>Ga0207897_100082_pt1 | contig 52408 bp, 38 predicted proteins | sample LinPmetageLP42_FD_184054 | JGI IMG/M metagenome (GOLD analysis project Ga0207897, IMG submission 184054) | Marine viral communities from the Pacific Ocean - LP-42 (SPAdes) | ecosystem: Environmental > Aquatic > Marine > Oceanic | place: Pacific Ocean | collected 2010-08-27
TTTGTGATTTAATTGCCCAGCGATATGTTGCAACTCTGACTAACATAATTCATAGTTTTCAAGGCGAACCATGGGCTTACCTTGGCAATGCGCTATTGCACGAAGCCGCCACTCCTCAAGCTGAGGCCCATTTATTTCAAGCATACAGTAAGAGCCTGCAAAACAATTGTGTCGCTGATGCTTATTGTTTGATGTCGGCGGTGGGTATTTCACAGCTCAAGTCCATTCGCCATAAAGCAGGTATCACGTTGCCACTAAGCGAACGTATATTTTCGAGTGTGCCCTTAGCCATGGAGCAACTTAGCAAAGAGCTTGCTAAGCGCAGCAAGAAAAACGTCAGATTAGTAGGATAACCTCTGTTAGCCGAAATGCTAACTTGTGGCATAATGCCTGATTATTCACATGGCAAGAATACTGTTTCAATATGACGATTACCCTAACTACCCCAGCAATGCTCTTTCCAGCAATCTCTTTATTATTATTGGCCTACACCAACCGTTTCTTAACCTTAGCCAGTACCATTCGAAACCTTGACCCTACGCAGGATCAAGAGAACACACACGCCCAAATTAATAACTTACGCACACGTATTCAATTGATAAAACGCATGCAAGAGTTTGGCGCCTTCAGCTTTTTCTTGTGTGTCTTATCTATGTTAGCGATTTACGCAGAGTATCAAACAGTGGGCAGCACTATTTTTGCGGGCAGTTTAGTCTTGTTGCTGTATTCACTGGGATTATCAGTTCGAGAGATTAATATTTCAGTAGAAGCGCTGGACTTACACTTAAGTCACTTCAATTTAGATCGGAAGAAACGCAAGTCATCCCGGGAAAAAACCTAACACAATGCGGCTTATTCTGAGTCAGAACAAGCCACACTTTTGCAGTATTTAGCCTAGTGTTACTCTAGCAAACTTACGCTTACCCACTTGGAACACAGCCTGCTCTAAGGAACGAAAAGTCGTTTTTTGATCCGCAACCTTTTCACCGTCCATTTTCACAGCACCTTGTTTAACCATGCGCATTGCTTCAGAGGTTGATGCAACTAACCCCGCTTCTTTTAGCAAGTTCGCCACAGCCATGCCTTCTTCACCTGCTTCAAACGTGAATTCTGGCATTTCATCTGGAATGGCATTTTTCTGGAAACGCTGAACAAATTCGTGATGCGCAGCATCAGCAGCGGCCTCATCATGAAAACGGGCAATAATTTCCTTCGCTAGCGCAATTTTGATGTCTCTGGGGTTCGTTCCCGCCGCGACTTGCTCTTTGTACTGAGCAATTTCTTCAATCGCTTTAAAGCTAAGCAAGTCGTAATAACGCCACATCAAATCATCAGAAATTGACATGATTTTACCAAACATGTCGCTGGGTGAATCTGTGATACCAATATAATTACCCAGTGATTTAGACATTTTTTGCACACCGTCTAGCCCTTCAAGCAGAGGTGTCATCAATACCGTTTGCGGGCGTTGTCCCTGGCCTTTTTGCAATTCACGTCCCATCAATAAATTGAAACGTTGATCGGTCCCCCCTAATTCAACATCTGATTTAAGGGCGACAGAATCCCAACCTTGTACCAGCGGATACAAAAATTCGTGAATGGCAATGGGCTGGCCATTTGCGTAACGTTTTTTAAAGTCATCACGCTCAAGCATACGGGCAACGGTTTGGCTGGATGCTAGCTTGATCATGCCTGATGCGCCTAACTCTTCCATCCACTGTGAGTTAAAACGTATGGTCGTCTTACTAGGGTCTAGTATTTTAAATACTTGCTCTTTATACGTTTCGGCGTTGGCCAATACATCTTCACGGGTCAATGGCTTACGAGTAACATTTTTACCAGTGGGATCGCCAATCATGCCGGTGAAGTCACCGATCAGGAAAATAACTTCATGTCCAAGCTTTTGAAAAGCCCGAAGTTTATTGATAAGTACGGTATGCCCAAGATGCAAGTCTGGAGCGGTAGGATCAAAGCCAGCTTTTATTTTTAACGGTTTGCCTTCTTTTAACTTGGCAATCAGCTCTTCTTCTAACAATATTTCTTCAGCACCGCGCTGAAGCTCAGCAAATGCGCTTTGCCAATCTGCCATTTTAAACCCTTACTAATGTGTTAACTCTAGAAATTTTAATCCGACATTTTACGTTGCAGCGCTTGGTATTGAAAGGCCGTATAAGGATTAATCAAAGGATTCTTACATTCTTACAATACTAAAAATGTATAAAAAACGACCTCCCCCTAGAAAATACACCTTAATCATTATATTCTGCACCCTTCAAAGTTGTATGAGTTGAATTTTCCTGTGGTACAAAAAGCCTTTTCACAATTACCTAAAGCACATAAATGGGCGGTTATTTCCCTCGCGTCTATTGTACTTATTCTAGCCTTGTTCCCATCGGATCGCGCCAGCGCATCGCGCAATACCGAAGCCGCGCTCCTCGAGATAGGCAAACGTTACGAGCTGCCTATCAGCACAGAACATTTGTCTACGGATAATCAAAGTGAACTAAGCGACGAACTTGAATGGAAGACTTTTCAAGTTAAACGAGGTGACACTTTAGCTAAAATATTCGCCCGTGCCGGCTTATCAGCCCGTGATACTTACAATGTCAGTAGCGCTGGTGATTTGGCCAAAAAGCTCCTTAAAATACGTCCCGGCCAGCTAGTGTCATTGCAGTTAGATGAGCATGGCGAATTTGCAGGGCTTGAATACGCATATTCAAATACTGAAACTTTGCTTATCAAGCCAAACGAAGCGGGAAAACTTGTATCCAGCGTAGATAAAAAAACCGTTGATACCCGCTTAAATTACGCCCAAGGCGAGATTAACAGTAGTTTTTGGAATGCAGGTGTAAAAGCCCATTTATCAGAAAGCCAAATTATGAGCTTAGCAGCAATTTTTGGTTGGGATATCGATTTTGCGTTAGAAATACGCCAAGGTGATAATTTTAACGTGGTTTTCGAAGAAAAATATATTGATGGCGAATTTGTTGAATATGGCGACATCGTTTCAGCAGAATTCACCAACGGTGGGAACACCTTCACCGCGATCCGTTACTCTGACGGGAATTACTATACCCCCGAAGGGCGAAGCATGCGCAAGAGTTTTTTACGCGCACCAGTGAGTTTCAAATACATCAGTTCTAATTTTACAAAACGTCGCTTTCACCCAGTACAAAAACGTTGGAAAGCACACCGCGGCGTTGATTACGCAGCGAATCGCGGCACTCCGGTTATGGCGGCAGGTGACGGTAAAGTTATTCGTTCATCTTATGACAAATACAACGGTAACCACGTGTTTATTCAGCATGGCGAAAAGTACGTGACCAAATATTTACACTTTACTAAGCGCAAAGTAAAAGTCGGTCAAACGGTCAAGCAAGGCGATATAATTGGTACCGTTGGCTCTACAGGGTTAGCCTCTGGCCCGCATCTACACTATGAATTTTTAGTTGATGGCGTGCACCGCAACCCAAGAACCGTATCCTTGCCAAAAGCTTTGCCTATCGACAAAAAAGAGCGCAGCGCATTCGAGTTAGTTGCCAAAGAACAGCTTGAATTACTCAGCAACAGCAAGCGCATCATGTTGGCAATGAACTAATTGTACGCCCGTTGCCCAGCTGTCTGTGTAGTCAGCTGGGAGACAAAAAAATTAGTAGGTTCTCGCTGGCAACCGTACCCTTTCCTGGCCTATTGCCCCTTTCAATGGTGAGTGAGTCACATTATGACGCCTAAAAAAAACAGCCGTGCTTTGGACAGTATTGATTTAGATATCATTGCCTCTTTATTCGAAGATGCCCGCACTACCAATAAAGAAATAGCCAAACGGGTTGGGTTAGCGCCTTCATCATGTTTGGAGCGCATCAAACGCTTACAAGCCGACAACATCATCCAGGGCGCCTCGCTACAAGTCGATTTGAATGCGTTAGGCGGTCATATTCAAGCGATGATTTCTATTCGATTATCTGATCACAACCGTTTGGCAGTGGATGATTTTGTTGCTGATTTGCTGCCGCAACCTGAGGTGCTAAGTGTGTTTCATATGGGCGGCAGCATTGACTTTTTATTGCATGTCACGGTATCTGACTCCAGCCATTTACGCGACTTCGTGTTCAACCAACTAACCGCTAGACCTGAAGTAAATCACGTTGAAAGCGCACTTGTGTATGAACATAGAAGCTCTCAAAAGCTACCTAAGTTCTAACCTGAAATACCCGAGTTTTAACCTGAAATACCCGCTACAGCGCTCGCTATAATTCAAAGTAGTGGGTAAAACATTTGTATAGCTGGGTACCACTTAAAATAGAAGCCGACGGGAAATGCAAGATAGGAATAAGGTCGCACTGTGCCAAGATCAATTCCGTTGCATTAGGGGTATCGAGTTCATCCACATTAAGTAATTTCGCTAAAGGCTGGCCTTGCTTTATCAATTCACCTGGCTTAGCTAAATACTCGACCATGCCGCCCTGTTGGGTATACAACACCTTATAGTTTTTCAAGTATGTAGCAACTCTGCGCATGGTTTGCGGGTAAACATCACTTTTTACTAGACAGCCTTTTGCATTGAGGTAAGACAAAATACTATTGGCATCGTATTCCCCGTCAGTAAAACTAATAACTTCCTGGCTGCCCATCTCCAGTGTGAACGCCTCAACGCCGAACTCGATCGGTTTGTGGCGCTTATCACTGAGCAGAGTTTGCAATGTCCACCACGGGCAAAACGTGGCTTCATCTAAAGCCCCTGCGAATTTGTTAGGGATCAAAATAACATGAGGAATATTAAATAGGCTTGCCGAGCTTTGCGCATATTCGGGCACATAAATGTGCCGTGTCGACACTGGTCCATTGTGTAAATCAAGCACAAAATCTGCGTCAAAGGCGAGTTGTTGTAGCTTCAAGTTTAGACGTTGGGCAAGCCCTATCCCCCAAGACTCTTCTAATTTCTCAGCCAAAATATCCTTAATTTGCTGGCGAAAGCGCTGCTTGATTTGCGGGATAGATTCATCGTCTTGCACGCTTTGAGCAAACGCTTGAATCAAGCTTTCGTCATAAAAGTAACCTCGATTCCAGTTAGTGCCGTTAACCGGATCAAAGCGCCCCAGCGTGTATTCTCCCGCCTTAATATTGGTGCCGACAGGATTACAATTCGGTACCAATATGACTTCACCGCAAATAGGCATTTGTTTCAGTCGTTGAATAAGGTGGTAAATAACCACGTTGCCTTGAACTTCAGCGCCGTGTATAGAACTTTGAATATAGACTTTCGGGCCAGGTTTCTCGCCAATAAACCGGTACAGGGGAACATTCATATTTCGCCCTGATGCGTTTTGTGCCACCACTATGTATTCTTTTTTAAATTGGTTGCTCACATTTAAACTCGTGGTTGTGCGCTACTTTGTAATGGCTGTTTGTACCCAACAGCAGAATCATCACAAAGCGCATCATGGATTAAGGAAATCAAGCTCATCAGCTTGGTTAATGCTCAGCACTTTTCTTTTCAATGATGTTATCAAGACCGTCTTTTTCACTTTGCGCTTTATCAATGTTATCGCGAGTTTGATAATAACGACGGTGAAATGCATGTCGCTCTTGCAGATATCGGATGTCTTCAACTTCAGGTTCCGCCTTTAAAACCATACGTTTGTGCTGCGAAAACTGTGGCCAAATAGGTAAATCACGCGTGTTTTCAGGGGAGCTATTAGGTGAACCTGTTTTAATAAACTGGACAAAATATTGCTGCATCATATTGGACACCTGATAATCTGCTTCCTGCCAATGATACAAGGGGTTAACGTCTAAATTCCCTAACGCATATTCGATTTCAGCGGAATGCACAGCGCCTCGAGCTTTATTGGCTGGCGGAACTTTTTTCGCCCCCACCATGGCAGGACGCACATGGTCGTAAAAATAATAGTAGCTTAGTGCTGAACTCGTTTTGTTATGTTGATAAGCCCAGTTATAGGTCGCAATCCCCATAAAGCGATCACTGGCCAAAGCCTGGGCCGAGGCTTTTACTTGCTCGCTGTTTTGTCCGGGATACAGCGCAAGTACCTCTTTAGTGTAATCAGGGTAAAGACGCTTTATCTTATCCACATAATGCTCAACCGTGGGTTCACCATCCATCATGATCTGTTGATAGTTACCCTCTTGGGAATTATCGCCAAGTAGTAAGGGCACCTTTGCCTGTTGACCTTTAGCATACAAAGTAGCGGGTGACTCGGGAAAGAACCTACCATCTACATTAGGCTTAAAATAAATGAAGCCGCCCTTGGTTACTTTATCAAGCAGAGTTTGCGCAGGCATCTCTCGAAGCGCCGTCATACGTTCTTCGGGAAGAGACAGGCTTTGTCCTGGGGTGTTTTTCAGTGCAGCCGCGGTGACTTTATCACCGTATCGCTCGGCATCTTCAAGGCTTAAAGGGTCAAGCGGAGGGCCGATGACTGAACCGCTCTCGCCAATGGCACCAGCAATATAAGACTTAGCCGAAGGCGCTACCATCAAGGCTGAAACCGAAATAGAGCCCGCTGACTCCCCAGCAATCGTAATACGCTTAGGATCACCACCAAACTGCTGAATATTCTCAGCAACCCATTTCAAAGCGGCTTGTTGGTCCATCAAGCCGTAATTACCCGAACCTTGATAGTCTGTTTGTGTAGATAATCCCTTGTGTGCGAAAAAGCCAAATACACCAAGACGATAATTGGCAGTGACCACCACAATATCGTTTTGGGCCATTGAAGTACCGTCGTAACGCTTTTCATCTGCGCTGCCTGCAATAAAACCACCGCCGTGAAAGTATAATAATACGGGCAATTTTGCCTTTTCCGCTGTGTTTGGCGTCCATATATTTAGATATAAGCTGTCTTCGCTAGTGTCGTTTGAGCGAAATTGCATATCACTGTATATGGGGTTTTGCATTGCTCTTGGCGCAAACGCTGTCGCTTCACGCACACCTTGCCATGCCTTCACCGGCTGAGGAGGTTGCCAACGAAGCTCACCTACAGGTGGCGCGGCAAAAGGAACGCCCTTAAATGTGACAATGTTAGTGTGCTCATTTTTCTCGCCGGATAGCACACCATAGGCAGTGTCAACCTGTGTCGCGAGTGCGACGGGGGAGCAGATGACGAACAACAAAGAAAATAAAGCCAATTTCATGAGAATTCCTTTTGCTAATAAAATGCCGGTAGCTAATAAAGTGCCGGTAGCCTAAAAAGTGCCGGTCGTCTAAAAAGTGCCGGCGATAGCACAGTCTTATCGCCGGTAGGGAAACATTAGAGCAATGGCTCGTTTGGTAGGTCTTCACCGTCACTGCCAGCTTCAGTGGCCATAGCGCCTGCTTCCACTTCGATTCCATCAACTCGTTGCAGACCTCGCGGTAGTTTATTACCACGTCGTCCTCTTTCACCTTGATAGTGAGTCAGGTCATCTGCAGTGAGCGTCATGCCGCGTTTTCCTGCCAGTACCTTTACATTTGCACCTTGAGGAACAACCGCTAACACCTTGACGAACTCTTCGCGAGCCTGCGATTTGGCAGACGGAATACTGATAATTTTATTGCCCTTACCTTTACCTAAACTAGGTAAGTCACGTAAAGGAAACATCAGCATTCGCCCTTCATTTGAAATGGCTAAACACCAGTCTGAAGATAAATCGTGCACCGGCTGTGGTGAAATGACTTTAGCCGACTTAGGCAAAGACAAATATGCCTTACCCGCTCGGTTCTTGCTGATCATGTCGGCAAACTTGCCAACAAAACCGTAGCCAGCATCAGAAGCGATTAGGTATTGTTGTTCATCTTGCCCCATTACAACGTGCTCAACGGTTTCGCCACTGACGATACTGAAGCGCCCGGTGATGGGCTCACCTTGGCTTCGCGCTGAGGGTAAAACGTGAGCATCACAAGAGAACGCTCGCCCAGATGTATCCATAAACACCGCTTGCTGATTACTGCGCCCTTTGCTGCTCGCAAGGTATTTATCCCCTGCTTTATAACTTAAGCCAACCACATCAACATCATGGCCTTTTGCACAGCGTGCCCAGCCCTTTTCAGACAACACAATCGTTACCGGTTCAGAGGGGATCAATTCTTTTTCAGTTAAGGCTTTTGACTCGGAGCGTTCAATGATGGGTGAGCGTCTGTCATCACCGTATAGCTCAGCGGCTGCTAAAATTTCTTTCTTGATCAAAGTCTTAAGGCGACGATCAGAGCCTAATATCAATTGTAGTTCATCACGCTCTTTGGCGAGTGCATCTTGCTCGCCTTTGATTTTCATTTCTTCGAGTTTGGCTAAGTGGCGTAGTTTTAACTCGAGAATAGCTTCGGCTTGAATATCAGACAGCGAAAAGGTATCCATCAAAACTTGTTTGGGCTTCTCTTCGTAGCGAATAATCCGAATCACTTCGTCAATATTCAAAAAGGCAATCATTAAGCCTTCTAAAATATGTAAGCGCGCCAATACTTTATCTAAGCGGAACTGTAAGCGCCTAACGACTGTGTCTTTTCTAAACACTAACCATTCAGACAAGATCATGCGCAGGTCTTTAACTTGCGGGCGACCATCTAAACCAATCATGTTGATGTTAACGCGATAGTTCTTTTCTAGATCTGTGGTAGCAAACAAATGCTGCATTAATTGTTCAACGTCGACACGGTTTGAGCGCGGCGTAATTAATAAACGCGTGGGATTTTCGTGATCTGATTCATCCCGTAAATCGCTGACCATAGGGAGCTTTTTGGCCTGCATTTGCGCAGCGATTTGTTCTAATATTTTACCGCCCGATGCCTGATGTGGCAGCGCGGTTATAATAATGTCGCCTGCTTCTTCATAATACACAGCACGCATTTTTATTGAGCCACGCCCGGTTTCGTACATTTTACGAATGTCGCTTTTCGGCGTAATAATTTCTGCATCTGTAGGGTAATCAGGGCCTTGTACAAACGCTAATAACTCATGCAACTCGGCCTTGCTGTTGTCCAGTAAGTGGGCACAGGCATTGGCCACTTCTCGCACGTTATGCGGCGGAATATCTGTTGCCATACCAACGGCGATACCGGTAATACCATTGAGCAAGATATGCGGTAAACGTGCCGGTAATATTTTGGGCTCATCAAGTGTGCCATCAAAATTAGGCTGCCAATCTACCGTTCCCTGACCAAGTTCAGTCAATAGCACTTCACTGAATTTTGATAAACGAGATTCGGTGTATCGCATCGCAGCAAATGATTTCGGATCATCTGGCGCCCCCCAGTTTCCTTGACCGTCAACCAGCGGATAACGATAAGAAAACGGCTGAGCCATAAGCACCATAGCTTCATAACAGGCAGAGTCACCATGAGGGTGAAACTTACCCAGTACGTCACCCACAGTACGCGCAGACTTTTTATACTTTGCGTTGTTACTCAAACCCAGTTCTGACATGGCGTAGACAATTCGCCGCTGAACAGGCTTTAAGCCGTCGCCGATATGGGGCAATGCCCGGTCCATGATGACGTACATGGAATAATTAAGGTAAGACTCTTCGGTGAACTGACGCATCGGTAGCTGTTCGATGCCATCTTTATTGATAATAATTTCTTGACTCATAGTGTGCTATATCGGCCGCTGTTATTATTGTTGTTGGGGGTGAAATACGCATTATTCACCCCGCTTTAAACGTATAAAGTAGATTACTTCTGGTAGGTTACCCTATAAATAACATTCGCGAAATCATCAGATACTAACAAGCTACCATCGGGCATGGTTAGCATGGCGACGGGTCGCCCCCAAGACGTTTCGTCTGCTTGTAACCAGCCTTCAATGAAAGGTTTGTATTCGACAATCTCATTGTCTTTTAACACTGCTCGCATCACTTTATAACCGGATTTTTTAGTACGATTCCACGAACCATGCTCAGCAACGAAAAGGTCGTTTTGTGCGTCTGCTGGAAACATATCGCCGTGATAAAAATGAATACCCAGCGGCGCAACATGCGCTCCAAGATTCAACGCGGGCGCAACATAGTCTTCGGCTTTTTTATTCGCGCCAAACTCAGGATCAGCAATCGTTCCTCCGTGATAATACGGATAACCATAGTGAGCACCTACTTCGTCTACCCTGTTTATTTCACAAGGTGGAATATCGTCACCCATCATATCGCGGCCGTTATCACTGAACCACATTTGTTGCGTTTGCGGATGCCAATCAAACCCGACGCTATTGCGCACGCCCTTTGCTACCCACTGACGCTCTTTGGTCTGAAGGTTATATTTTAAAATCGAGGCAAACTCTGGGTTATCAAAGCTTTCGCCGTTGTTGGTTTCACAGATGTTACAGGGCGCGCCTACAGGAAGGTACAACCAATCATCTGGGCCAAAGTCGATGTATTTCCAGCCGTGGTGTTTTTTATCTGGTAGGCCATCGATAACCACTTCAGGAGCAGGTAATTCACGGAAGTTCTTCTCAATATCAGCGTACTTTAAGATACGGCTAACCTCCGCTACATATAAGTCGCCGTCTTTTATGGTGATGCCTGATGGCATGGTCAAATCTTTAGCAATTTGCAATACCTCATCCACCTTGCCGTCTTGGTCTTGGTCCACAACAGCGGTTAAGACACCACCGCCACGACTGCCAACAAACAATATGCCGTTTTCACTCAATGCCATTTGTCGGGCGTTTTTTACATCCGAGGCGTACACTTCAATGTTGTATCCCTTAGGTAAAGTGAGTTTTTCTAACGGTAAAGACTCAGCTAACCCAGTAAAGCTGACAAAAGAAAGTAGAATCAATCGGCGAAGTATCATAGATTATTTCCTGATAGGGTAAGATCATAACGATTATAAAGAGTTCTGCCTTAACTACAAAGATTGTCGCCAATAAGAAAAATAGTTACCGTTTTTATAATAGGAAGATCTAGCGCTGTGGAAAACACCTTGAGGCACTACCTTGCAAAACTCCCGTTTCGAATTTGGCAGTCCTTGCTGATTTGCTTGATGGCCTTGGTCATGCCCTTTTCAGCAAGTGCCCAACAAACCGAAAGTCTAGTACAGCTGATATCGAAAAATCAGGAAGTCAGTCTGTCTTCCTCTATCAGTATTATGCATGAGTCCGGTGTGGAACTAAGTGTTACTCAGGTGCGAGATCAATTGTCTCAGTTTGTCTGGCATTCTGGCGGCAACCCTAATTATGGGTTTTCAGAGCACGGGGTATGGCTTTACACCACCCTTAGCAACGTCACTACCACAGATAAATGGGTAGTCAGTGTCGCATTTTCTCAACTCGATAATGTTGATATGTATTTGCTGCAAGACGGGCAAATTATCGCATCAAGCTTTCAAGGAAAACTGGGAATGCAATCCCACTATCGCTTACCCGTTATGAAAGCAGAGTTACCCTACGCGCAGACGGTTGAATTGTTTGTTCGTCTGCAAAGTCAGCACAGCAGTTTAGTGGCGCCCATTAGTATCATGTCAAGCAGCTCACATGAAATGCAGAACTTCTACGACAGTCTTTTGTGGGGGTTGTTTTATGGAGGGTTGATCATACTGGCTATCTACAATTTAGTGGTGTATTTCGCACTACGTGAGGTCAGTTTATTAGCCTATGTAGGGTATATTTGCACTGTACTCGTTTGGCAATTTGTTTGGGGTGGTCACGCTAATATGATCCTTCCCCAGGGGCTATCTCATTGGTTTGATATGCATACTGACATTATATTCGTGTTGATTGGCATCGGTTCTGGGGTCTTCACACTTGTATTTTTAGAAGCCAAGCATACGGCACCAAAAACCTTACCTTTTATAAAAGTCAGTATTGGCCTTTTAGCGGTCATGGGGCTGTGCTCTATGATTAATTTATTCCCACCCATTTGGCAAAATGCTGCTGTGTATGTGGTCAGTATGCTGGCCATTAGTTGCTACGCCTACGCTGGCTTTGAGAGTTATTCGAATCAGTTTTACGCGGCCCGCTACTTTATATTCGCTTGGAGCATTTTAGCCACCTGCGCGCTAATCGGCATGTTTAGCTTGGTGGATATGTTGCCTTCAAACTTTATTACGACCTATTGCTTCCAGTTTGGCGTGTTCTTAGAGTCGGCGTTATTTTCGCTCGCCTTAATGGATAAGAGCCGCCATCAATTGCAGCTCGAAGTACAACAGGCCACGAATGATTTGCGTAATAACATTGAATTGGTTGAAGAACAAAATGTGCGCCTAGACATCGCTCGGAAAGAAGCGGTGGCGGCAAGTAATGTTAAATCACAGTTTTTAGCCAACATGAGTCATGAGATTAGAACACCATTAAACGCTATTTTAGGGTTCAGTAAAGAGCTACAACAAGCTGATTTTTCCGCCGATAAACGCGACCAGATTAATATTATCAATGCTGCCGCTGACAACTTAATGACCATAGTCAACGATGTACTCGATGTGTCTAAAATTGAAGCTGGCAAATTACAAATTAACAGCCACCCGTTTTCGATTAATGAGTTACTTGAAGAAATGATCGGTGTCATGGCTAAATCTGCCCATTTAAAAGGCCTTGAATTTGTGTACGACATTGAGCCCCTGCCACTTAAGTTAATTGGTGACAGTTACCGAATACGGCAGATTTTGAATAACTTGTTGGGTAACGCACTCAAGTTTACCGACACAGGTCATATTGGTTTATCCGCATCAGGGAAATTATTAGAGCACGGTATTTTCGAGCTAAACATTAAGATAGAAGACACGGGTATTGGTATCAGTCGTGAAGACAAGCGTAAGCTGTTTACCGCCTTTTCACAGGTAGACGACGCGCTTAATCGCTCATATCAAGGTACTGGCTTAGGCTTGGTCATCTGCAAAGAGTTGGTGAAATTGATGCATGGTCAACTCTCTCTGCAAAGCTCACCTGGCCAAGGCAGTGTATTTAACGTGACCGTACGCATGAATATTCTTAACACCAAGCCCAGCATCTCAGGCAACAGTGAGTGGCAGGATCAAAGCGTTCTGCTTTACGAGCCCTATCCCAACGCGCGCTTCACTGCCAGTAAGCTTTTGCGTTCTTTAGGAGCAAAGGTAACCAGTGCTGATTCAATTGCGTTTTTGCAGACATGTACGCAACCTTTTGACTATTTGATTTATTGTATCCACCCACAACATCCCGTTGCCAATGAGAAAGCCTTTGCCTGTGCTGAACACATCGAAGCGAAGCGCAAGCTCTTACTGTGCTCTGGAGAAGATTCTTGCTGTCGTTTTTCCAAATTTACTGAGCAGTTTTCTCCCCAGCTACGCTTACCACTAACACCTGGAAAGCTGAAAGAAGTAATGCACAAGCCAGCGCAAGCGCCGGTTAATGAGCTGCAACAAAGACTGGAAAGCCTGCCCCCAGTGACTGTGCTTGCAGTAGACGATATGGAAATGAACCTGCGCTTATTAAGCACATGGCTTAAATCTTCCCGCCTTACGCTTAAGCTGGCGTTTAGCGGCCAAGACGCTGTGGCGCTATGCCACGAAAATGAATACGATTTGATTTTAATGGATGTGCAAATGCCAAACATGGATGGCCTGCAAGCGACTCAGCTAATCCGTAAAACCAAACTCAACTTCGGCACCCCTATCATTGCAGTGACAGCGCATGCATTTAAAGAAGAACAGCAGCGTTTGCTCAATAGCGGTATGGATGACTATCTTCCCAAACCATTGGATTTATCCGATCTGGTAGACCTAATCAATCGATGGTGTCACCAAGGTGAGGATGATGAACCACAAGCAGAGATATTTAATTGGCCATTAGCCTTAAAACGCGCAAATCAAAACGCTGATGCTGCTCGTGATTTATTTGCCCAGTTCATCGAGCAACTACCGGAGTTCGAAAGCAAATTGTCTCACCTGCAACAACAGCCAAACCACGACGAATTGCAACCTTTAGTGCATGCGTTACACGGTATATGCTGCTATACAGGTGCAGTTGCGTTGCATGCCAGTTGCTCTGAGTTAGAAGGCCAGTTAAAGCGTCAGCAATATAACCACGTTCCCACCTTGTTAGATAAACTCATCAAGGACATACAAGCCTTACGTCACCAAGCAAATGAGATTAAACTCACCATGCTCGACTAACCAGTTAGTAGCCAATAAACAAAAAATACCAAGTGTGTTTTATTTTTGTTGGCTTAGGACAAATTCCTGACATTCCCGCAATAATTGCACAAATTCTTGTTCACTGCGGTCAAGCTCAGACACATTAATGTACAAATCGTAACCTAGACGCTCGCGCAATTTTGTCATCCGGTTCGCCAACATGGCTTGGGCCCCCATAAGCACAGTGCCATCGGGCAGTTTGTGTTTATCATCTTCGACTAAATTAGCACTAAAGCTTAGCCCCGAGGCGCTGTCGGCTTTGTCTCCGAGTAGTAGCAAAGAACGCTGTTCCATTAAAAGATGGATCATTAATTTAATAGGTGTGGTGGTTAAAAAAGGACGATAATCTTTTAGTTTTATCCCCACTAAGCTTAAATCTTCTAACGCTAAGTCGCGATGGGCTCGCGGAACATCGATACGTTGAATGTTACTCCAGTTAACATGCCACTGCCCTTTACGATGCTTATAGCATATAGACTCATGGGATAACTCAAGACTAAAAATAGGTTCACGAAATTTAAACCAAGCAATAAGTAACGCCACAATTCCCGCACTTGTGACAAATACACCGGCCAAAAAGAACGCGTCCGGCAACCAAGCAAAAATTCCCGCAGCCACCAGCAGTGCTGCGATACCAAATAGGCTAGTTGTTAGCACATTGCGTTTAGCCGAGGCGCGAATTTGTATTATATCTTGCATGTTATTCCTATGACTAAACCCAAAAACAAAAGTACATCAAGCCCATTAATATGCCCCAAAGAATAATATAGCGCATGCGCAAACACCGAGGGCAATCCGTTTTCAACAAGCTGAGCAAGGTAAGTTTATCAGCTGATTTTTCGCGTTTTTTTGCTGGCATACCTTCAATTGCTCACAATATTGACAGGGCTTGAATCCCAATATTCTACCTGATTACAGCTTAGGTAAAATACGCGATTTACCAATTCATATTCCGTTCAGCAAATAAAGCACAATATTTGTTATACAAATTTCACGATTTATCACTAGAATAAAGCTCATGCAATTGTTCAGGCTTGGCATTTTTGTCGCGTCGGTATCAAATGAAGTAGAACAAGCAAGGATTAGACTGTTCTTTTTTTTAAGCTGACCGCTTAGCTTAATCGGGACGACCCCCGTAGGCAGTCATTAGTTCAAGGTTGTTATATGCAAGCTGTAAATAGACATATTGTTAGTAAATTTTCCCAACGTATTTTATTCATATCCGTCTCTGCAATCAGTGCACTCTTTGTTAGTAGCGTATCTGCCAGCTCTTTGTGGGTCCCTTCAGCGCAAGCTAAAGCGAACACGACTGAAACCAACGCTAAAGTAGCAGTATCAAAAGGCAACTTTCAGTCTTTGGACGGCGCATCATTACAGCAGCAGTTTAGCGATAAAAATGTCGAACTCACCGTGGCCATTCCTCTACCAGATGGCACCTTAGCCGACTTTAGGTTGACCCCTTCTTCGATAATGTCTAGCGAGTTAGCAGCGCGTTACCCCGAGTTTATGTCATACGATGCGGTGCAAGTTAACAACCCACAAAGTATTGGTCGCTTCAGCCTGACCCATAAAGGTCTCTCGGGGATTTTCCGCCACCAAGGCCAATGGGCGCTACTGAGCCCTCTTTATGAAGGAAATGACGAACAATATGTTAGTTATTACTACCATGACTCTGACGGGGAAAGTTTAATCCCCCAAGGCATGGACGATTCAATCGATACGCTTTCACTCCATGAAGAGGACGGTACCGATAGCCTAGCCACGGCCCAGAAAACCACAGGTGATACGCTGACCACATATCGCTTAGCCCTGAGTGCAACGGGCGAATATACCCAAGCTGTGGGAGGGTCAAAAGCTGATGCGGTGGCCGAAATGATTACGCTAGTGAACCGTGTAAATCAGATTTTACTGGTGGGTACTGCCATACAGTTTGAGCTAATCGATAACGAAGACATTATTTATACTGACGCCGCGACCGACCCATATACCAATAGCGACGCAAACGAAGACATAGATACGAATCAGCAAGTTGTCGATGATGCTATCGGCTCTGAAAATTATGATATAGGACACTTATTAGCCACCAACCCTGGTGGCCTAGCCTTTGTCGGAGTGGTATGCCTTAATACCCACAAAGCTAGGGGGTATACCGGTAATACCAGCCCTCAAGGCGAACGCTTTTATATTGATTTAGTGATCCACGAGCTGGGGCACCAACTCGATGCTACCCACTCTTTTAATGCACAAGATTTTGATGATTGTAATGAAGAGCAGCGCAGCAGTTCAAGCGCGTTTGAACCAGGCAGTGGCTCTACCATTATGTCTTACGCAGGGATATGTGGGTCGCAGAATTTGCAATTTAATAGCGACCCTTACTTTCATGCAGGCTCAGTAGAACAAATTCGCGACTTTGTAGACACAGGACGCGGCCGCCTATGCGGCACTACAACTAACTTGAGCAATGCCGCACCAGACGTAAGCGTAAGCGCGACCAGTTACAATATTCCAGCCAATACGCCTTTCTTACTTGATGCACAAGCAAGCGATGATGAGACTTTAACCTACACTTGGGAACAAATAGATGCCGGTGGCGTAACAGGTGGCACCGTCGACGCCAGTGAAATGCGCAGTGACAATGGCGCTAACCCTTTATTTCGCTCCTATGCTGCAGTGGCTGAAAGCTACCGTTACTTCCCCGCATTAGAGGATGTGCTAAACGATACTGTAAGTTTTGGTGAAGCCTACCCTACCACCGATCGAGAACTAACCTTTCGCATAACAGCAAAAGACAGCCGAGGTGGTGTCGACACGGCAGATGTAACCTTAGACGTCACAAACACTGGTTCAGCGTTCGCCGTCACTCAACCGACAGGTACGGCTGTGTGGCAAGGCAATACTGCACAAACCATCTCTTGGAATACCGCCAGTACTCAAAACGCGCCTATTAATTGCCAATCGGTGGATATTAAGGCCGATTTAGACGGCGATAACACCTTTGACAGCGTGCTCATTAGCGAGACGCCGAATGATGGAGAGCAAACCGTCTTTTCACCTAATACGATTACAACAGATGCTAGAGTCATGGTGAGCTGTGCGGATAATGTGTTTTATGCGGTCAACCCGGCCAGCTTTAGAATCACCCAAGGCAGTTCAAATGTGGCTCCAGTGATCGATAGCCAAGCCGTACTAAGCGTTAACGAAGAAGGCAGTATTGCCATCACCCTAGACGACTTACAAGTAACGGACCCAGATTCTACCTATCCTGATAACTTCACTTTGGCATTACAAGCAGGCAACAATTATACTCTCGAAAACACCAGCACAGTGGTACCAGACGCCAACTTCAATGGCGAGTTGTCGGTCACTGTAACGGTTAATGATGGTATTGATGACTCAAACGCTTTTCCTTTAGTGGTGACCGTTAATCCGGTGAATGATGCCCCGCTAGCGACAAATGACACCCAAACGGTTGCGCAAGATAGTACGGCTACACTCATAAATGTGTTAAGTAATGACACGGATATTGACGGAGATACGTTGAGCATCAGCGATATTAGTTATTCAGGCTCAGGGACTGTGAGTATCAGTGGTGAGCAAATTAGTTATCAACCTGCCGCGGGATTTTCTGGTAACGATAGCCTGTCGTATACCGTGAGTGACGGTAGCACAACCGATACCGGGACCTTAACCATAACCGTTACCGCAACGCCTACCAACAACACGCCGACGAGTGGCAATAGCTCAGGTGGCGGTGGTTCGCTTGGTTATTTATGGCTAGGGTTGCTGAGTTTAACCGCGCTTACGCGCCGCCGTAGTTTGCCGCTGTCTTAATGGTAATGCAGACTACACCTAGCAGCATATTCGCGCCTATTTTGTTAATCGGGCTTTTAAACTTGCCGGCCTGTTCCTCTTTTTCTGGGACAGGCGAACAAGGCAATGTAGCCCCGCAAAAATCGGCAGAAAGTAATACCGCTCATCATCAGGGTGAGTTATCCAAGTCGATAAAAACGCCACAAAAGATCAAAGTGGCTAACCATCAACATCCATTAAGTTGGGTTCAGAACGCAGACCCGCATAGCGATGCACAGCAAGCCATCAAGGCCAATGATTTACGTTTTTTGGCCTTCGCTGGGCGGGTTATTTCTGTTCCTGGGGTTAACTTGGCTGAACACCCTATTGAGTACTTAGAGCAACATTGCGGATACCGCACTTTAAAAGGTACTGGCGATACTTTACGCGTGGGAGAGCAAACAAGCCTGCGCTCTCTAGCCCACGATTACGCCGTAGTGTACAACCAAACGATACTCGCTTCCTGCCTGTAACATCGCTTCAGGTAGGAGCTATCGGCGCTGCGTAACCTCAAAATAAACTCAAAAAATCCTCAAAATTGACTTATTTGTAACCCAGAAAATAAAAACTGGCGTAGTCTTTTCTTAAACGCATGCCTTATCGACAACACGCTTCAAGGCACATCCTTTTCAGGCTTCATTTTTTCGTTTTTACTTTTATCAAGCTAACAGCCATTGCGTTCATCTATTTTCGCTTTTTCCTCTAAATATAGGGATAAGGCTTAAAACTAAGTCACCTCAGGGTGAGGTGATAACAAGGAGAGTAAACGACATGAAAAGTATAAAAAAGGCATTATTAATTGGCACCTTAGCATTATCAATATCTACAATTGCGCTTGCCCAAGAGTCTAGTTACACCTATGGAACAGTTTGGGAAGCACATGGTATTCGGGTGCTACCCGGTCAATTTGAAAACTACATGGACCACTTAGCAGGTAGTTGGAAGGATGTGTATGAGTTCGCCAAAAAAGAAGGTCATGTGGTGGATTATCACGTATTGGCAACCAATCATGCCCGTGAAGGCGAGCCCGACTTGATTTTAGTGGTTGAGTACAAAGACTATATTAAAACTGCTGAGTACGAAGCATTTCAAAAGAAAATTGACGAAATGTTATCCACTAACGAACGCCAAGCAGATAAAGAATTTGGTGACAGAGAAAGTATGCGCAAAACCCTTAGTTCTAGCCAGTATCATGAGTTGAACTTGAAATAACTCGTCGATTAAATGCACCACTGTTCTTGGCTAGAGAAACACTACACGTTCTCTAGCCATCTCTTTTTTCCCTTGGTGTTCCTTCTATTATTGCCAGCTCCCTTGGAGATAAACTCTGTTAATATTTAATCACCATTCAAATAGAGCGAGTAATTGGCGTGCAACAAGACGTAAAAATTGAAGATTTAGTAGAAGGTAGTGGTAAAGCAATTGAACGCGGCGCACTTATAACCGTGCATTATCGCGGTTATTTAGACGATGGGACTGAATTCGATTCATCCCATAAGAATAATGCACCTTTTCAGGTAGTGCTTAGCAACAAACGAGTGATCCAAGGTTGGATACTAGGACTAGCAGGCATGAAGGAAGGTGGAAAGCGTAAATTGTGGGTACCAGCATCACTTGCCTACGGTGAACGCCAAATTGGTAACATGATCCCGCCACACTCTGATTTAACTTTCGAGATCGAACTATTCGAAGTGCTCACCCGTGACTAACCCCGTTATTTAGTTTGGCCAGTTATCGTAAACAAAACACTGAGTTAGCAAGGTTTGGGGTTAAAAACTAGGCCGTTCACAAAGTGCGCCGTTAACAAAGGACCGGCCAATATCATAAAAATACAGGATATAAAGACAACACCAAAAGCCCGGCCATAGTGAAATTAAAGATTTTACGTCGCTTTTCTTGAGTTAAAAAGACCTGTATTTTTTGCCCTAAAATTGTCCAACCACTGATACAGGGAAAGTTCACCGCACCAAACACACATGCCACCATTACCACAGCTATCACGCTCTTGATCGGTGCATATACACTGATTGCTGTTAGCGCCATTGTCCATGCTTTCGGGTTGACCCATTGAAACATCACGGCTTGAATAAAGGTCATTGGCTTAGCATCGCCCTTCACGCCCTTTGTGGCTTTCGAAGACGTCGCTATTTTGTACGCCAAATAAAGTAGATAGGCGACGCTGAGCACTTTTAAAATTTGGTAGGAAATGGGAAAAGCATCAAATAACTGCATAATACCAAGCCCGACTAACACCACCATTAACGTAAACCCAAGAGACACGCCAAACATGTGCGGCAAAGAGCGCTTGATACCGAAGTTTGCCCCTGATGCCATCAACATAAGGTTATTCGGCCCTGGGGTAATCGACGAAACGAGCGCAAAAAGCATCAGGGCGGTGAGTATTTCAAATGTCATAAGGTTTTAAGTTCCTTTAAGTCAAGGTTTGACTAAAAAATCATACATGCAATTATAAAGAGCTATTAGTGAAATTACTGCGCTATAATCAGCGCAAAATAAACGAAGTGCACAACAAATGAATAAAAAAGACCTAGTTACCGAACGAATATTGCACGAGCTTAGTATTCACGGGCGGATCTCGAATACCGAACTCGCGGAAAAAATTGGCTTATCAGCCTCAGCATGTTTACGCAGAGTACAAGAGCTGGAGAATAGCGGGGTTATTAAAGGTTACCGGGCAATACTTGACAGTGAATTACTTGGCAACGGTTTTATTGCTTACGTCACTGTTGGCCTAGGTCAACATACTAAGGCCTCGCAAGACGCGTTCGAGCAAGCTATCGCCGATGCTAACGAAGTCAAAGAGTGCCATAACGTGACGGGGTCGTTTGAATATATTTTACGAGTTGAAACGCGTAATTTAAAAACCTACAAAACCTTTCACACCGACATACTCGGAACACTTCCGCAAGTCAGCACTATCACTACACACGTCGTGATGGACTCGCCAAAAGATCAACGAGCTTAACGGCATAAAAGCAGGCTAAATCCCAAGACGATGACCTGCCAAACAACGCCATAAACTTTAAAGTCGCCTCAAAATAGCACACAGTGTTGGAAGGATTACCATCGATGTTCTAGGGTATTATTGTACACACTTGCAAGACAAGCATGTACTCATCGGCGTTTGCGAAGTTTCGATATACCCGCCTCAATTTACGAAGAGACAGTACCTTTTACAATCGAAATTACGCTCTGCCCAGCGTGATCTTGCTTGTTCGCTATTTGGGTTGTCTCCCCCAGAAGGATTTGAACATGAAAACATGTGAGCACGTTACCCCGAGCATTTGCTCTCTCCCCCTAGTAGAACCGCGTAAACTTGCAGCTAATATTGACAGAAACCGTGAATCATTGGTTCGTTACATCGAAAAAAAATGGGTCAATCACACCTCTCTACATTTCTACTTTATGCAAGATCAGCCACAGCTAAAAGGAGCAGAAAATCAATTACAAGCAGTCAGGGATGCATTCAAAGAATGGAAAGCATTAGGGATAGGATTAGATTTCATAGAAGTCGCTCGAGCTTCAGAGGCTGAGTTTAGAATAGGCTTTACTCCTGGGAGTTCCTGGTCTTATGTGGGCAGGGATTGCATTGACTTGGTCCCAAACCCACAAGAACAAACTATGAATTTTGGCTGGGACCTCACCACGCCATACGGACGTGACACGGCACTACACGAAATTGGCCATGCTTTGGGGTTCCCTCATGAACATCAGAACCACAAAGCAGGAATTGTTTGGGATGAAGATGCCGTTTATGCAAACTTCGCGGCCTATCCTAATTATTGGGATCAAGCGACAACCTACCATAATATTATTCGTAAGATCTCCCCGCAAGATGCAACAGGTTCCCCTTGGGACAAAGATTCCATCATGCATTATCAATTTGACGCAGGTTTAATTCTCTCCCCTACTGAATTTCAAAATGCACCGCTCATTCCAGCTCCCGGTCTGTCAGACATGGATATACAAGAGGCACTTAAATTCTACCCAAATAATAGTGCCTCTCAATGGCCCCAATTGACGCCGTTTCTATCGCATAAGCTGGATATTATGCCAAGTGAACAGCTAGATTTTATTATTGAGCCTGACATCAGCCGCACCTACAATATACAAACATTTGGTAGTTTAGATACTGTTATAGTTCTGTTTGAAGATGATAACGCAGAGCCTATCTATTTAGCTGGAGATGATGATAGTGGCACTGATTACAACGCTAAAATATCGTTACGACTGATCAACGGCCGCCGATACTATTTACGCTTACGGTTATATAGTGCAGGGGCGTCTGGTGAAGGTGGTATCATGCTCTGGTAATAATCTAGGCCAGAATGTAAAAACTCTGGCCTTATTTGAGTCTTCTCACTTTCAATCACTCCCCTCACTAAAATGCAACATCCCGTAGCTAAAAATTAACATTCTTCGCTAAAGCGCTTGCCCCGCAGCACTATGCTTTATAGGATTAGGCACACTTTTTTCTCACATGGATGTAACATGTTCTACCACCTTGCCACCGTGCTACTGGCTGTGTTGTTCTTTGCCCAAGGCAAATACGTCAGGCGCGTGACACCCAAGCTACCTGAGCCAGAGGGTTTAAGAAAAGGGATTTACGGCAATGGTTCCCCCACGTCTTTGTTAATAATGGGTGACTCTTCGGCTGCGGGCGTTGGGGTTGAACTGCAGCAATACGCACTGGCCGGTAGTATGTTAAATGCCTTGGGGTCCCACTATCAGGTTGCGTGGGAACTCATGGCAAAAACCGGAGATACATCAACCCAATTACTTGAAAAGATTCAACAGCTAGACACCCATCAACACTATGAAACGGTTGTTATCTCTATCGGTGTGAATGACGTAACAGGGCTGACATCTTCTGCGAAGTGGACACACAATCTTGGATTAATCGCCGCTGCCCTTCAGGAGAAATTAGGCGCGAAACGGGTGCTGTTTTCAAGCCTGCCACCTATGCACTTATTTCCGGCCTTACCTCAGCCGTTACGTTGGTGGTTGGGCACAAGAGCAAAGCATTTTAATGCCTTAGCGCAAGACGTCTGTCATTCTCAACCACACTGCCACTTTATCAGTGCGCCTTTTCCAATAGATCAACGTTTTATCGCCACAGATGGCTTTCATCCGGGCGCGTTAGCTTATCAACTTTGGGGGGAATACCTGGCAAGGGTGTTACAGGAGCAACTAACAAAACACAATTAAATATTCGAAGAAAACATACGAAAATACATATGTGATTTTGCGTAAATTATTTCGCTAACCTAATAGTTCACATTCTCAACAATACGCTGCTTTTTACCCTTGTAAGCCTCGAACAAAGTATTGTGCGCAGCCTGTGAAAACGTATCGCTACGCTCTGCGTATTGCCGTATCCAATCAATAAGCATGGGCAAGTTCGCATCTTGCGCTTCTTTTGACGCGTACTTATGTGATTCCCACGGCCGACTTCGCGCATTATTAACACAGGCTTCTAAGGGTAAATCCATATAAATGAGCTCAGTTGCTTGCTCAACCAGTTCGCTCAGCAAATCACTGTAACAGCCTTCAATAACCCAGTTCTTTTGCGTTCGGGTAAATGCATTAATACTCAGCATGGAATCAGCAACAGGCGCCCGCTCTGGAACATCTGTGGGCAACCAAGCAAGTGTGTCTAAGTCAAGATGCGCTATTTTCAACCCGTTGGCTAAGTGCTTAGCCAAGGTTGACTTGCCTGAACCTGAGTTACCAAAAATAACGATACGCGTTGGTTCATTATCCTGTGTTGTCATAGCCTTCCCTGTTTACGTCTAAGGTTACTTATGCTGAAAAACGAATTTATCATGAGTTAATGACAAATTGACGAATCATTACAATAGATTTCGCTTTATTCGTCATAAGTTTGATAAAATCGCCGCGGTTTTCTCAACATAGGCGCAGGGCATATGAAATTCGAAGGTAGTCACATTCTTTCTGTTAACCAATTCGATCGTGAATCGATAGAGCGCGTGTTTGATGTTGCCAATCAAATGGTGCCCTATGCAAAACGACAGAAACGTACCACTGTGCTAGAAGGGGCCATTCTTGGTAACTTATTTTTTGAGCCCAGTACCCGTACCCGAGTCAGTTTTGGCACTGCTTTTAATTTGCTTGGTGGCGAAGTGCGCGAAACCACAGGCATGAGTAATTCAGCGTTAGCTAAAGGTGAGTCATTGTACGATACCGCCCGCGTTCTCAGCGGTTATTCTGATATTATTACCATGCGCCACCCTGACTCAGGCTCAGTGGCTGAATTTTCTCAAGGTAGTCGCGTACCTGTGATAAATGGCGGTGACGGAGCCAACGAACACCCCACTCAAGCCTTACTTGATTTGTACACCATTCAAAAAGAGCTGCTTTATCATGGAGGAAACATTGATGGTCTACATATCGCTATGATGGGAGATTTGAAATACGGAAGAACGGTTCATTCTCTTAGCAAGTTACTTTGCTTGTTTAAGAATATTCGTTTCACTTTGATTTCTCCAAAAGAACTGGCCATGCCAGATTCGATTCTAAGCGCAATAGAAGATGCTGGTCACCGCTACACCATCAGTGAAACCATTGAAGGTAACTTTGATGCGGATATCTGTTATCAAACACGTGTACAAGAAGAGCGCTTTGGCTCACAAGAAGAAGCAAACTTGTATCGGGGTAAGTTCCGCTTAAACCAGCAAATTTACACTAAACATTTTCAATCAAAAACGGTGATCATGCACCCTTTGCCCAGAGATTCACGCACTGAGGCTAACGAGCTAGACAATGATTTGAATATGAACCCTAATCTCGCTATTTTCCGCCAAACCGACAATGGCGTATTGGTGCGTATGGCCTTATTCGCCTTAACGTTAGGGGTAGAAGACATCGTCAGTAAATTCGACAAAGAAGTGCATTGGTACAGCGGCCACTAACACCGCCTGTGTCACTTAGCCATTTCTAAACGTAATAAGAGAAGATGAACAATATGCAAAAGTCAGAACAATTATTCAGCCGTGCTCAAAAGCACATCCCAGGTGGCGTCAACTCTCCCGTGCGCGCATTTAAAGCCGTTGGTGGTACACCACCGTTTATTGAAAAAGCCGATGGCCCTTATTTATATGACGCTGACGGCAAACAATATATTGATTACGTCCAGTCGTGGGGACCGATGGTGCTAGGCCACAACAATCCACAAATCCGCCAAGCGGTGATCGATGCAGCTCATAAGGGCCTGAGTTTTGGTGCCCCTACTGAAGCCGAAGTGACCATTGCTGATCTCGTCAGCGAGTTAGTCCCTTCGATGGAAATGCTACGCATGGTTAACTCAGGTACCGAAGCGACGATGAGCGCCATTCGTCTGGCCAGGGGTTATACTAAACGCGATAAAATTTTGAAGTTCGAAGGCTGTTATCACGGCCATGCCGATGCTTTATTGGTTAAAGCAGGCTCTGGCGCCTTAACCTTTGGTGTTCCAAGCTCACCAGGTATACCAGCAGATTTTGCCAAGCACACCCTGACGATGGAATACAATAATATCGACTCGGTTGTTCAAGCTTTTGAACAATACCCAGATGATATTGCATGTATCATTGTTGAACCTGTTGCAGGCAACATGAACTGTATTCCCCCTGTAGATGGTTTCCTGCAAGGGCTGCGTGATGTATGCGACCAATACGGTGCGGTACTGATTTTTGATGAAGTAATGACGGGTTTTCGTGTGGCCTTAGGTGGCGCGCAAGCTAAATACAAGATTGAGCCAGATTTAACCTGCCTAGGGAAAGTGATTGGTGGTGGTATGCCAGTTGGCGCCTTTGGCGGCAAAAGAGACATCATGCAACACATCGCGCCCTCCGGTCCTGTGTATCAAGCAGGTACCTTGTCAGGCAACCCTGTGGCTATGGCCGCTGGCTTAGCTGCGTTAAACCAAGTCAAGCGCCCAGGCTTATATGATGAGCTTAGCGAAGCGACCAAAACGTTAGCAGAAGGTATTAAAACCATCGCCGACAGTCTTAATATTCCTATGAGTGTTAACTATGCAGGTAGCATGTTCGGACTATTCTTTACTGATGTTGAACGCGTGACTAACTACCAACAAGCGATCAACTGCAACACAGAACAGTTCAATCACTTCTATCACGGCATGTTAGAAAATGGAGTGTATTTAGCACCCGCGTCATATGAAGCAGGCTTTGTTTCAGCGCAACATAATCCAGAAGTAATACAGCAGACCCTACAAATTGCTGAGAAGGTTCTGGCTGACGTAGCCAAAAAGTTCGGTTAATGTAGCAATATCCGTCACTCGCCAGCGAAGCAATGTAAGTTCTATGTTAGAAACTGTCTCTCAGCCCTTACCACTTGCTTTGCTAGCGTTGTGCATTATTTGCTTCATCATAATCGCTTTTTTACTATATAAACTGTCCAAACTCAGTACCTTTAAAAGTCACAAAACCTCTGTAAAGCTGCGCAGTGTTAATCAAAAAAAGCAGACTGACGTTCCCTCTGATCGCTTCGAACAAAAAGCGGATGAAGCCCTACGTTTACGTCACACGTTTCAAAAATTCGTACCAAAACAGTTTGTAGACCATTTTGCCAAGCATGGCGCTACAGTCCTAGAGTTAGGTCACGCGGTGGAAGACGATGTGGCCATTTTGTTTTGTGATATTCGTGGCTTCACCGGCCTATCAGAGAAAATGAGTCCGCAAGAATTAATGCGCTTTTTGAACTCATATTTCTTGAGGATGAACGACCCCATCCATCTCAATTCTGGTTTCATTGATAAATTTATTGGTGATGCCATTATGGCGTTGTTTGACCATCCAGATGGGGGCGACGAAGACAAAGCCCAAGACGCCCTTTGTGCCGCGCTCGACTTACGTCGAGCCTTAACAATATACAATCAGCACAGGCAAAACAGTGGCTATGCATCGATAGATATGGGGATTGGCATTCATTTTGGTCCTGTGGTGTTAGGTACTGTTGGCTCAGATGACCGCATGGACACCACCGTTATTGGCGACAGTGTTAATATTGCCTATCGCCTTGAAGCGTTAGCCCCCATTTACCAATGCGACATTGTTGTAAGCGCTCAAGCATTGCAACAAGCTGCACAACCAGAGCGGTTCACATCAAGATTGCTCGATTGGGTAAAAGTCAAAGGGCGCAGCAACGCCATAGAGATTCACGAAGTAATCGCCCATTTACCGCAAGAGCAGCAACAGCTGAAGCAAAGTAACAGTGCGCTAATTAAGCAAGGTTTAGGGTATCGCTTTAAGCAAAATTGGGTTCAGGCAATAAATTGCTTTGAACAAGCGGCTAAGCTAAGCCCAGAGGATCACCTGCCCAGGCTACATATCCTGCAATGCCAGCAACTGGCAGAAAGCGCTTTGCCGGAAAATTGGGACGGCACAGTGCAGTTATAGACTGCCTTTATAAATGGGGGAAGTAGCTGGATTTAAGCGGTAAAAAAAGGGCAGCAACAAAAGCTGCCCTTAAAGGTTCACGGAACACATACATTAAGCCCGAAAAGGCGGCCTTATGGTAGGTCCTTTGTATGACAAAAGCATGGCTGATACATTACGTTAACGTGACACGCTCTGTAAAATGTAACTAGTTAGCTCGTTGTTTGATAAAGGTCAGTGAAGGCGCAAAAAAAGCAGCTCCAGTTTCTGCACTGGTAAAATCCAAAAAGCGGTCGTACTCACCATTTTCATCATTCAAAAGCATACTACGCAGCATATGCTCGAAAGGCTTAGGACTTCGAGCACAACTGACGAAAAACAGCCCCTGCACATGCATATCTCCGTAAGGCATGCTCTGACGTAAAAGGCGCATAGCTTGATTTTGCGTGTCCGTGACTTGCGTACAATCATAGTGACTACGCGGGGACTTAAACGCGTCGCTTAACGGGCTGTTATCTGACTTTATACGACCCATAATGTATTCTTGCTGATACGTCGACAATTGCTCCCACTTGGCAATATTGTGGCGATAGCGTTGAACATGTAAGTAACTGCCACCAGCGAAGTCGGGGTCAAGTTCCCCCACCAAAGCAATATCCAATTTTTGCATGCCTTTGGGGTTGTCATCGGCGTATATAAACCCTGTTAGATCACGGCCATCTAAATATCTGAATCCGCGTATATCTTCAATCAAATCTACATGATTTCCCAGCAAACGCATGATTTCCATCGCGAGGGCGTGGCAAACATCGGCACGGTCAGCACGAATTTGAATGAATAGGTCGCATGGGGCAACGGGGGCACTGCGATCGTCGCACTGCACATCAGGAAAGGGGGCCAACTCTACCGGTATTAGCCCAGGATATACCTCGTGCCAGTAGCTACTACCGATCGCAACAACGCCTGTGACCATAGCCTCATAATATTCTTCGTCATAATGGGCAATTAGGTCAACAATTTGCGCGATTTTGACCCGCATAGCGTGATCATCGTCGTCGTTCACATTGAGCAATAAATACAGGGCATGCAAGCTTGCTTCAGCACAAATCCCTTTTTGTGGTTGTGGCATAAAATTCTTAGTGTGGTTGTGGTTTTAGTCAAGCGTTATGCTCATACTGGGAATACAATCCCGATGAATATGAATACCCTCTTGCACGGGGCTTTACGCTAATAACTAATATACGCGATTTTCACCGTTACGCATAATTCCTGCCACTAGAATACGCCACGACAAGAGTTCCCGCTGTGCATATAAAGCGAAAACACCTTTTAGCGCTTTTAAAAGCCAGCCGCTGAGCATGAGCAAAGCGACTATCAATATAAATTACCCTAATTTAGAACGAGTAACTAAACGTTGCTCCCAAGGCAAACTGATATGCGCTCTTGGTGGCTAATTTGTCTAGAGCTAGAGTAACGTCCAGCCACTTAGTATCTAATATCAGATGCGGCGTGGCACGCTCTATATCAATCAGCAAGGTTAAGCGACTTTCTTCCGCCAAGGAAACACTCGCACCCAATAAATAAAAAGCTTGGCTAGCGATATAACGCAGTTGTGTGTGCATAGCCACCTTGTCAAATTGATAGGCAGCTTCAAGTTTTACCCGTTTTGGTAATTGGTAATCATGCGAGGCGCTGGTTTCGATGCCACTGTATAACGGTTTGAAGCCGGTTATTCCACTGGCTCTAGTGTATTGATTGTCGGTATCAACTAAGCCGTCACTTAGGCCTGCGTCGTCCAATGAGAAGCGAGAATATAGATCCTGGGCATCGAGACGTAACATGAGAGCCGGTGTGACCCGCCATGCTAATGCGATATCCACAGTATACCCCGTTCCACTGTCATTCCAGCGCTCCCCTTCGACGTTGGGGCGCTTCAAAAAGTTATTATCAGTGTAGCGTTCCGTTAACTGGCCGGTACCTTGCAATTCACCCGCACTATTTTGAGTCAAAGTACCGTTTAATCTGGAATCTCGCGCTCCGGCAACGGCCCAATAACCTAACTTAATATGACTAAAAAAATGTTCATTCTGCCATTGATAACCAAGTCGAAGACCTTTCGCTCGGTTCTCTCGCAGTGCTAGAGAGAGGTTGTAAGTTTGCGTCTTTTCAAACGGTAGATCTGTGCGATCCGCATAAAACGCAGCGGCGGTATCAGGGTTGGTACGTACAAAATAATCCACTCGATACGCTGGGTTGATACTCCAATTATTTATCAGAATTTCGCTACCCAGTTCGTTTTGACTAAATGCGAGATCAGCATCGTCTTTCGGCTTGGTGTGCCACTCGTCTTCTACTAATTGTTTTATCGGCAAAATATGACTGTAAGATTCACTCTTAAAATACATACTGATTTGAGAAGGCGGTGAAAACTGCTGTGAAGACTCACTTGCATGAACAGCGGCTACACACATGGGTAAACCAACACTGGCGAGCAGAGAATATTTAAATATATTTAGTTTTAGCATCATCTTTTACGAAGGAATTAACAACGAGAGAAGCATGCCACTCACAAAGTGAATGACATGCTTTTAAAGGTTATGAAAATGAATGAGGTAACTACAGGCTTTCTACTGTTTCATCAGCGTAAAGCACCATAATAACCCCGTCACGGTCGACGATTTCGGCAGCAACTTCAGCATTTGAACCAACCAGTATTTGGCCAAGAGAAGCTTCGCCTTGTGCATCAGCCGGCGCCTCAACGTTACTGAGCACCAAGGTGACACTTTCGCTGTTTCTAACGATGTAAGCGTCCTCTTGCTCGGTGTTGGCGTTAACCGTGAACGAACGTTGAGTTTCCTCATCTGGGATTTGATATTGAACGTCTAACGAAAACTGCCCCTCTTCCCGCGCACTTCGTTGACCTTGCAATGTCAAATCAAGCACATAGTCCCCTAACGTCACCCCTACAGATAAAGCGGCATTGACGTCAAAGTAGGTTTCATCATCTTCTAGCATTGTGCTTGACTCTGGCTCCGCTATAACAGCGTCAAAGCTGGTGCTCGCTCCAGCTGCTAGAGTTGAGAGTTCTTCGGCACTTAAGCGAATGTTATAAACCCCTTGTTCAGCAACAGTATAATCATCAAAGCTGTACTGAAGTTCTGTTAGCGAATCACCATTGTTGTACTCCATCAAACCGGAAAATACATCTAAAGCGTTGCTTACTGTTAGCGGGTCATAGCCGATCGTAATTTGATCGAAAAAATCATCCCATCGTTCGTTGGCAGAAAGATAATAATTAGAGCTTGGATTATTAACTATTTCATCAGAGCCATAGTTAATTAAATTACCTTCGCTATCAAAGTATTCACCATAAAAAACAGTAACTGCATATCCATCAGCAATACCGTCATCGTTAGCATCCCCAGGAATCAATAGCAAACGTTGTGCTTGACTAAACTGTTGATAAAAAGTCGCCTGCATATTTACCAATAGCAATGGTTTATCAAGGTTTCTAGCCGTTTTTTCAACACTAATATGCTGCTTAAATACCTCACCATTTTCATCCGTAGATAATATCGAAACCTCATGGTTACCCGCTTCATCTTCAACATAGCTTGTGGTCGCCATTAATTGATCGGCTAGCGTAGCGGTCACCATATTGGCATCTTCACTGACATCAATATTCAAGGCATCTTCAATGCGAGCTTGATAGAGTATGCCGCTGAACGACACATCCGCCCCTGGTGTAACTTGGGCAATATTTTCTTCTGTCCACAGTAGGGCTGCGTTACCTAAGTCCGGCAAGTAAAATACGAAAGGTTTAGGGTAATCTTCGCGAGCCGCTACGAAAAGTTCCGCTGCATTATTCGCTTGGTACATCAAGTCGGAGTATAACCAACTCACTTGGGTTAACTCTTCGAAACTGTAATAGAAACCGACAGAATATGTCGTACGCGAAACAACATTGCCTTGAACATCGATGATCTCGCCTTGATCGTTAAACATGTTGTCTCGGTCGATTTCAAAATCTTCTAGGTTGTTAGAGCTAAACTGTAGCCAATAGACTTCAAAGCCACCGACGCTACCATCATTGTTAAACACGGGTTCTACCGTTTGCGACGTAACGTAATACCCACCATCCTCATACTTGTAGGCCTTTGTGATAAAGAAGGATTCAGAGGGGTTGCCATTAAAGCCACCACTACTGACTATGACAGCTTCGTAACCATTACCAAAAAAGTCTTCACTTGGCACATCAGCCACATAACTAAAGGTCTGTTTGTAGGCACCTTCACTGAAGCTCAGTGGCTCAAATACACTTGTGCTGGTGTAACCCAGGTGATCTGTCTCTTCTGGTACAATCGTTTTTAAGGTCAAGCCGTCTTCCGACACTTGAATGCCATACACGTCATCTATTTCACGACCAATATAAGTGAATTCAGGGGCTTGGTAGCCATCAGCATTCGCCACATCAACCGTAAGTGAAGCACGTACTTCATTGCCGTTAAGTGAACTGAAGCGACCAGCTAAACTAAGCATCTCTGGCAGAGCGACAACTTCGGACTGAGGGATATACAAATTTCCATTGTTGACTTGATGGTCGTGATCTTCTCTCAGGCGAGCGATTTCTAGCGGCAGTAATTTAGCCGAGACTTGACCGTTAAATGTCACAGGGTCTGTTACCGTATCATTGGCTTTTTGCGCCAAAGTAACATCAAGAGCTAATTCCCCTGCAATGGGCATGACGTCCACATCTCGACCTTGCAAGTAATCTAGGCTTTCGGCAGCTTCTGCAAGCTCAAGTGAAATCTGACTGCCCGGTGCAATCACAAAACTCGCGTGGGTATTGTCTAGCTCCCCTTCTAGCGCTAGGGTTACTTTTGTACCAGTATCGTCAAGCGAGACACTCGCACTCAACTTCACTACTTGACCGTCGGCGGAAGATGCATCAATAGCATACAGGTAATTTTCTTCATCAAAGGTAATACTACCGGTTATACCTTCAGCGTCGATAAGCTCGCTAATGGTAAACTGGGTTTGTGTTTCGCTTTCGTCTTCTAGCACTAAACTGAGTTGCGTGACGGCTTGAGCCACTTGGCTGAGCAATACAAAGTCATCCGCCTGGGCTTCTATCATTTGTCCTGCTTCATCTAGCAAGGTTAAATACTCTTCGCCTAACGTGGTCACAGCGGCATTTTCGTCGCTTTGTAAATCGAACAAATTTGCTAACACGCGCACATCATCAACCATAGCTTTGGCTTTGGCCACTGCATCACCTTGGGTGACAGTATCGGCTCCTACCGCTACTCGTCCGCTTTCACCCGCCAGTAGGTTATTATTTTGTTGTTCGTTGGCTAGTTTTACATCAAGCTGAGATAATGAGGTGAGAAGCGCTTGAGTATCAGTTAGTTCAGCGTTATCGGCTACTTGCTGAGCAACCGTGTTTGCCGCTGATTGTGCGCCCGATAGTACATCGCTGATCGCCAATTCAAAATCGTCATCTTCATCTTGGCTATTCAGTAATTGACCATTACCTTCTATCAGATCAGCCGCAAGCGCGGCAAACTTCTCTGACATCACATTTTCTGCACTGCTTTCACCAGCGAATAACGCTTGGGCGATACCCGCATTAATCAGCCCGTAGCGCAGCTCGTTGGCGTTATCTTCAGCAGCGACTTGTGCACTATCTTCAACTGACGTTGGGGTTTGACTTGATAAACTACCTTGAATTTTGAAAGTGTTGGCAATAATGGCACTTTGCTCAGTGATCACCTCTGCACTAATAATCTCTTGCTGTTCAACCAATAAGGTCGCTAAGTGTGTCAATGCAGAAACGTTAATTTGAATTTCTTCGCCTGACGTAACATTCGCTACTGAGGATAAGGTAAAGTTTGGATCTAGTGCGGTTAAATCGACTGTTTCACCAAATTCGGCGCTACCACAGCCCGAAGGAGCATCACACACCATAGTCGTTGGGCTATCGCTGTCTACTGACAGTTCTACCTTAATAGGGCCTGTATAATCCAACACGGTAAAGGTATAACCGCCTTGCGCATCTGTTTTTATTTCACTGTCTTTTAGCTCATCACCGGATAGGGCTATCGCTTCGCCATCAACATATTTGAATACAGTGACAACTGCATTGGCTAATAAACCTTTAATCGCTTTTCCACTAATGGTGGTTTCCACTGGGGCAGGCGCGACAACGACGGGTGCATCGATACTATCGTTAGAAGAACCACCACATGCACTGAGCAACGCTGCTACTGACATGGAAACTAACGTCTTGTGTGCTTTCATACTTATCCTTAATCAACTTCTAGCATTTTTTATTATCATTCGCTGCTGTTGCTCCAAACCATCCCATAAACGCTTCTCAAAATAGAATGAAACAAACCTCAACAGTGTCTCCTTTGAATCGATGTCAAAGGTTAAAACGTTAGAAAGTATTACACCGCTTTTAGTGTCGCTAAAAAGTCACTAATAAGCTGATAAACAAAGGGCTGCGGCGATTTACCTCAGGTAAAAGAATGAATTAGCACAATAAATGAATAAACTTTAATAGTTTCCTAGACCGATGAAATTTTGCATACTTAGTTTTTGTAAGCCCTTGACACATGGACGTTTTGTGCAGTTTTTTACTCTTTTAATCAGTCTGATTTTATGCAGTTTTTCCGCGTTATCCGTACCGCAAACAAAGCAACAAGCGGTAAAGCGAGACTTCTATTTCGATAACATTTCACTAGAACAAGGACTAAACCAAGCATCTGTTTACAGCCTAGCGAATGACCAATATGGCTTTACGTGGATAGGCACTCAAGACGGGCTCCATCGCTTTGATGGCAATACGGTTACCTTAGTCGATCTCAGCCCTAGTTCTTTGCCTAAGTATCGTTACATTCGCGACATTAAAGCTTTCGATGAGCGTCTTTTTGTTGCCACTCTAGATGGATTGGTCGTTGTTGAACAATTAACAGGCAACAAACAATATGTTGATCTATCGGGTGCTGGGGTGTATTCCATTACGCAAGTAAAGGACACATTTTGGTTAGGGACGGATCGCGGTATTTATATACTGAACAACGCGCTTCATATTCAAGCATTTTACGGTGGTGAAGCCTCACCACGCTCACTGCCAGTCGACTATTGCGCCAAGGCACAACAAACAGAGGAATGTCACTTTTTTGTACGTAAGATTTTATATCACCCAGAACGTGAAAAAGTATGGTTTAGTGGCAATAACGAACTGTTTGCATACAACTTGAAAGACCTTCAATTTGTCTCACAACCACTGAGTCAGCAATCTACTCAAAATAACCATATTCAGGATATGTTATTTGACGACGAAGGTGGGCTCTGGCTGGCAACCGATAACGGCTTACATTTTTTAAGCGCCGCAGGCGGCTACCATCACATATACGCTGATTCAGATATATCAGATACCCTATCAGCCAACCGAATCCTTACGCTGGCGTTAGATACAAACAATACGTTGTGGGTCGGTACGCGCTTTGGGTTAAATTATCGCTCACTTGATGCTAAACAGCCTTTGCAACGTGGCTGGACTAACATCTACCACAATAATTTGAGCAACCATTCTTTATTAAGCAATACGGTACGCAAAATAGTGTTGGATGAAGCTGGTCGTATCTGGGTAGGTACAAACCGCGGGCTATCGGTAACCAATTTGCAACGTAAGCAAGTCGCTATATATCGGGCAACAGACAGTCAAACGTACAACAATTATATTTTGTCATTCACCGAGCAAACAGCTGGCAAATATTGGGTAGGCACGCTAGCTGGCTTGTATCTGTTTGATGAGAACCGTGCTCAACCCATTTCTGCATTGGGCAATCAAGTCATTTATGACACCTTGCAATCCGGTGATTTTTTGTGGGTGGCGGCGCGTAATAACCTGTATCAAGTAGACGCCCACACACATGAAGTCATTCAGCATTTTGACGAAACCAACTCCCCCATAGGCGCTTCTTATAACTACAGTTTGGCCATAAAGGACGATACTTTATGGATTGGCTCAACAGTGGGTTTAGTCTCTTTTGACACCAACAATCGAACATGGCAAGTGTGGGGAACCGAACATGCCATGGGTAGAAAAGATATTTATACACTAACGATGAAAGACACAAAAGTGCTGATCGGTACGGGTGGCGGTTTAGGTATTTTTGACTTAACCAGTCATCAATTTCGCCATTTCGATGAGCACAACTCAGACTTAAAGACCGATTGGGTGTTCGATATTACTCCTTGGCATGACGAGAAGTATTTTGTTGCCACGGATGGTGGGGTATACATTTTCGATGAAAACCTCAGTAGCTTTGAATATCTGGGGATCACTCAAGGCAACGCTTATTCTGTCGTGATACAAAAACCAGCGCCTGATTTACACGACGATACGCTGTGGGTGACATCGAATAACGGCGTGTATAAATATTCTATGCAAACAGGCAAAGCATTGGTACTCAAAGAAGAACATGGTTTATCAAGCAACGAACATAATCTCAACGCAGCCTTACTGGATACTCAACAGCGATTAGTGCTGGGAACAATTAATGGTTTTGTAGTGTTTGACCCTAAAACCTTTATCACGAAAGATGTGCCGTCTTATTCTCGCGTTATTTCAAGCATTGAGTACGCTGGCGAGACCTATGGCCTGTGGCAAAAAGTACCGCAAATTACCTCAGGCCCCATGTTTTTGACCCAGCAATTAACACTTGATTGGGCCGTACGAGATTTCACTCTCACCTTTAGCAATCCATATTTCGGTTTAGTGACGCCTGAGGCTAAAAATATAGATTATCGCACACCGAATTTAAGCTTGAGCCGACTAGCAAATGGGCAATTCACTGTCCCTTTATCCACCAAGACTGATGACGTGCTTAGCGTCGTCAAGAAAGGCCATCCTTTACTTTCTCCTATCGCCTATTTCGGCTACCTAATCTTAGTTTCGCTACTCATCTTTATTATACTCAAATGGCTGTACGATCGGCGCTATACACGTATGCTGGTAAATAAAAACCACATGATTTCTGAACAACATAGTCAGATCAAACAACACCTATCCTTTAAGGAAAATCTGTACTTACAAATCCAACACAGTTTTAAATCTCCTATATTTGCCAGTATTGGTTTATCTAAACAAATAGACAAACGTTTGCAGCACAGCAACCTACTCACTCATAGCGACATTGATAGCCTTAAACGCAAAAACCATAAGTTGCAAAGCGCCCTTAGCGATACCTCTGAGTTGATTGATGAGCTTTTACAATTAAGTAAACAAGGCTACCAAGCACCAGTATTTACGTTGCAAGCAATACGCACAACGATACTTAAAACCGTTGAGTTATTGCAACCTGTCGCCCATGACACTGGTGTTTCTATTAAGGTGGAAATAGCCCCCTCCATTCACAACGAATTAAGCCTACTCGCCCCAGAAAAAGCCTTGTTTTTGATCCTAGAAAACCTGCTCAGCAATGCCATCAAGTTTTCAGAACAAGGTGGTGTGGTCAATGTATTTGCTGAATTACACGGCGCACAGTTGCAGGTCAATATTCGAGATAGAGGATGTGGATTTGATGAGCAAGATTTAGAGAAGATTTTTCAGTTGCATTATCGCTCTAATAGCAACTCATACAAAAGTAGGGGGTCCGGTGTGGGCTTAACCAATGTAAAGTCGTTGCTCGATATCCTTAATGGCAGCATTGATTTTGTCACTAAAAACAACAACAAAGGCACAAATGTTTGGATTAAAATACCCCTTAGCGAGACGTGAACTAACTAGGTTATTGATGAACGTTTCCCAACCATTTTTCAACACTGTTTGTAACGATGTTAATTGATCACTATTTCGCAGAACTAGATACGCTAACGGAAAACACCCGAAAAGTGATGATCATTGACGACGACAGCTCAATGACTGACTACCTAGAAGAGTTATGCTTGGATCTAAAGGTAGAACCTTTTGTTTATCATGAAGCACTCGTTGCACTTGATAATATCTCGCTGGTCAATCCATCTCTAATTATCGTAGATTGGTTAATGCAGCCGATGAATGGCCTGAACTTCATGCGCGCTGTGCGAAGAAAACATTCTAAAACCGTATTTATGTTGTTTTTAACCGGTTCAGCGCAAAATGACACCCATAAAAAAGCGCTGCAGCACGGGGCGACTGTATTCTTAGAGAAAGCAGAGCGCTATAGCGACATTCTAGAAGAACAAATAAAAACGCTTCTTTCAGCCAGCCCCAGTATGACACAGAGCGAACAAGCCCATTTGAGTGCGCTGGCCATGAACGATAAGGAGTTAGCGGTTTTGCTGGATTTTCATCAAGCGGCACAAAAGCGTATTAAATCTGGCGACAAGCTAAAAGACATATACGCGTTGATGACTCAACCAAAAAGTAAACTGTATCCACTGCTTAACAAATACTTTCAGTTATCTAGCCAAGAATACATTATCAGTTATCGACTCTATTTAGCGTCTAAACTATTACGCCAATTGCCGTCAACACAAGACGTATCAGATGCACTGGGATACTCTAACTCAGCCAATTTTAGTAATGCATTTAAAGCGAAATACACCGCTCCCCCTTTAAAATTTATTAAAACCCTAAGCAAATAAAACGAAAAAGCCTCGCTTAATAAGCGAGGCTTTGATTTTTACTTCACACTCTAGAAAGAATGCAAGGTGGGTAATATTATTATTGTTTGCCCACCATGTGTGTTTTGTTTATCTGAACGCGTGATTAACGACCGGTCGTGAAGTCTGGGTAAGCTTCTAAACCACATTCGCTAATATCAACACCTTCAAATTCTTCTTCTTCAGAGACTCTGATACCCATTACCGCTTTCAGGATTGCCCATACTATCAAGCTAGCAAAGAACACCCATACAAAGATGGTAAGTGCACCAACGAATTGACCTAGGTACGTTGCGCCGTCGTTTGTTGCAGGTACAACCATTACACCGAAGAAACCAACTACACCGTGAACCGAGATAGCGCCCACTGGATCATCAATTTTCAGTTTATCTAAGCTAATAATTGAGAATACAACAATAATACCACCGATTGCGCCGATAATCGTCGCACCTAAGGCTGAAGGTGTAGAAGGTTCAGCGGTAATCGCTACCAAGCCTGCCAACGCACCGTTAAGGACCATGGTTAAGTCAGCTTTCTTAAATAATATTTTGGCCAATATTAAAGCAGCAACTGCACCACCTGCTGCCGCAGCGTTCGTATTCAAAAATACCATGGCCACTGAGTTAGCATTCGCGATATCACCTAGCTTCAAAACTGAACCGCCGTTAAAGCCAAACCAACCCATCCATAAAATGAATGTACCTAATGTGGCCATTGGTAAGTTAGCGCCTGGAATAGCGTTCACTTTGCCATCCGCGGTGTATTTACCTTTACGAGCACCAAGTAGCAATACGCCCGCAAGCGCTGCAGCGGCACCAGCCATATGTACGATACCTGAACCAGCAAAATCAGAGAATCCGAAGTCGTCGCCTAAACTGTACATTCCGAAAACAGAGTTGCCGCCCCATGTCCAACCGCCTTCCATAGGATAGATAAAAGCAGTCATCACAACAGCAAAAGCAAGGAAAGCCCAAAGCTTCATGCGCTCAGCCACTGCGCCAGATACGATTGACATAGCGGTTGCAACGAATACTACCTGGAAGAAGAAATCTGATGCGCCTGAGTAAATTGAGCCACCTTCAAAACCATCTTCACGACCAGCGAATTCGCCTAATGTTTCTGTTACATCAACACTTTCGATGCCAGTTAAGAAGTAGTCGCCACCGTACATGATGGCGTAACCGCACACTAGGTACATAAGGCAAGAGATCGCAAACAAAGCGATGTTTTTAGTCAGTATTTCAGTGGTGTTTTTTGAGCGAACTAAGCCTGCTTCTAACATTGAGAAGCCGGCGGCCATCCACATAACGAGTGCGCCACACACTAGGAAATAAAACGTATCCATAGCGTATTGTAGGTGAAATGCTTGTTCCATTATTATTATCCTCTGTATCTCTAAATAGCTTCGCCGTCGGTCTCACCCGTACGAATTCTAACTGCGTGCTCTAAGTCATAAACAAAGACTTTACCGTCACCGATTTTGCCTGTTTTGGCTGCACCGACTATGGCTTCTACTAGACGCTCAACTTGGTCGTCTTGAACCGCGACCTCTAGTTTCACTTTAGGTAGGAAATCCACTTGATATTCTGCGCCACGATATAACTCTGTGTGACCTTTTTGACGCCCAAAGCCTTTGACTTCGGTAACGGTTAGACCGTCGATCCCTATTTCAGAAATGGCTTCGCGCACATCATCTAGCTTGAATGGCTTGATGATCGCTGTGACTAGTTTCATATTGCTGCTCCCGATAATTATTATGATATTCACGCTTTGTTTGCATTGAATAGAACAAGAGCTATGCCATAAATTTTAATTAATAAAAATCAGATAGTTACAATAAAAAAGCGGACTTTAGTTGATATGCAGCGCACAATATTGGTTCAATTTTGGACAATTGCACCTAATTAGCGCACGAGGTGGAGAGTAAATTTTGTATCATCTCGTTTCAGAGAGTATTTGCCATCAAATAGATGTCAATAAAGCGCGTTTTTTAGTTTGAAGGACTGCCTAAAAGCCAGTAAAAGCATAGCGAAGCGAACAACCTTAGGCTTGAAGGATAAAAAATAGCGAGGTGCGCTTCATCTTTACACTACCTTTACATTCAAAGCGCTGAACTTATCGGCTCATCTGTTACTCTACTCTGTTTTACTGCCTTATGCCCATTAAGGATCGCGTGCTTACAACAGAACACTACCCAATGAAAGTGGATTTCAGCCCTAGCCTGCCACCCAGACCCAAACCGAAAACGGGTACATTATGGATAATTTTAGCGTCTGTGCTGTTGCATCTAGGCATTCTTTTTCTTGTTGCCCAAACGCCACATGAAATCCCCAACTTCGATACGTCAAAAGATGGCGAAGTGAAAATAAAACCAATTACCGCACGGTTGATCTTTCCGCCTATTGAGGTTCCTGCTGAAGTTGAATCAACACCTGTTGACAGCCTTGAGCCAATAGACAGCCCTGAGCCAATAGACAGCCCTGAGCCAATAAACAGCCCTGAGCCTATGGACAGCCCTGAGCCAATAAACAGCCCTGAGCCAATAGACAGCCCTGAGCCAATAAACAGCCCTGCTATCACCGCCCCTGCGCCAGTGTCAGAGCCCAAAGCCACAGCACAACTCGAAGAGCCACCAGCAGTAGAGCAAACGCCTGATCCAGTTGTAGCTCCTGAACCGGAGCCAGAAGCCGTTGCCGAAACCGTTCCAGAACCCTCAAAGACCGAGGTAGCGCAGCCAAAAACAGAAAGTGAAGCCAGTTTTATGCAGCAAGACCCTTTAGCACCGCCTGAAAGCAGCAAGAAACCGACGCTCGCAGAAGGGCAAGAACAAACCGTTGCAGATAAGGTAAAAGGCCAGCTGCACAACAGCACGCAGCAATCGATCGCTGAGTTAGCAGCAGAAGAGGCAGCACGCTATCGACGCGAGCAAACCTCTCCTAGTTTGTTAGACAAACCTGAGCTCAGTCAGTTGACTGAGGACGAAAAGCTAGAAAAAGAAAATGAAATACTGGCAGATTGTTCTAGCTATACCAATAAAGGTGTAGCCATATTGGCTGGCTTAACCGGCGGAAATATCAAATGTACCACCACCAACGGTGCAGAAACTTTCATTCAAGACAGGCTAAATAAATCAGCCCACCTTCCTGCAATGAAAGATAAAAAAGACAAGTAATTTACTCATCCATTAGTTACCAAATAAACGTTCCCAAAGTGACTTTTTGAGCGGCCCGCGTACTTCCCCGTTACATGTTTTCGGTACGGGGGGCAGCGCATCTAAAATGGCCGGCACACTGATAGTGTTAGCACACCCAGGGCGACTAAGCGCTCCACTTTCTTCATCGAAATGTGCTATGCCAAGGCCTTTAGGGTAACGCCTAACAAGTGACTTAGGTTGCTGCAGCTTTTGATAACCTATGAATAACTGCATGGCTCCCGTTGCGCCACTTAAATTAATCGGCTCGTTGTTGTCCTTACCCATCCAAGTAGTCACCAAGATGTTATTGTCAAAGCCGCTGAACCAGCTGTCACGATAGTCATCAGTGGTGCCAGTTTTACCCGCCATATTGATGTCGCCGAACGTCTTTCTTATTTGTTTGGCTGTTCCCTCGCGCGTCACTTTATGAAGTGCATAGTTTAATAAGTAAGTCGCTTTTAAATCCGCTCTTTGCTCGCCTCTGGCACTAAACTTCCACAATGGCTTATCTTTAGGAGATAGAACCGCAGTAACTGCATGTAAAGGTATATAGCGCCCGTTATTGGCAATCGTTTGATACATTTGGTTGACTTGCATTGGCGAGAAATTTACTGCGCCTAATGTCATAGCAGGGTAAATATCAATAGGCTCATTCACGCCCAAGCGCCTGATCGTTGAGGCTATATCATCTAAACCCACTTCCATGCCCAGATTTACTGTCGGCACATTCAGTGATTGAGTTAGGGCGTCGACCAACGTCACTTGGCCACGGAATTTTTTGTCCGCATTCTTTGGCTCCCACATTTTACCGTAGGTGCTTTTAAGCTTAATAGCCTCGTCAGTAAGGGGTGTCGCTAAGTTATATTGTGCAGCGCGTTCCAATGCTGTTAAGTAGATCGTCGGCTTAATTAATGAGCCAATGGCACGCTTAGCATCTAAAGCACGATTGAAGCCTTGATACTGGGGATTTGCATCGCCAACAATAGAGCGCACTTCACCACTTTTGATATCAGTGACGACCATAGCGGATTGTAACTGAGTTAATTTCATGCGCTTCTGCTGCGCGGCGACTCCAGCGATCACCGCTTCTTCTGCTTTACGCTGCGCAACCGAGTCTAAAGTGGTAAACACTTTCAAGCCCGACTCCCGCATGTTTGGATCAGCTAACACTGTTTTAAGCTCTCTGCGTACTAAGTTCATAAACGCAGGATGTTTACCTGACTTTAAGCTTGCCCCTGACGCTAAGTTCAAAGGTTGATTAATTGCGTACTCGTATTCATTTCGCTGTAGCTCATTGTTTTCAAAAAGAATACGCAGTACCAGATTTCTGCGCTCGGTGACGCGCTCAGGGTGACGGCGAGGATTATAGTAAGACGGTCCTTTGATGATCCCCACTAACGTGGCAATCTCAGACACGTTCAGTTCAGCGATTGGCCGGTCAAAGTAAAATAAGCTCGCTAAGCCAAACCCATGTACCCCAGTATTACCATTTTGGCCGAGAAAAACCTCGTTTAAATACGCTTCAATAATTTCATCTTTGCTGTAACGCGCATCGATGATCAGCGCCATTAGTGCTTCTTTCGCTTTGCGTACGAGTGACTTTTCATTGGTTAAAAACAGATTTTTCACCAATTGTTGCGTCAAGGTGCTGCCACCTTGAACAGCGCGCCCGGCGGATACATTGGCAATAAGCGCGCGTAAAATCGACAAGGGTGCAATACCGTAATGCTGGTAAAAGTCCTTGTCTTCAACCAATACTAAGGCTTTGATCAAAGACGGGGGTACACCTTTTAAATTAACCAACATGCGGTCTTCTCGCCCACTGCTCATCAAGCGGGTAACCAGCCAAGGCTCTAGGTATATTTCGTCCAGCGCGCGGTTATTTTTTAGGTTTCGTAAGCTACTGATGCGGCCATTGGCCAAAGTGATGTCCACTGAAATTTCAGACTCTTGTCCGTGGGGGAAATGAAAAGCCCTGCGCTGAATACGTACCCCCGTTGCTTTTAATTGATACTCCCCCGTATCGTCAGCATGGCGTACTTTTCGATACCCCAGCAACTCTAGCTCTTCGACTATTTCCTTTATAGTGATTTCTTGCTTGAGTTCTAAATGCATTGGCCGAGCAAAAATTTGTGCGGGTACTTGCCACTTATTGCCACTAAATTGCTTTACAATTTGTGCGTCTAAATATACTCCGTAGGCGGCGATAACTGCTGCAATAATAATGAGTAGTCGCCACCAATGGCGCATTAGCCAACGAAATGGGTTTAATTTACTTGGCAAAGAAGACTGTTTTTTTTGGGGCTTTTTCGGCATTTATTGAATACTGTGTCAAAGGGGAGATTTCTTTGCTCTATTGTGACATATCCTACCTGTTAATACAGGTAGGCCTGAAGTAAATAACCGTACCAAAGGTGTATTTTTGTGTATTAAAAACGCTGCAGTGCGAGCAAATCTAACGCTATAGTGCCATTTACTATTACCCCAACCACGGCTTATTTTTACCACAAAGTGCGCTCAGCCTGACGCTAAACGGCGCTTGTTTGTTTTAGTCGTAGCTGGGGCTGTTGCAGGATCATCAGGCCAGAAATGCTTTTGATAACGGCCTTTCATTTCTTTTTGCACTTCTTTGTAGCTACCTTGCCAAAACCCGGCTAAATCTTGTGTTTGCTGTAGCGGTCGTCCCGCTGGTGAGAGTAAAACCATTTGCACTTTTACGTTTCCCCTAGCAACGCTAGGTGTGTCCGTTAAGCCATAAACTTCTTGCATTCTGACGGATAAAGACACTCCACCTGTCTCGTCGTAATGTAGGCGGATACGGCTGTTACTAGGCACGGTAATACTAGTGGGTAATAGCTGATTTAACGCCTGCTGATCGGCATAAGTCAGCTGATTAAGCACCAGGGAGTAGAAATCGACTTTAGTCAGTTGTTGCCAACTCAATACATCGTGTAAATATGGCATTAGCCATTGCTCTACACTGTTTAGCAAGCCTGCCTCACTGGCATCTGGCCATTGCCCATCCGTCAGGTGTTTTTTAGCTAATCGCAAACGATAGATAAGTTGTAGTGCCACATCGTTAAATGGCAGCCCCATTATACCGCGCGCATCAATTTGCTTGTGCCAAAGGGCGATGATTAGTTCACCGCTTGGCTTCGTGCTGGGTGTTTTTTGCATCACAATGCGCCCTAAACGCTGCACAGTGTGACTTGAAATAGCCGCCCGAGACGCATCCCATTCACATCGAGTTTCAGCAACGATCAGGTGATTGAAATACTGGTCAATTTGCTGACGACTCAATGGTTCTGCTAGGGTAATTCTGGCATTTGCTTGGCTGCTATCGGTCAGTAACATGTTACCGACAGCTAGCCAATCCTGTCCGATTAACGGGTCATGCTCCAAAAGCTGGGCACCAGTACCATTGACCAGTGCGTAACGCGCTGCACCACTTGCCCTGCCAATCCAATGCGGGAAAGCAAAGCCCAGTAACACAGCGGTGTCTTCCAGTGGCCAGGGTGTTAACTTACATTCTAGTTTTTTATGCCACTGGCGTATCCCGCGCCAAAGTGAATGATTTTTCTGTTGCTGTAACAGCGTTAGGCGTTCGTAACACAAACTACCCGCTTGATTACCCATTGGGTCTTTATCTTCTAGCAGAACCGCTAAAGCGCAAGCTAGACTTTGATGGGCAGGACTCAGTTGTCGGCTTTTAAGCAACATTGTACCTATATGAACTTGGCTACCAAGCCTGTGCACCGCCTTGCCATGCAGGCTCACCTGCAAGTTTTCATCAACTATTTGCAAGCCCATTAATACACTGTGTGCTTGGGTAATCTGCGCTTCGCTGGGCATATCAATAAGGGCAAAGTCGGTGATTTTCGCCCCCCACATACAGGCTTCGAGCAAAAAGGACGATAAATCGTTGGTCAGTATTTCTGCTTGGTCATGCTCAACTAAGCGCTGATGCTGCTCTTCACTCCATAAACGGTAACACGCTCCCGGTCCCAAGCGCCCTGCACGGCCCGCTCGTTGCGTGGCTGAGGCCTTAGAAATCATCTGGCTTTGTAACTGGGTTAAGCCCTTATTTAACTGGTAAATTGCTTTTTTTTGCATGCCACTGTCAACCACCACACTAACGCCCTCTATGGTTAAACTGGTTTCTGCAATATTAGTCGCCAGTATAATTTTCCTACGTCCTTGGGGGTCTAGCGTTAGGGCCGCCTCTTGCGCCGACATTGCTTGTTGTGAAAACAAACAATGAATTTGGGTGTCTTTCGTCAGCGACTGGGCGAGTGCTCTTTCACAACGCCGAATTTCACCTTGGCCGGGCAAAAACACCAAAATATCTCCCTGGTGCTCAGATGCGGCAAATAATGTGAGGCGCGCAGTTTTATCAACGATTGAACCATTGCTGGTATCAGGCCGATAGTTGGTTTCAATAGGATAACTTCTGCCACTACAAGCAATGGACTCGGCGCTAGGCAAAAGCTCCCTGAGACTTGAAACGTCAAGCGTGGCTGACATAACCAATAGGCGCAAATCGTCTCGAAGGGCGTCTTTGACTTCTAAGCACAGCGCAAGTGAAAAATCAGCGTGCATACTACGCTCATGAAATTCATCAAAAATCACCAAACCAACCTCTGATAACTCAGGGTCATTTTGTAGCATTCGCGTCAAAATTCCTTCAGTGACAATTTCTAAACGCGTGTCTTTACCTACTTTGCTCTCGCCACGAATTCGATAACCCACTGTTTGGCCTACCTCTTCCCCTAATTGCCGCGCTAGAAAATGCGCAATATTGCGCGCAGCAATTCGCCTAGGCTGTAACATAATCATTTTTTGCTTTACAAAGGCGCTATGCTCCAATAAAGCGAGGGGAACACATGTGGACTTGCCTGCCCCTGGCGGCGCGACTAAAATAACGTCTCGCTTATGTAGGCTACTATTTAATGAAGGTAGAATCTCTTCGACGGGTAATGACATTTTCACAGTGGGCAAGGCTTTATCTCATACAGGTTATCAACAACGACCCCATAACAAGGTCTGTGATTAGTGTATCCTCTGATGGTGTATTTTTCAGAAATTTCAGGAGTTCTTAATGCGCGCTTTTTTTGCACTCACCCCACCCCCATCAAGCAAACTTGCTATAGACGCTTGGCGAGAAAAGGCGTTTCCGCATTTTTTTAGCCCTGTCAAAGCGAGTAACTTACACATAACGTTAGCTTTTTTAGGAGAAATAACCGAGAACCACTTGGACGCGTTAAGTCAATACGTGGATAGCCATTTGAACATGCAGTGCTTTTCCATCACCTTGGACTACGTAGGTTATTGGTCAAAACCCAAAGCGTTGTGGCTAGGCAATACAGCACTACCAAAAGAACAGCTTGAACTAGTCGATTGTTTACAAAAAGCGGCTGCCACGTGCGGAATTAAAATGCAAAAACGGGATTATATCTCTCATTTAACCCTTGCTCGAAAATGCCATGAAAATCCTCCAGCAGCGTTAATTGAACCGAACTTCACGTTTCAAAATACTGAGCTGACATTATACGAATCTGTTTCTAGCCCCCATGGAGTCCTGTATAGACCAATATTAAGCTGGCCATTTTCACCACGTTTTTCATTTTAAGCAAAAAATAATACTAATTGAGCTAATCAATAACGATTCGCTATTTACCTTACACTGCAGGCAAGGTAAAACAGGTGCAAATTTTTGAAGTGATGATTTCCCCATGGAACAAACATTAAGACTGGTCATCGATTGCCCAGATCAAGTTGGTCTTGTAGCCAGCGTAAGCCAATTTTTAGCTCAGCATAACGCCACCATCGTAGAAGCTAGCCACCATACAGACTTACAAACAGGGCGCTTTTTTATGCGTCATGAAATTTGCACCAATTCTCTCACTATGGATATCGAGCAAATTCGTTTAGCTTTTACCCCAATCGCTGACAAATACTCGATGAATTGGAAGCTCGTAGATTCAAACAAAAAGCCTAGAATGGCCTTGTTAGCCAGTCATGAATCTCACTGCCTAATGGACTTATTGCACCGCTGGCACAGCAAAGAGTTGAACTGTGAGATCCCATGCATTATTGCCAATCACCCACAAATGAAACAATTTGCTGATTGGCATAGCATTCCGTTTCACTGGATTGATTTCAAATCCTTAGGAAAAGAAGCTGCGTTTGCGCAAATTAGTCAACTGCTGAAACAGTACAATATTGATTTAACGGTACTTGCCCGTTTCATGCAAATTCTGCCTGACTCTTTATGCAAAGAACTAGCTGGACGAGCGATTAATATACATCACAGCTTCTTACCTTCATTTGCTGGCGCAAAACCCTACCAGCAAGCCTATGACAGAGGAGTGAAATTAATTGGGGCGACCTGTCATTATGTGACCAGCGACTTAGATGAAGGGCCGATTATTGAACAAGAGGTAATGCGTATTAGCCACAGTGATTCTGCGCAAGACATGGTTCGCAAAGGGAAGAATTGTGAAAAGACCGCGCTGGCGAATGGTGTTCGCTATCATTTAGAAGATAGGGTGATTATTCACCGCTCTAAAACCGTGGTATTTGCTTAGTATCAGCTATAGCGCGGGGCATACAGGCTAAAAGTTTGCGACGTACACCAAATTAATATGCTTGTCTGTGCGTCCTTGGCCTGCCCAAGTATGTCCCGCGTCGTTTGCTTGCCAAAGCGCGCGCGACAAAGCGACCTCAACATACTGATGCTCTGAGTTCAACATAAAACGCGAACTCAATAGCCACTGGTTACTCGCAGGAAGTTGAATATCTGCACCTTGGGAAGTTTCAAGGTTGGTGTCCATTTGTCTGATGTACCCTAGCCCCAAACTCACATGATGATTCAAACGATAGCGGGGTAAAATAGCCCACTGACGTGTGGTTGTTTTTTGATTGTGCGCCCCCCAGCTTAATTCACCTTTGACATAGCCCACTTGCGTATCAACTGAAATCGCATCACCAAATTTTTGATGAAAAGTCAGTTGATAATCTCGTTGATGACACCCGTCGAATTTAATGCTTTTTTTATTAAAATCGAGTTCAGTGCTTTGCGGCAACGATTGTTTCAACCACTGTAACGTTTGCTGCCAATTTAACTCAGCTGCAGATATCTGGGTGGCAAAACAAATAGTGAAAATAGCAATGAGTGAGCGCAACGTTCTTACTCTAACCGTTTAAAACAGGCTTTAACTGTAGACTGCAATGATGGAACATGGGTATTTAGGCACATTATTTAGTATAGTTTTTGATACTGATAACCTAATATTGGCCGCTATACTTCTGGCAGCACAGAGCTTAACTAGTCATAACGACATGGTAATGGACAAACTAAAAGGTAATTTACCTAGTTAAGGGGTAGTTTCATGTTAAAAGCTTATTATTTAGCGCAGCAGAAACTAACAACGTATTTTAATGCTAAAGACCGAGTAAATTGTTAATCATGCTACATTTCAAACGTTCACAACTGCATTTTGCTGCCTGCTTATTAATGCTAAGTTTATGTGCTGTGTCGGATAGCTTCGCCGCGAGCGATAAAGTTAAATTGAATGGTTTTGCTACGTTAGGCGCAATCTATAACGATAGTGACGATTTAGGTTTTCGCCCTAACTTAAAGATCCCAGACCGTACGGGTCTATCTTTAGCACCTGACTCGTTGATTGGCCTGCAAGCTAATATCAATATCAGCCCACAATGGGACGCAGTGATTCAGGCTGTATATCGCGATAAGCTGGATGAAAAAGCAATTAACTATTTAGATGTGGCCTTTCTACGTTACCGTTTAAATAATCGCTTAGAATTACGTGGCGGTAGAATGAATACCGATATCTACTTTTTGTCAGAGTACAAGTCTGTAGGTTATGCGTACCTCTGGGCACGACCACCAGCGGAGTTTTATTCAAAAGTGACATCAGTTTCTCAATTCGAAGGAGGAGATGTTCTTTTTAAGCGCTCACTGGGCGATGGTTTCTTTACCGCAAAATTAGGCTATGGCGAAACCGACGCATCAATAGCAACCACGGGGGATGGTTTAGACGTACATTTTACTAATATGCTAATGGCCTCAGCGTCATATCAGCAAAATAATTGGCAGGTTAGAGCATCATTTCTTGATGCGAGAGTAAATGATTTTAGCGCCGACCTCAACACCATTGATGACGCTATAGCCTTGTTTCCACCTAACATCTGGCCTGGGGGGCCTCGACTAAGGGAGCGTTTTGATTTTGTCGGTAAAAAGCAGCAATTTTTTGGCTTAGGTTACCGGTTTGATAATGACACTTGGCTAGTGCAATCTGAAATTGGCTTCATCAATTCACAGTGGGATATAGAAAGAGACACAGTATCTGGCTACGTTAGCTTAGGGTATCAAAATGACGGTATGACGTATTTTGCTACTGTATCCGCAGTAGAGCCGACTAAAAACAACTTGAGTGACAGAGTTGGAGAGATTTCACCTAACGCTCCTGCCGCTATCGCTGCTGCAATACAGTCATTTAGGCCGTTAATACGTGAGGCGCTTGAGCAAAATGTAGCTAACCAGCATACCTTTAGCTTAGGCGTAAATTGGATGTTCTCAGCCTCTTTAGTGGCAAAATTACAATTGGATCATAGTGTTATCGCAGACGATGATTATGCATTATGGCGCGTATATAATGAGCCCGAAGCAGACCATACTGTCAATGTGGCAAGTCTTAGCTTGAATTGGGTGTTTTAACATGCGCCAGTGCATGATCCATCTCATCACCTTTTTCTTGTTCGTTTCCTGTTCATACTCAGCACATGCTTTGGTTGTCGTGGTAGGTAAAAACAATCCCGTTGAAGCACTTAGTAAAACACAAGTGATTGATATTTATATGGGCAGGTACAACACCTTTCCAAATGGCGTGGTCGCCAGACCTCTGGACCGCGTTGCTGGCAGCGATGCGAAACAAAAATTTTATCGTTTATTGGTTAATAAAAGTGAAGAAAAAATTAATGCTTACTGGGCTCGATTGCTCTTTTCAGGCCGTGCTAGCCCCCCCAGTAGCTATGCCACTAATGATGAAATGCTAGATGAATTGCGTAGCTCAAAACAAACGATAGGTTATGTGCTTGAATCAGAGGTGGATGATTCATTGAAAGTCGTTTATCGTTTCGAAAAATAATAAAGCCTTTTTTGAGATTACTTTTTTGAAACAACACGTTGCATTCGCATTAAATATTATTGCCATTGGGCTATTTATCCCCGGCATTACCCTACCCATGTTTGCGTTAAACATGGAAATGTCCGCTCTATTGAACGCGGCAGGTATTTCATCCACATTAATAGACAAAGAGCTATCTATCCTTAATACGGTACAGGAATTATGGGAAGGGGAGCGCTTTCTTGTCGCAGCGCTTATTTTTTTATTTTCTGTGTGCGTCCCAATACTAAAAACAATATTGATGAGCTTGGCTTATTTTACCCGCAATATAAACGTCCGACGAAATCTATCGCAGTTTGTATCTGCAATAGGGAAATGGTCGATGGCAGACGTGTTTGTCGTGGCAGTATTTTTGGCAATTTTGTCGACTAATCACGCCGACACTCTATCCCAAGAAACCCTCACCTTATTCGGTTTTACCTTAGGTATTGATATTAGCACTCAAACGCTCTCAGCCGTTGGAGATGGTTTTTACTATTTTGTGGGGTATTGTTTACTTTCTTTGCTTGCAAGCCATATCGCAACGTCACCTTATGGTATAAAACGACTGGACAGCGAATAACACCGACAAAAAGGCCGCTCTTAGCGGCCTTTAATCTTTGTCACAGCATTTAACTAGCGTGCTGGGGTATCATCCGTGATCGGTACAGCGTTCGTGTCACTGTCTAGCTTTTCATTCGCCTGACGCACCCCTTTTGCATAATCAGGGTGTACCTTTTCAAGTACCGCATACCAACGTTCTTTAACTGCCGATGAGCATGGCCCCATTGCTGCGGCGTAATTTTCATATAGGCGCTGTTTTTGCTCAGCGTCAAACATTTCATACAAAGCGCGTGGCTGAACGTAATCTGCATCACTTTCGAGTTGGTCGTATCGCGCTGCATCACCGTCGATGCGCAGTGGTGGTTCTTCTACACTGGCATCAGCGACTGGTCCGTTATGTTGATTCGGCTCGTAATAAGCATCTGGGTTGCCAAAATCATTAGTGAAAAAACGCATCGCGCCATCTTTATGATAATGCTGCACGTTAGATGCTTTAGCCGCATTCGCAGGCAAAGCTTCATAGTGCGTTCCTAAACGATAGCGGTGTGCATCAGCGTAGGAAAAGACCCGCGCTTGCAGCATTTTATCTGGGCTGTATCCAATGCCAGGAACAACGTTAGATGGACTATAAGCAGCATTCTCCACCATTTGAAAGTAGTTCTCAGGGTTCTCGTTCATCTCTAGCTCCCCTACTTCAATCAGCGGGAAGTCACCATGAGGCCAGATTTTGGTAATATCAAACGGATTAAACGGCTGATTTTCTGCCTCTAACTCAGGCATGACTTGGATGTACATGGTCCATTTCGGAAAGTTGCCTTCTTCTATCGCGTTGTACAAATCTTCTTGATAAGCCTCGCGGGTTTTACCGGTCAGAGCTTCGGCCTCTGCATTAGTATAATGCTTATGTCCCTGCTGCGTTTTAAAGTGGAATTTCACCCAATGGCGTTCACCATCTTTGTTCCACATACTAAACGTATGGCTACCATAGCCATTCATGTACATAGGGTTGACTGGGATCCCGCGATCTGACATTAGAATGGTCACTTGGTGCACACATTCCGGTTGTGCTGCCCAGAAATCAAACATAGCCTCGGGAGACCGCAAGTTTGTTTTTGGGTGCCTTTTCTGAGTGCGAATAAAGTCAGGGAACTTAAAGCCGTCTCGTATAAAGAACACTGGTGTATTGTTCCCTACCATGTCCCAATTACCTTCTTCGGTATAAAACTTAAGGCTAAAGCCGCGCACATCACGTTCTGTATCTGCCGCCCCTGACTCACCGGCCACCGTTGACCAACGGCTGAGCACTTCAGTTGTTTTTCCAATTTGTGAAAATAATTTAGCGCAGGAATATTGACTGATGTCATGGGTAACTGTGAATTTTCCTTTTAATCCCCAGCCCTTTGCGTGCACGGCGCGCTCTGGAATGCGCTCGCGATTCTGATGA
>Ga0207897_100084_pt1 | contig 51755 bp, 44 predicted proteins | sample LinPmetageLP42_FD_184054 | JGI IMG/M metagenome (GOLD analysis project Ga0207897, IMG submission 184054) | Marine viral communities from the Pacific Ocean - LP-42 (SPAdes) | ecosystem: Environmental > Aquatic > Marine > Oceanic | place: Pacific Ocean | collected 2010-08-27
AAGATGAAGACGAGTAGCTGTTTAATACCTGATTTATAAAATTGTTGGAATTGACGGGATAATGTTAGAAACGTACTCTGAGATCTCTTACGTAATGGAATACTCAGATGAAATCAACCACGAAACTCGCCTCTTTAACACTCTCACTTTGCTTAGCTTCATTATTAGGCTGCGCAGAGCCTGAAACCCTACCGCTCTCTCCCTCTCCTGCTAAAGAATCACAAGAAGCCAACCTTTTGAAAACTGGGCTAGCAGAACGTATTCGTATTGAAGGGCAAGAGGTTGATTTTCAATCTTTGGAACAAAGACAGGCGCATTATAATGTGCCAGGGGTGTCTGTCGCATTGATGAAAAATGGGCAATTAGCTTGGACTATGCAAAGCGGCGTTAAAGACTTAACGACGAAGTTGGTTATTGATGAAGGCACGGTGTTTCAAGCCGGGAGTATTTCAAAACCCGCCTTTGCCGCTGTATTAATGAAATATCGCCAAGATAACCCGCTAGATTTAGATACAGACGTAAACAACTTACTCACCAGCTGGCAACTTCCAGAACATGAATGGTCGGGGCAAGAGGTTGTTTCATTACGCAGATTATTAAGCCACACGGCTGGCACCACAGTGCATGGCTTTCCTGGTTACGCGGCCGGTGAACCGGCTCCTACTTTGCAGCAAGTATTAGAAGGTAAAGCCCCTGCCAATACCGACGCCGTTGTTGTTGATATTCAACCCGGCACGCAGATGCGTTATTCAGGAGGCGGCACTACGCTCGCTCAACTTACCTTGCAAGATGTAGCTAACGAGTCCTTGCCAACTATGTCACAGCGGCTTTTATTTAAACCTTTAGGCATGACGCGCTCTGGCTTCGAACAGCCCATATTATCTGATTTATCAAACAATATGGCTACGCCGTATGACGGTGACGGAGCGCCAATAGAGGGTGGCGCGCATACTTACGCCACACTTGCAGCAGCTGGCATGTGGAGTACACCATCAGACATGCTGAAAATGGCAAGCAGCGTGCGTAGCGCGTACTTAGGGCAAAAAATAGATTGGATATCGCAAGCCACTGCGCAAGAAATGTTAACCAACAATACGCCAACCAATAACGCGCCTAATGTAGGCATAGGCTTTTTTATCAATATGGATGAAGAAGGTGAAATTCTGGGCTTTGGTCATGGTGGCGCAGATGCAGGGTTTATGTCTCAGCTATATGTTGAGCTAGATACCGGCAATGGCTACGCCATTATGACTAACGGTAACAATGGTACGCAGTTGATAAGAGAGCTAGAAATACGTTTAAAAGAAGCGTTAGACGTGGGCTACTCGGAAGCTGAGGTTAAAACATTAGTGCCCATTAGCCAAAAGGAACTAGATAAATACATTGGAACCTATGTGGTAACTAACCCCGTTAATGTCGAAATTGTACTGCGGGAAGCAAAAAATGGCTTTGTGCTGAATGCTTTACCTTATATCGAAAATGAAAGGTATTTTCATGAAGGTGAAGGACGATTTTTTGCTAAGAATGGTAGTAGTGTTCATTTTGAAAGCGATGATGAAAACGGGCCGGTTAAGACGCTTGTGATGGATGGTAATATTCGGGGTGTTAGGAAAGAGTTTGAAACTTCGGTTTCTAAGTAAAAAGTGTCTACAAAGTTAGGGGAAGATCATTATTACGAAATTTTAGTTATGGCTGTCTTTGTCAGTTTATTGATGCAAAAGCTATTTGGAAAGCGCCGATTATGGCAACGTAACATTTAAACGTTTGTGAAAGAAAAATGAAAACCTGTTGCGCAAACGGGAGTGACCATATATGTCTTTATCATTTCTTTATCGACTGGTGTTATTACCAGACGGTGTCGACTGATTGTTATGACTAAGAGCGACGTACAATTAGGACGAAACACTAAAAGTAGCAATGCCTATGGTATTTTTCCCTCTGTGCTTAGCACTGTATAGCGCCTCATCAGCACTGGATAACATTTGATTTGGTAAATCGGCTAAGGGCAATTGAGCTGGTGTAACACTGACTATCCCAAACGAACAGGATGCATTAAATGAAGAGTTACCTTTGCCAAAACGTGTTTTTGCAATGTTTTTGCGAATACGTTCAACAATGGCCGGGGCAAAGTTTTCATCTTGTTTATCGGAAAATAAGATCACAAATTCATCCCCTCCCAACCGGGCAATACAGTCAGACTGACGGATATTTTCTTTTGTAATTTTAGTTATTTGCGTTAGGAGCGCATCCCCACTAGCGTGACCGTATTGATCGTTTATTTTTTTAAAATCATCTATATCAAATACGCAAACCGATAACCTACTCAACTCACTTCGTGACATTAAGTTGACCGCTTCGGTTAAACGAATTTCCAAATAACTACGAGAGAACGCTTGGGTTAAATGGTCATGCATGAGGCGGTTACTTAATACGCGCCTGTCCTCATAAAGCTTATCAATATGCAAGACTAAAACCCACGCAATACAGGAGGTCACTAAAAACGAGCCTATCCAACTCAGCGGCGGTAAATCAATAACTTGGATACCTGTGAATGTATCGCAAAGACCCGTAATCACCCACACTATATTTGCCATCAGCAACAATAAAACGGTGTTCGTATTGCTATTTCCTTTTCTAACGCGCTGGCGATTAAACACCCGCACGAGTATAAAAATACAATAGGCGGCGAGCACTAGTATCCACGCGCCCCACAGTTGGAATAGCGGCCCATATTTTAAGCCAGTGTAGTATTGAGATGTTGAGTAAAAAGCATTACGGAGAAAATATTGATTAGGTACCACGGTCAACAGGGAAAATGCACCACAGATTACATAGCACCACTTCAAAAACGTGGGCGCTTTGTATTGAAAAAACGCAACATAGAAATGCAGGCTCAACACTATGGTGAACATTGCCGCGATAACGGTCGTTCGATTAGATATACTCAGATAGGTAAGGCTATCGCTTGAGTTGACGAGTACCGCAAAAGCACTGAAAAAAATACCACTCGTCAAAGCTGAAAGAGCGAAAATCAAGTAGTACTGCACCAACTCTTCATGACGAGAGGTTAACCGATAATATAAAATTAAAAAGAAGAAGCTTAGAAGTAAGCAGATACTGGCAGTAATAAATAAGGGGATAGAAAATACTTGAACCATACTACTTTATCATCCCCTCAACTCCGTTGAATTATATACCCTTGCGCCAAAGTATTTTCTTCGCCACAGGTGAGATAGTAACAGACTGCGCACACCACCATTTTATAAGCATATTAGCAGTAAATGCAGCTTGGATGTTTAATCTTTGCAAAACGCATCTACGTCACGAAGAGTATTGATACTTATGATCTTAATGATTGAAAGTTTTTAGTGGAAAGTGAGTGTTGAAGACTAAGCGACGGATTGGGTGACATGGTCGGCAAATGGCCTAACTTAGTGCTTGAGACAAATTAACTATTCTAATTTTTGAATTTATTTATAATTTTTTACTTAAATATCGGCTACATTACTCAGATATAAGCCTCACTTTTGAGCACTTTGTTTGGCGAATGTTATCGTCATCTTGTCTCAATACCATTTTGCTACTAGGAACCAGTCGTGTTGTATCTTTTCACCGTATTAATGATTACTTGCGGCTGCGTCTTTCTGCTGATCAGTGTTCGCCCTGTTAATCATATCTACAAAACGGATAGCAATTTAGGATGGCTAGTATTAAGCAACCTAGTCGTATTTTTTGTATTCGGTTACTTTGGTGTTTTCTATTATTTCGTGCAAAAAATGACGATTAATACTGCGGATGTGATTGTTTCGGCAATCATGATGGCGGGTGGCTTTTTTGTATTTTTAGTGACAAGGCTTAGCTTAAAAAGCATGGTGAAACTGAACCAGCTTGCAGCCCAAGAACGCAGTAATTTGTTACATGATCCTTTAACGGGTTTGGCTAACCGAGCGTATTTGATGCAAACCATGCAGGCACATATTGCCAACGAAGAGCCATTTGGCTTATTGATCCTCGACTTAAATCACTTCAAGCAAATTAATGATGGGTTAGGCCATTATTTCGGTGATGTACTGCTTTGTCAGGTAGGACGAAAAATCAGTCAAGACCTGCCAAATACGTGTACCTTGTATCGTTTAGGCAGTGATGAATTTGCCATAGTATCGGCTACGACGACAAGTGAAAGCACAAGCCAAATCGACAATATCGCACAGTTGATTCACAGCACGATTGACAAAAATTTCGAGATTGAAAACCACGAGCTTAGCGTTAGCGCGTGTATAGGGGGAACAGATTTCCCTAAACTTGGTCGTTCTGCGGATATACTGCTTGGCCAAGCGAATTTGGCTTTGTATGAAAGTAAGAAAAGCACTAGCCCTTTTACCCATTATTCGCCAGCACTTGAAACAAGTGCAGCTGATAACTTAGATATTGCGACCCGCTTAAAGCAAGCTATTGCGTTGGAAGAGTTTGAACTTTGGTATCAACCTATCATCGACTTATCCGATGGTAGCGTGAAAGGGGCTGAGGCGTTGATTCGCTGGCCCCAATCAGATGGAAGTTATATCGCCCCGGATAAATTCATTAAAATCGCAGAACAAAGCCTGTTAATAACCCAAATAACCCAATGGGTGATGAATATAGTCAAAGAGGATATTCATTTATTCAATCAAACAAACTTGAGCTTATGCGTGCACCTTAACTTGTCGGTTAAAGACCTGCAAAGTTCTTACTTGGTGGATAATATTAACGCGGTATTCAGTCAATGCGATTGGACTAAACATGGCCTGATGTTAGAAGTCACAGAGAGCGCGATGATGACAGATGTAGCGAGGGTCAAAACGACCATGGCGGAGATTGCAAACACAGGGTTGGCCTTCAGTATTGACGACTTTGGTACAGGCTATTCTTCGTTAGCGCTATTGCGCGACTTACCCGTGAACCAGATAAAAATCGACCGCTCTTTTGTGAGTAACATTCTCAAAAGTGAAGATGATTTGGCAATCGTTAAATCGACCATTTATTTAGCGAAACAATTGAGCTGTAGCACTGTTGCTGAAGGGGTTGAGGACGCCCAGACTGGGCAGCTACTTAAGTCACTGGGCTGCGATCACGCCCAAGGCTACTATTATAGTAAGCCGTTAAAAAGAGAATCGTTTCTTGAATTTGCTGATTCTCATCGGGCGGCTACTCAATAAGATCCCATTTCATTCAATTAACTCGCTGGGACAATAAGAATCGATGGGGTCAGAGACCTTGATTCACTACTCTTCTACCCGTTTGCTGCTCAATCTGCTGTTTGAATGGATTTTCACCTAACACCCACGCTTTATATGTTGCATCCCGTATTTCCTGCAATGCCAGTTCAGGTATTTGCTGTTTAAACAGATATTTATAAGCCTGTTTACGTGCTTCTTGATTCGCGCCAAGTGATAGATAACAGTGATGAGGTGACAATAACGCCACGTCTTTGCTCAGTGCTTTCCCTGGCAACTTGACCAAGGGTATTCCGCTGGATGCTTCACCATATTAGCCCTTACAGGATTAAGCTCAATATAACGACTCACTAACAAAAAATACTTCTCACTATCGACTACGGTAGATTTAGATTTATATCGCCCTTCCCATAACGTCCCTGTATGTTGATAATTTTTATTAATGTACATAACATAATATCGTCCCAGAGACTGCATAAGCTGACTGGCACGTTTTTGCGTAGTCTTTGAGTTTATCGAGATAAACCGTGTAATCTTGTTCAGAAAAAAAGCAAACCTGACGATTATTGCCACGCTGAACAACATGTTGAGTTATATTCGGTAGATTCAATCTAGGTAATCTCGCCATCCTCGTACCCTAAAATAAAATCTATCCTAAGTGTAGATGATTAAACTTGAATACCATCGTCTCTGCCCCCCTTTGATTTTCACCTTCACTTCGAACACCAACAGGCATTGAGGCATTCAGCGACTATACCATTCAACGCGACTTCTATTATGGCGCATGAAGCGCAAAAACATACCACCACTTGAATATGCAAAATGTTAAGGTCAGGGCTTTCACATCTCTCATTACGTATTTCAGTACCAAAGACCAGTTCAATTGCCTATATTGACGACAACTACTTCACTGACTTTTGAAAACTATCCATTTGACACATGTGCAACTAGCTTTAAATACAGCTGACACAGTGGGTAGTAGTACATAGCGTTAATTTTTCTTATACTCCGATTGTTAAGGAAAGGCTGTTAAAACTTTAAAAATTTGACAAATCTAAATTCTTTGAATTTAATTAGGGTTCTAGCCCTTCGTAGTTAGCAATGGCATTTTTCTAATGGATTGGTAATTTACAGTGTTTTTTGCGGGGCGAGTTTATGCCAAGGATGCTAACTCAAGATATCTTTTCTTTCCCAAGGCTGGCGTTTTTTGTGCGACAGCACCTACGTAATCGTCTCTCGAATAATAACAAAAAATGGTCTGCCTTTCGCAAGTTTGGTGATTTTTCAACGCTAGAAGCACTCGTGGCTGTTGGTTGGGAATTAGACAGTCCACTTTTGCTTGTTGAATCGCTCGGAGTAGGAATTAACGGACGTTTTAGTCGTTCAAAACCAAACCACATATATTTAGAGCGTGAAATAGCGCAGCGATTCGAAGCAGATTATGCCCTTTCTGATGCTCAACTTCTCGTGGAGTCTACTATTTTGCATGAGATAGTGCATTGGGGCGATCACAAAGATGGGTGGCATAAGCGGCCAGAAGCCGGTGTAAGTTTTGAAATTGAGGCGTATGGCAAAAACATCATGAGGTACTGGGGGCACGGAGAAGACACGGAACAGTGTGACTCTGAGTCTCTTTATGACGATGATCAACGAATACAGCCAATATTTAGAGGTATTAGAAACCACAATCCCGGCAATATAGTGGTTACCGGCGACAGATGGAAAGGGCTAGCAGAAGTGGCTCACATGAACGAAGAGCAAAAAAAAGAGCGTCGATTTTGTGTGTTTATTGCACCCGAATGGGGGCTAAGAGCAATTTTTATTTTATTACGAAACTACCAAACTAAAGGCTGTAAAACCCTATTTGATTACATTTCTCGTTGGGCTCCGGCCTCTGATGGTAATCATACATATGGATACGCAAACTTTTGTGCAGTCCGGCTGAGAATTAAAACGTCAGACATTCTTAATGTTCAAGACATAGCCGTTCAAACTGCAATGGTTAAGGCAATTGTGGCTTTTGAAAACGGAAATTATGCGTACCCAAATACAATCATAGAAAAAGCTTACGAATTATCATTATGACAAGGAATTTAAGAATGAGAACGTATCAAAAAGTAATCATTTGTATAGTCTGCTCGGCGCTGTGGAGTTGCGCCATGCTGGATCCGTACGAGCCGCTAACCAAGTACTATGATGACTACTCAACCTTACCGACTGATTCAATAACTTTGCCGCAGGCAGTAGGTTATGCCCGAGCAGTCAGAATGGATTACATTAAAAAAATTCAAGCTGAGAATAAAGATTTAGGTGAGCTGGGCATTGCGACTATGATTTTGGCGGGAGCTATTGGTGCCGACACCATCATCGATAGGTCTGATGATTTACTCACCATAGGCACTATCGCTGGTGCGACAGGCTTGAGTGCAGCCCAATGGCTTTCTGATGGTGACCGAACCAAACTCTATGCACTGGGCGCAAGAGCACTTACCTGTGCCGTGGAAGCTGTCGTGCCACTTCAAGGAATTCAAATAAGTGATGTTTCAAACAAAAAAGCAGCATTGTTTGCAGAGCTTCGTAACGTACAGGCTTTATACTCGACGGTCATTTTATTCCAACAAAGCAACCTCAACTCACCACTAAACTTGGTGATTGAGAAAAACCTAGCAGATGCCAAGGGGCAGATTGCGACTGCACAAAATATCTATAAAAACGGCGATATTTTACAAAGAAAAGTGCAATCAGCGGGCAGCAACCTACAAGTAACCGTTGATGATATTAACAATAAAGTTTTAGCTGGGCTCATTGAAGGGCAGCGAGATATAGCTACATTGCGTGAGACGATTAAAGGCTTAGTCGTTCAAGCCGGCGGTTTTATCGAAATTCCAGGGCAATCTTTGTTTACTTCGATTGATGCGATTGGGGGGGAAGTCTCAAATGAACTATTCGACCGAGACGGCGATCAGGGCCAAACAAGCTCAAAGGAAGCTATAGAAGCTCTAACTCACTTAAAAGTAGCGCTAGCTGCACTGGATATTGCAGCTTTTGAATTAGAATCTATGATTGGTAGCGTTACCAATACATATTCAGATGAAAAATTAAAGGGATGTGGGGTCGATGTAGTAAGACCTCTCAGTGTCTCAAGGCCAGAGATTGTGTTTGTCAAAGGGATAGATTTTGTTGAGACATTTACCATAGGTGGTGGAAGCAAAAAGTATTCTGCGAAAGCTGACCAAGCTATTCCGGGGGTTTCAATAGAACAGTCTGAACATTTCGGTGCCCGCGTAACAGTTAAAGCGGTGGGCAGTGAGCTAAAATTAGGTAATTACTCTATTTCCGTATCGGATGACACAGATCAAAAACAGTATGTTACGGTTAAGGTGATTGAGCAACCTCAGCAGGCTCAAGGCCCTAATCCTCTTGGACCTGATGATGAGAAACAATTTTGTGAGAAACCTGAAAACGAAGAAAATTCGGTGTGCAATGTTCAGTTGTCGCTGCAACGTTTCAATTTGTTTGGTGAACCGGATGCAAAAAACCTCGATGGGCAGTGCGGTGAAGATACTCTAAATGGGCTTCGCAAACTTCTTTTATTGCTGAAACCCAGTGACGCTCTGCCAACGTTAGGATGTAACGAAACGACGATTAAGGAGCATTTAAACAATATCAACTCCCTTTTCCCTTTTATCCCAATGGGGGCTCTCAATGAGTCTGGTTTGTTATTGCTGCACACCAGAATTATGAGAGAAAGCAAGCCGATCGATCAAGTGAGCCGCGATCCGCTCGGTCAATCTGAGGTTGATTTTCTCAATAAGGAAGTTGAAGGAACTGTTACTACTGTAAGCAAGCCTCAAGACTTTCGTGTCATGTTAAAGAGACTATATTTCAAGACTTTTAAAAAGTATCTCGCAGAAAAGCTCAATGAGGCATCATTTGACGCGAGTACGCCTTGGACAGATGCAGATACCCAAGCGCTCGATAAAACCTCATATACCGTTCTGAAAGGAAAACTAACAACAAAAAGTGGCCTATATGACCTGATTGAACTCACTCCTACTCTATTTGCACTGGAGCCATCGGGAGATGACCGATGAGCGGGGATACTCAAGTTGCTTTTGGTGTTGGCATCATAGATGTCATTATCGGACTTGCGTTTATCTTTTTTAGTCTAAGTGTAATCGCAAGCTATTTGTTGGAGTCGCTTTACAGCGTCACACGCGAGCGCGCAAGGTTTCTTAAAAGAGCGGTAGCTCAATTAATTGACCAAAGAAATAACGGGCGGATAATTATTGGGGAGTTAACTAAAGAACTATTTGCCCATCCAATAATTGCAAAAAAATCTGTTCGGATAGATAGTGCTGCAAGGTTTAAAATTGCCGCGTCGGGGCCGGCATACTTAAAACCGCAAGATTTTGCCGACGCGTTACTTGCGGTTTTAGGTGAAAGGTATCCCCACCAAGCATCAGTAGTGGGCTATGCCGAGATGATAAGGCTAATACCACAACAAGAGTCCATCAGATCGGTGTTAGCGGTATTGTTAGATAAAAGCGATTCTATCGGTGAATTCAGGCAGCACATCGCTGCTTGGTATGCCGATGGGATGGAAAGAGCGTCTGGTTCATTCAAACGTCGTACTCAGTTGCCTTTGCTCATCATTGGCACTGTTTTGGCCGTGAGTATGGATGTAAGCACGATTGAATATACCAGTCGGCTCGAAAGCGATGGAGTTTTACGTAATGCTTTAGTTGCGGAAGCCATAAATCAGGCCTCTTCTCATAAAAGTGAAGCGCCGGATAATACAAAAGAATATTTGGTGGATGTTTCTAAAAGTATCCGAGCGTTCAATAATGATATGGCTAATTTTGGTAGCAACGTGGCCTTGCGCGACTTGAATAACAATTTGGCCGAGTTGCTGGAAAGAGTATCCACCCAGCATGCAGAAAAAGACACTGATACCACTCAAGGTGTTGATGAAAAAGACAGCACATTGCTGTGGCTAATGGGCTGTCTAATTACCGGCGTGGCAGTGTCTTTGGGTACAAGTTATTGGTTGAATTTTCTTCGTCTTATGATTTCAGTTCGCTCATCAATTCGGCCCAATGACACCAGTACTGGGAGCTCCGCGAGTGAGAGCATGAATATTAATAGGCCAAATGTTGCGGGTGCCCAAAGTGTAGGTGTTTCGAGTGCTTCATTTGAGGAATTGTTAGATGCAACAAGGTTAACCGAAGTGCAGGAGATTTTGGGGCTGGGTAGTGAAGAGGTTACCGGTACCATGTCTTTGGCCACTCGAGTAGCTCTTGACAATTGGCGAGATAACTTTGGGCTCCCGAAAGGAACACCGTTGACGCTGGAAGAATATGTGTTGCTAATAAATCCAAAACGCTGGAGCTAGTACCTACAACGCTTATCGAAATCAGTTCTGTGCGTAAAACTAAGCATCGGAATCCACCACAGCTTTCTGAGCAAACTGCTCAGAGGGTTGCCGAGAGGTACTTACGTGATGATTTTTAAAAAGTCAGTTTATATGAGTGACCAGAGCAATCTCATACAAAACGGTGTAAATAGATGGCGTGCGTAGTTTACTCCGCCATTGCAATTTGTCCGTTAGTTTTGAGTTATATTGCGATGTGTGATTCATATAGATCGTTTCAATATAATACGGCTCTATGAATAAAGAAATTAGACAGCGATTAAAAATAAAAGGGGTCAGAAAATAAAAGGGGTCAGAGTCATTTTAAAATACTGCCCCCAAACTTGTCACACAAGCCTCTGTAGCTCTTCAAATAAATCCTAAAAATCTCAACTTAAGAGAAAGAAACACCGTCTTGTATGGCAAAACCATGCTTTTGATTTACAGCGACTCCAATTTCCAGATTTTAAATAGACTTGTCAGATGGCCTGACATGGACGTCAGGGCAAGGCGAACCGCTTTACATGGATGTTACCTTTCGCCGCTCTGGCATTTAAGTCTATTTTAAATATGAATCGAGAATTGGCTGGAGCGCGGCTTCTTTTGCCTACTTTTCTTAGCTGTAGAAGAAAAGTATGTCTCCCAGCATGGATGCTGGGAGAAAAAGCCATGGATGGCGGTAAGCGAAGCGCATGCTTTTAAGCGTAGCACCCCTACTCTTCTATATAACTCTCAATACTAGGGCAAGAGCAGATCAAATTACGGTCCCCGAACACATCATCGATGCGGTTAACCGAAGGCCAGAATTTGTTTTTCGCTACGCTTGCCACTGGGTAGGCCGCTGTATGGCGATCGTAGCTGCGATCCCAGTTGGCGTCGCAGATATCGTCTAGGGTGTGCGGTGCGTTGTGTAATGGGTTGTCTGTTGCGCTCCACTCACCTGACTCTACTTTTGCTGCTTCTGCGCGTATGCACACCATGGCTTCGATGAAACGGTCTAGTTCGACTTTGGCTTCTGATTCTGTTGGCTCGATCATCAACGTGCCCGCCACTGGGAAGCTCATAGTAGGTGCATGAAAGCCATAGTCGTTAAGGCGTTTGGCGATATCGACTTCAGTTACGCCTGATGCTTCTTTTATCGGGCGCAAGTCGATAATACATTCGTGTGCTACGCGGCCATTTCGCCCGCGATACAATACGTTGTAGTGGCCGTCTAGCTTATTGGCGATGTAGTTGGCGTTTAAAATTGCCACTTCGGTAGCCTTTTTAAGCCCAGCGCTGCCCATCATTTTGATGTACATGTAGCTGATAGGTAAAATAGACGCACTGCCCCATGGCGCGGCAGATACCGCACCGTTACCGGCACTGGTGTTGCCCGTGTCGATGACTTTGTGGTTCGGTAAGAATGGCGCTAAATGCGATTTAACCCCGATTGGCCCCATACCTGGGCCGCCACCACCGTGTGGAATACAAAACGTTTTGTGCAAGTTCAAATGAGATACGTCAGAGCCGATATGCCCTGGTGACGTAATGCCCACCTGTGCGTTCATATTCGCGCCATCTAGGTAAACCTGCCCACCAAATTCGTGCACTATGTCGCACATTTCTTTGATGGTTTCTTCGTATACGCCATGGGTTGATGGGTAGGTGATCATGGCGCAAGACAAATTGTCGGCAACTTCTTCGGCTTTTTTACGTAAATCAGCTAAATCGACGTTACCGTTGTTATCACACTTCACGACCACTACTTTTAAGCTGACCATTTGCGCAGACGCTGGGTTAGTACCGTGTGCTGAGCTTGGGATAAGGCAAATATTACGGTGCCCTTCGTTGCGGCTTTCGTGATAACGCTGAATAGCGATAAGGCCTGCGTATTCGCCTTGTGCCCCTGAGTTAGGCTGCATTGAAAGCGCATCGTAGCCTGTGATGTCTAGCAACCATTCGCTTAATTCGCTGAGCATTTGGCTGTAGCCTTGTGCTTGTTCAACTGGCGCGAAGGGGTGTAATTTACCGAATTCAGGCCAAGTAACTGGGATCATCTCAGCGGTGGCGTTAAGCTTCATGGTGCATGAGCCAAGGCTTATCATCGAGTGATTAAGCGCTAAATCTTTGTCTTCTAGTGATTTGATATAACGCAGCATTTCAGTTTCTGACTGATAGCTGTTGAACACTTCGTGAGTCAAAATATCGCTGGTACGCACTAGCTCAGCAGGAATAGATTGACTGCCCTTAGCCACAATTTGCTGGTCGAGTAAGTTAATGTCGATACCGTGGTCATCGCCTAGCAACACGTTAAACAAGCTTTGTATGTCATCACGGGTGGTGGTTTCATCAAGGCTGATACCCACAGCACCTTCGATGTCGGTACGTAAATTCATTTTCGCGCTATGAGCCGCTGCCACAATCGCGTCTTTTTTATCGCCCACGTTAACTGTGATGGTATCGAACCAAGTGTTATTCACTAGGCTCAGGCCTGTGTCGGCGTGCTGCGAAATACCGGCAGCAAGAATGTCAGCAAAGCGGTGAATGCGTGAAGCAATTGTTTTTAGGCCGTCAGGACCGTGGTACACAGCGTAGAACGATGCCATATTCGCTAGTAACACCTGAGCGGTACAAATGTTTGAGTTGGCCTTTTCACGGCGAATGTGTTGCTCGCGAGTTTGTAGCGCCATGCGCAGGGCTGGGCGACCACGGGTGTCTTTTGACACACCAATAATACGCCCAGGAAGTGAGCGTTTATAAGCATCACGCGTCGCGAAAAAGGCCGCGTGTGGGCCGCCATAGCCCATAGGTACACCAAAGCGCTGAGCAGAGCCAAGCACAACGTCTGCGCCCATTTCACTTGGCGCTTTAAGTAATACCAAGCTCATAATATCAGCCGACACCGCCACTATGCCTTTGTTTGCTTGTACTTGGGCGATGATGTCGGTTAGGTCATTTACTGCACCTGTGGTGCCTGGGTATTGTAGTAATGCCCCGAACACGTCGTGGCTGGCAGCATCTGCCGCTTTGCCCACAACAACGTCAAAACCGAACATATCAGCACGGGTTTGAATAACATCAAACGTTTGTGGGTGCACATCGTCAGCCACAAAAAACAAATTAGAATTTTTATTTTTCGATACACGCTTGGCAAGGCCCATAGCCTCGGCTGCTGCGGTGGCTTCATCAAGCAATGAAGCAGAAGCGAGCTCCATACCGGTTAAATCAATGGTCACTTGCTGGAAATTAAGCAGCGCTTGTAGGCGACCTTGGGCAATCTCTGGCTGATATGGCGTGTACGCTGTGTACCAACCTGGGTTTTCAAGCACGTTACGCAAAATAACGTTAGGTGTAAGGGTATCGCTGTACCCCATACCGATGTACGAGCGGTTCACCTGATTCTTGCTGGCAACCGTTTTTAAATAGGCCAAGGCTTGCGCTTCAGTTTGGCTTTCACCCACGTTTAGGCTTTCTGGCAAACGGATCCCTTCAGGCACTGTTTGCTGCATTAAATCGTCCAATGATTCGGCACCAACACATTCCAACATGTCAGCCATTTCAGCTTCACTTGGGCCAATATGGCGACGAATAAAATCTTGAGTTTGCTCTAACTGCGAAAGGGAAAAATTAGCATGTGGCATAACTGGCTTACCGATTCCTTAAAACGTGAGTGACCTAAATCAAAGAACAACGTCTTGATTTAAATAATATATTTGGTGGTACAAGGGGCAGTGCTAGCTTATGTTGCCGTTGGCAAGGCACCAACACTGCTTAGAAACATGAAGAACAACCGTTATTAAAACAACAAAGAGCAACCCAAGGTTGCTCTTTGTTTTAACGAATATTTACTCTTCTTCGATGCTGTTTTCGTAACCTTCAGCGTCAAGCAGGCCTTCAACTTCTTGTGCATCGTCTGCTTTGATACGGAACAACCAACCGTCGCCAAAAGGGTCAGAGTTAACAAGTTCAGGGCTATCTTCTAGCTCTTCATTAACGCCAACAATTTCACCGCCAATTGGCGCGTAAACATCTGATGCTGCTTTGACTGATTCAGCAACCGCGATGTCGTCACCTGCGCTGACCGTGGCGCCAACGTCTGGTAATTCAACAAAAACCATATCACCCAAAAGCTCTTGGGCATGCTCGCTGATACCGACAGTAAAAGTACCGTCGCCTTCAGGGCGAACCCATTCATGAGTGGTGGCGTAACGTAGATCTGAAGGGATATTGCTCATAGTTGTTCCTAAATATTGAAGTCGTTAGCTCAAGCTCGGCAGCAACAAAGCACTGCCGAGCCAGTTGATTTTTTATAAAACGCTTTTGCCATTTCGCACAAAGCTGGGTTTAACCACATTTACTGTAACCCACTTTTTACGCATTTCCACCTGTGCGGTATCACCGACAGACGCAGGTACGCGCGCCATGGCAATACTGTGTCCAAGTGTTGGGGAAAACGTACCAGAGGTGATAACGCCCTCGCCGCCTTCAACTTTAACGGCTTGACCGTGACGAAGTACACCTTTCTCGGTGAGAACCAAGCCTACTAGCTTGTCTGTACCGGCAGCTTTTTGTGCTTCTAGTGCTTTGCGGCCAACGAAATTGCGCTCTGCTGGCTCCCAGGTGATAGTCCAACCCATGTTGGCAGCAAGTGGCGAAATGGTTTCGTCCATGTCTTGGCCGTATAAGTTCATACCCGCTTCTAAGCGCAGAGTGTCGCGTGCGCCCAACCCACAAGGAACAACGCCAGCGTCTAATAGCTTCTGCCAAAAGTCTGCTGCTTGCTCGTTAGGCACCATGATTTCGTAGCCCGCTTCACCTGTGTAACCCGTGGTCGCGATGAACAAATCTTCAGCTTGTACACCAAAAAATGGTTTCATACCGACGACGGCTTCATTTTGCGCTGATGAGAATAAGGTCGCGGCCTTTTCTTTGGCTTGTGGGCCTTGAACGGCGATCATAGCGAATTCTGGGCGCTCAGTAATGGTCACGTCAAAACCTTCAGCCTGGCCATTTAGCCAATCCATGTCTTTTTGGCGTGTGGCAGAATTAACCACTAGGCGATAATTGGTGGTTTCAAAATGATACACAATCAAGTCATCAACCACGCCGCCTTCTTCGTTCAACATGCCGCTGTAAAGTGCTTTACCGCGCTCTTTAAGTTTAGCTACGTCGTTAGCTAACAAATGACGAAGGTAGTCTTGGGCTTGCTCGCCAACAACATCTACTATGGTCATATGAGATACGTCAAACATACCAGCAGTGCGGCGCACAGCGTGATGCTCTTCTATTTGTGAGCCGTAATTGATTGGCATTTCCCAGCCGTGAAAATCAACCATCTTAGCGCCTGATTCAAGGTGCTTACTGTGCAAAACCGTTTTATTTGGCATGTGACTTATCTGTTTTGATTAACGTGATCGCCAGTATAGGTAGCGAAACTTGTCACAACAAATTGAAAATATTAATGCTTACATTAAGATTACTTATATATAAAATCAGTTTCATCAGGTTAGCTAATCTATATGGCGAAAAATGAAGCAACTTTCTTTGGATAACTTACGCACGTTTGTCACTGTTATTGATTTAGGCGGTTACGCTAAAGCAGGGGAATACCTTGGGCGCTCGCAACCTGCCATTAGTTTGCAAATAAAGCGCTTAGAATCACAGCTCAATAAACGCCTGTTCAGTAAAGCGGGTCAGCGTCACGAAGTGAATCACGACGGCCTGAGCTTGTATCATCAAGCAAAAGCCATGCTGGCGATTAACGATGATATTTTTCGTCAGTTTGAGCCTGCGTCAATTCGCGGGCGGCTGCGCTTAGGAATACCCAGCGAGTTTGCCACCACGCTGTTGCCCAGCATAGTGGGTGAATTTAGTAAGCTATACCCAGACGTATCTTTAGAAGTGACCTCGGCGCTGAGTAAGTCTTTATTGAATGAAAACCAACGCCAAGATTTTGATTTGATCATGGCCTTGCTACCGCATAACCAAACCATTGATGGCGAATTATTGCTTGATGATGATCTCGTTTGGGTCGGCAACAGAAATCAAAACTTTGCCAATAACACCTTGAGCTTGGTATTGGCACCCGATGGCTGCATGTATCGCAGTCGCGTGATCCAAGCCTTAAAACAACAAACGACTCAGTGGCGCATTACGTATACCAATGCCGACCTGGCGGGGATTACCGCTGCCATCAATCAAGGCTTGGGTATAACGGCCCTGGCCAGAAGCAGTGTGCCAAAAGATTTGATGATTATTCGCCATGAAATACTGCCCGATTTAGGCAAAATTCGAATTGCGTTATTTAACCAAGCACAGCGCTATTGGCAAGCAAGTGAAAAATTAGCAGAATTTATTAAGTCGCGTTTGGGAGAGATGTAACAAGCGAAAATAGGAAAGTGAAAAAGTGAAAAATTAAAGGCTCAGTAATTGAATACAAAAGATGCCCGTATGGTTGCGGTTTTTACTGCCTTAAGCGGTTTCAGGAGTTTTAGATTTAGTGACGCTAAAAACGCTAAACTCCTGAACGCAATAAGAACATTCCGACACAGGCTACCAGCAATACCACTGAAAAAACTTCTCGGTTATATTTACCGTGATAATAGGCTTTGCGGCGATCTTTTAGTGCTTGATATACGCCTGATTCATCTTGCTCTGATTTTCTGTTGTACATACCGTGCTTCATCATATTACCCTCTGCTGTATTACCTTATCGGCAAGGCGGTCAAAAAATTCAACGCACTCGCGGTGTAAAGCAAACCCCGTCAACATATTGGATAATATAATACCCTTTTAGTTCAATTTCCTCTTTTTTTACGAAATATTAACAACTTAACGTCATGAATAGTTCAGAGTTGTTCTAAGCAGCGGTTATTTTACTCACCGTTTAGCGAAAGCTAGTCGTCGGATTTTAAACGCACATAGGTTTTGTATTTTTTCTTTAGCAATTTATCGATGTAGCGGGTTAATTTTATTTTGTGGCTAATGGCATCGTCGAGGGCGTCCGTGAGCTCAGTTAACATGGCTTTGTAATACGTCACATCTTTTAAAACGTTAGGCGCAGCCTCTCCTGTAGCATTCGTCGCTGCGGCTGGTTGTGCATCTCCCGAGGCTTGTGTTTCTTGGTCATCTGCTACCTTGTTATCAGGTAAAAACATCTCGTCGGCCACTTCTTTGACAACGGCTTCAACAGCGGTTTCATCAAAGCTTTCAAGCTCTTCGAGAAATCCATACAGTAAAATACGGTCCATCAGGGTGTTAATTTTGCGCGGTACGCCGCGGGTAAAAACGAATATCTTGTCGTACGCATCGCTTGAGAAAAGCGTATTACCTTCGTAACCCGCATGTTGCATTCGATACTCTATATACGCTTGGCACTCGTCCTCAGTTAGCGGTGACAAATGACAAGAGGCCACGATACGCTGCCGAAACTGCTCCATATTCGGTGCCCGTAATATAGGTTGCAGCTCTTCTTGGCCGAGTAGAAAGCTTTGTAGTAATGGCTTGCCGTTTTTTTGATAATTCGACAGCATGCGCAATTCTTCAATGGTTTCTAGAGGTAAGTTCTGTGCTTCGTCCACCAGCAATAAGGCGCGTTTACCCTGTTGGTGCAACTGAGTAAGAAATAGCTCTAAATCGCCGAGAATGTCTGATTTGGTACTGCCTTTCACCGGAATTTCAAACTTACTGGCGACCATTTTCACCAGCTCATCAGGGGTAAGTTTTGGCGTAACAATTTGCGCCGCAACGATGCCGGCTTCCATGGCATCCAGTAAACTATTGGCAATGGTGGTTTTACCCGTGCCAATATCACCTGTGATAACAATAAACCCTTCAGCCTGAGACAGCCCGTATTGTAAGTAAGACATGGCTCGCTTGTGCCATTTACTGGCAAAGAAAAAGCTCGGATCTGGTGTCAGTTGAAAAGGTTTAGAGTTAAGTCCGTAATAATTTTCGTACATAAAAGCGTTGGGTCCGTTGGGCGAATTGCTCAAGCAAATTTGGCTCTAGCTTAAGCTATCAGGGTAAGTCTTAGCAACGTCTATGCAGATAAAGGCTTAGAAAGTTAACCTAAATCATTTAAAGCATTGCCTCATGCTGGGCTTTGCTCTTTATCAGCAAACTCATTCAATCGCCGACCGAGCACTGCTGCTCAACAATAACAAGCTACCCAGCGCGGCAATAAGCTACCCCGCACAAGTAAGCTACACCACATAATAATAAATCGAGAAAAAGTGGCAAATACACCCAGCGGTCACAAACACATGCCAAATCGGGTGGGTATATCGAATCGTCTTCGCCACATAAAATATAACCCCAACGCTATAGCACAAGCCGCCCGCAATCAGTAACCAAAGCCCTTCACTGGGCAGTGACATATACAAGGGATAAATGAAAAACACCGCCAGCCAGCCCATCAATAAGTAGGTTGCCACGGATATTTTCGGAAACCGCCCAGACGCTAAACATTTAAAGCCGACCCCAATTACGGCCAAGCCCCAAATCAGTGATATTCCAATTACCCCTACCCAGCCACCCACGGCTAGCAACATAAAAGGTGTGTAGGTGCCAGCGATTAATAAGTAAATAGCACTGTGATCGATAATTTTAAGAACAGCCTTCACTTTTGGCGCAGAAAAGGCGTGGTAAAGCGTCGACGAAAGAAACATGGCGATCATAGAAGCGCCGTAAATAATCGACGCCACTTGCGCTAAGGTATCTGCTGCGCGGGAAAGTAAGAACACTAAACCGACAATCGACGCGACACAGCCTATCCCATGGCTAAGTGCATTGAGCCATTCTTCAACTATTGTGTAGGGCTTTAAATGAATTGTGGGTGGTACTTGTTGCTGCATATGAGAACCTAAGCGTTAAATGACCAGACGATAGTAGTGTTTCAGCGAACACTTGTACACTGAAGAGTCTGCTAGAGGTCATTTAGTTCAAATATCCTGGTGCTATTGCTAAATTATCCACCTTGTTTAACGTAAAACGATTTTGCAGCCATAATTGATATTCAGCCCCTTCAAGTACCCCTCGTTCGGTGCAATCAACGTTCCAACGCCTTAGCAGATATCCAGCCATTGCGGCCCTAACATTGATCAACAGTTGGCTATTTTCCATGCCGTAATCCATTTCAATCGCTGTGGCATGTTTGACATTTTTGGGATGAGGCACAAGTTGTAAAGGGATACGGCGCTGCCACTCTTGATCTGCTGGTGCTTGCTCGCTCTCTTTCCCTGACTCTTTTAACGTCACTTTGCTAATGCGCGTTAAAACGAAATCGCGAAAGCTTTGGCTTTTACGATCAAAAGCACGCACATGCCAACGCAAGCCGTTGTCCACAATAGAGTGCGGTACCAGCTCTCTGGCCCCAGAACCGCTAGACAGCGAGGTATAAATCACACTGACTGCTTTCTTATTCAAAATAGCCTGCACCAAGCGCGCAACAATAAAAATGTTCGGTACATTTAAGTTCGACGGTGACTCAACTGGGTAATCCACATCGCCAATAGCATCAAAGCCGTCAGAAATATCATTCGCCAGTTTAACTAAGGTACGAGTAGCATCATGCTCAAAAACTGGTTGAAACTGTTCAGTTTGAAAGTAGCGCTTTTCAGCAGTGTGATAACGAAGGTTATTTGGGGCTAGGGTTTTATAAAGGCTAAAATCTTTTGAGCTGGCTGATAAACCCACTTCAAAGCGATTGATTAAATCTTGTCGATATATCGCCCCTTTGAACAGCAAGCAAAAATCGATGTAAGCGAGACGTTGTTTCTGGGCAAATCCAAGTGTATCTAACATGTTCAAACTCTGGCACTAACAAAGGCTAACCAGTGTGGTTTGTTTTCACTCGGTTGTAAAGCAATCACATTTATTAGTCATAGGTTAGAGCGAGGTTATATATTCAGCCAGCGTGTGACACTTTACATTGATTTACTTTGCCCTGGGCAATGTGCTTGTGCTTCATTCTTTGTGCCACACGGTTTGTTTTTGTTTTATGGTTGGAGTTTATATGTGAAACTTTAATATTTTCACATATAGGATGTTATACGCGACGTGCAACCTTGGTTTTTATACATTATTGAAAACAAATATCAGCATTATTACACTGGGATTTGTAAAGACTTGAGCAAACGTTTTGCTCAACATCAAAGCAGTGGTCCCTTATGTGCGAAAGCGTTGCGCGGCAAAGGCCCGTTAAAGATGATCTACGCGGTTTCATTAGTCGATCACTCCGATGCTTTAAAAATGGAGCTCTGGGTAAAAAAGCTCACTAAAGCCAAAAAAATACAATTAATCAGTGGTAAGTTAGCCTGCCCTTTCGATGTTAAGCTGGCGTTACTTGTGACCCTTTGACTCGAATATGTTTGGCATTTTCTAAGCTGTGCACATGTGTTGCAACTTAAGTGAGTAACGCACTGGGCACATCTTTATCAACCCGTTAATAGGTCTGTTTATGCACACGTTTCCTGTCACCGAGAATGTATCACCTGAATTACTGGCTATTGGCGAGCGCCATTGGCAAGCTCTGACTGAGCACCACTCGTTTAACCCTCAATGGCAGGTACACAAAGCGCAAATTTGTCAGGTGTTTGCATTGAGTGATTTTGTCGCTCGCCAGTGTATTCAGCACCCACAATTTATCGATGAGCTACTGACCCCTTTTAGCCAGCAGCCAAGTGAGCCCGATTACACCGAGTTGCTCAAATCTGCCTTAAGCGATGTAACCGACGAAGATCAGTTACACAAAACCCTGCGCTTATTTCGTCATCTGCACATGGCCCGTATTACCCTAGCCGATGTGACCAATACGCAAACCATTGAAGATTCTTTGTATCGTGTATCGGCTTTATCGCAAGCGCTTATTGTGCAAGCCAGTTTGTGGCTGCGCACTCAGTTATCTGCGCGCTTTGGCTTGCCAATGGGGGAGCTAGGGGAACAGCACATGTACATCATAGGCATGGGTAAGCTAGGCGGGCGAGAGCTAAACTTTTCTTCTGATATTGATTTGATTTTTACTTACCCAGAGCAAGGTATGACTCAAGGTGGGCGAAAGTCTATTGAACACCAGCAGTTCTTTACCAAATTGGCGCAAAAGCTCATCACCGCGCTGCATCAAATTACTGTAGACGGCCAAGTGTATCGAGTCGATATGCGCCTGCGCCCCTTTGGAGAAAGTGGCCCCTTAGTCATGCATTTTGCCGCTATGGAAGATTACTACCAAGAGCAAGGCCGAGAGTGGGAACGCTACGCCATGGTTAAAGGCCGTGTGCTCAACCCTGATGACACTTACTACCCAGAAATTGCTGACATACTTAGGCCGTTTATTTACCGCCGTTATTTAGATTACAGCGCGCTTGACTCACTACGTAAGATGAAAGCGATGATAAAAAAAGAAGTACGTAGACGCCAACTAAGTAACAATATCAAACTTGGCCAAGGGGGCATTCGAGAAGCTGAGTTTATCGTTCAAAGTTTGCAACTTATCCGTGGTGGGCGCGAACCTGCGCTGCAAGAGCAAGGCTTACTGCACAATTTACAGCTACTGATCGACATGGAGATCTTACCAAGCAAAGACGCCACAGCCTTAAAGCACAGCTACTTGTGGCTGCGTAAGGTAGAGCATTGCTTGCAGCAATTCGATGATAAACAAACCCAGGTACTGCCCGATAACGACATAGATAAACGGCGCCTGTGTACCATATTAGGTTTAAAGGATTACCAAGAATTTAGTGCTCAACTGACAGAACATACCGGTGTTATTCACGAACAGTTTTTACTGCTTATTGGCGAAGAAGCCGCACCTGAATTAGATAAAGACGACGATGCACTTTCGCCATTAGAAGATTTATGGTTATTGCCTTTGTCCACTGAGGAGCGTGAAGAGCTTCTCGGACAGTGGCTTAACCAAGAACAGGCTCAACCCTTTAGCCATGCCTTAGGGGAGTTTGCTGACAGCTTAAGCGCTAGTCGAATTGGACAGCGGGGCGAGAACATTCTGAATAAGCTCATTCCGCAGTTGCTGTTGATCATTTTGCAGCAATCTCCTGATACCGCGAGTCAAAGCCTGAACCGCTGCTTACAAGTGTTTCGCGCTATTTATGGTCGTACAGCGTATTTGGATTTGTTGTTTGAAAATCAGGGGGCATTGAAGCAATTAGTCAGCTTGTGTTCTTCCAGCCCGTGGGTAACCGACCAAATAAGCCGTTTTCCTCTGTTGCTTGATGAATTGCTAAACCCAGCGCAACTGGTTAACCCCACAGAATTAACTGAGTATGACGCTGAACTCAGATTGGCAATGTTGCGCGTAGACGAGTCAGACTTAGAACAGCAAATGGAAGCCCTACGGCAGTTTAAGCTTTGCCAACAACTTAAAATTGCCGCTGCAGATACCACTGGTGTGTTACCTGTGATGAAAGTCAGCGATCATCTGACCTTTCTTGCCCAAAGTATTATTCGCCAAGTGGTGAACTTGGCGTGGCAGCAAATGACCGAAAAATACGGTGAGCCAGACTATCCACAAGACCCAACTGAACAACACGATATGCTCAGCCGAGGTTTTGCGGTCATTGGCTACGGAAAACTGGGCGGTTATGAACTGGGTTACGGATCAGATCTTGATCTTGTATTTCTGCACAATTGTACCAGTAGAGCAGCAACAAACGGCCCTAAGTCTATTGAGTCTGGTTTATTTTATCTCAAACTCGCACAACGTATTTTACACCTATTTAATACCAAAACCGCATCAGGCAATCTGTACGAAGTCGATATGCGCTTGCGCCCATCGGGTAGCGCTGGGTTACTTGTTTGTCATATCGATGGCTTTAGTGAGTATCAAACCCAAACCGCCTGGACTTGGGAGCATCAAGCATTAACGCGGGCGCGCTTTATTGTAGGTAGCCCGAACCTTGCTCAAGCGTTTTCAGTGGTGCGCCACCAAATACTTGCGCAAAAACGTGACCTTAAACCACTGCAGGAAAGCGTCACGCAAATGCGAGAGAAAATGCGCAAGCATTTAGGCTCTTCCTCAAAAACTGGATTCGATTTGAAACAAGACAGTGGCGGAATAGCAGATATCGAATTTATCGTTCAATATTATGTATTGGCTTACGCGTGGGAGTTTCCCGCGCTGACCAAGTGGCCTGATAATGTACGTATTTTACACCAGTTAAAAGCCAGCGAGCTTCTCAGTTCACAAGACACCGAACTACTAGCCGAGGCTTACTTAACCTATCGCAACACCAATCACAGATTAGTGCTTCAGCAAGTAGAACAAGCCCCAGATGGCGGTGAGTTCAGCGCTTTGCGCGATGGCGTAGTGCGTATATGGCAGCAGATATTTGCAGAGTAACCTTATAAGCTAACGTTAAGATCAGCGAACGACTTTACAGTTATCTTGTAAGTATTCACTGTTAACTGCGGTGATCACCAGTGAGCGCTGCTTAGGACATACATAGGCTTTGACGGTACCGTCAAAGTTGCTATCAATCGCTCTGGCTATTTCATCTAAGCTACCGACGATGGAATTATCAATTTGAAATGGGTGCTTAATAATAAAGTCACGATTAAGCTCCCAGATCACCTGCATGCCTTCAGATTGGGCGTACGTGATAATACTGTCTCTCAAGGTGGAACCAGCCTTAAAGGAGCGGTGCTTGTACTCACCGACCCAGTTAGCCGGTAGTGGCTTTTGCAGGCTTTCCATTTTGCGCAACCGTTCGCCTAAGGGCTTGTCTGACATATTGACCACATTGACAAAGTCACCAATATTTTCTTCTCGTGGATGGCGAGAAGATAGGCGATACTCGGCGTAAAAATCAGTCATATTCTGTGCCACAGACTTTGGCCCTTCTCCGCCTTCAGGGATAGGTGCATTAATGTTCATTTGCTGCAACACAATAACGAAGATCGCAATCACAATAAGCGCCAGCGCTAATAGCGCGTGTCGCCACCAAGCAAACGATGTCGATTCACTGGGATTGTGTTTCATTACTTGCTTATTACCTAAATTAACCGTTTTGTTTACGGTGGGTTAATCGTCTTATGTGACTAATCATAAAGTGATAGCTCATCTTTACTGGGCCGCGTTTTAAAGCGTTTATGCATCCATAAATATTGCTCTGGTGCTTCTAAAACCAGCGTTTCTACCATTTTATTCATCCGTGCTACATCTAGTTTATCGTCACCAGAGGGGAAATTCTCCAGTCCTGGTAGCACTTTAATTTTATAACCGGTTGCGGTTCTAATGGATGCAAGAAAGACCGTCTCGCAATTTGCTTCTTTGGCAAACAATAAAGAGCCGGTTGTCGTCGCTGCTTTGTCCACTGCAAAAAAGGGCGCAAACTCACATTTGACTCGACCATAATCTTGATCAGGTAAATAGAAACACACCTCTTTTTCATTTAGCGCCTGAATCAACCCGCGTACATCACGCTTGTGCACCATGTATTTATTTGATCTGTTGCGACCGTGATATTGCATGTATTCCATTAAGGGGTTGTTATGCTTGCGATAAAACGCCACCGAAGGGTTTCGCAGCCCAGCCACACGTACTGCAAACTCTAGGTTCATGTTGTGAATAGCATAAGCCAATACGCCTTTTCCCTTGGCTAAAATAGCCGCAATATGCTCGTACCCTTCAAACTCGCTCATTCGCTTGATGCGCCACGTGGGCCACCACCACCCCATGCTCGCTTCTAAAACCGCCATACCGGCATTGTCTATATTGGCCTTAAGCATTTTCTCGCGTTGTTCAGGCGTATATTCAGGAAAGCACAGGGCTAAGTTACGTTTAGCAATTTGCACCCGTTTTTTTGCCAGCACAGATAATAACTTACCTATGCCTTTTCCGATGTACCTTTGCACACCATAAGGCAGCCATGAAATGGTGTAGAGCAGTATAATACTGAGCCAAGTTAACCAGAATCTTGGATGAAAAAAGCTAACAGAAAATTTAGGGGCTTCAACAACAGATGGGCTCAAAGGTGGCTCCGGTGGACAAAAAGGACGGTATTGTAATCGACTAAAGGCTGATTGCTAATTAACTGAGTATATATTTTCATTTACATTAATCTATATATACTGAAAGTGACGTAAATTGATGACATTCAGTATTGCTGATAACGCTAAAACATTTTGAATAACCGGAAATTAAATGCCGCAACCTAACGTACTCGACGCTTACTATTGTGGTCTTGAAGCCGTAAACAGCGCCTCGTTACATATCAGCAAAGACCAACATATACAGTTTGCGAACAGCGCTGCCTGTACGCTATTTGGGTACGACGCTCAAACCATCACAACCATGTTGGTCAGTCAGCTATTAGAAAATTTTTATTCTGATAAGCATCAGCCTTTCGATGAGCATTTGTTTTACGCAGAAGCCAAAGACAGCGCACCGCTGAATGACATATTCAAGTGTATGATTTTAAACAACGAGCATCTTATTGCTGAGGTGAGCGTTAAACCTGTTGCATGGCTTGATACCGACCCATCATACGTTTTAACTATAAACCCAAGTAATATTCGCCCGCCTACAAGTAACGAAGTATACGACATTATTCATCGTATCAACGTTGCCACCACCGTTGCTGAAATCGGCATTTGGGAGTTTAACTTAGAACAACAGAAGCTCATTTGGGATGAGCAAATGTTTATCCTGCACGGCAGCGACCCAAGCGGATTTAGTGGCAGCTTGAACGATTGGAGCGACTTGCTACACCCAGAAGATAAAGAAGATGCATTACAAAGTCTCACTCAGTCGTTAACCAATATTGAAAAACTTGATATCGCATTTCGTATCGTTACCCCTTTGGGAGACACACGGCATATTCGTGCTTTTGCGAGGCCCGTTCGCAGCCCCAATGGGGAAGTATCGAAAATCATTGGGGTTAATTACGATATTAGCGCACAGCAGCAACAACAAAAATGGTTAGAAAACGGCTTACACAGTAACGAGCTACTGATTAAGGTGTTACGAGAAACTGATAACGCCGTTGTGATCACAGATGAAAACGTAAATATAAAATGGACTAATCCAGGCTTTACTCGCATTACCGGCTACTACCTTGAAGAGGTGCAAGGCAAGAATCCAGGTCATATATTACAGGGGCTACAAAGTAGCCCTGAGAGTATTGCTCAAATGCGCCAAGCGGTTGCCCAGCGAGAACGCTTTAACGTAGAAATTTTAAATTATTGCAAAGATGGCTCGCCGTTGTGGCTTAAAATCAACAGTCATCCCACATTTCAAAATGGTGCATTCAGCGGTTTTATTGCCATTCAAAGTGACATTACCGAGCAAAAAAATGCCGAGTTCGCCTTGCTTAAAGCCAACCGAATCCAAAAAGCCATTCTTGATAGCGCACACTTACTCATGGTGTCGTGCGACGCCGACGGGCGAATTTTAACCTGTAATCAAACCACCTTAACCGTGTTGGGCTATGGACAAAACGAATTAAAACAAGACGCGAATATTCAACAATTTATGCTGCGCTCAGAGCTGCTCAAGTTTGCCAGCCAATCCAGTCAACACGCTCAACACCCTCTTGAGGCGTTTTTCTACCTTGCATCACAGGGTGAAGTGGATGAGAACGAATGGACATTTGTCACTAAAAACGATTATCAAATCCCTATGGAAGTGGCAGTTACTGGAATATTTTCTCCAGAGAACACATTAGAAGGCTACCTGTTAGTTGCTAGAGATATTAGCCAAATAAAACGCTTCAAAAAAGAGCGTCAGCGCCAACAAGATCTATTAGAAACCACAGGAGAAATGGCGAAACTAGGAGGCTGGGAGCTAGACCTGAACAGCAATAAGGTGACTTGGTCAGATCAGGTTTATCACATCCATGAATTACCTATTGGCTCTGAAGTTGATTTAGAAAAAGCCATGGAATATTACCCTGTAGAAGCTCGCCCTGTGGTAGAAGAGGCGATCAATAGCTCAATTGCCAACGGCAATAGATGGGATTTACAAGTCCCCTTTATCACCGCCAAAGGAAAGCACATTTGGGTGCGAGCGGTGGGCTATGCCGAATATCAAAATGATGAGCCTGTTATTCTGCGCGGCGCTTTTCAAGATATCACCGAGATGAAAAAGGCTGAAGAGCAAGCTAAAGAAGCCAGTCGCACCAAAAGCGAATTTTTAGCCAATATGAGCCATGAGATCCGCACGCCGATCAATGGCATTGTGGGCATGAACGATTTACTGTTAGCCACCGAGTTAACCAAAAAACAGCGACACTTTGCTGAACTAGTCCACAGTAGCAGTGAATCACTGCTGTTGCTGATCAACGATATATTGGATTTTTCTAAAATTGAGGCGGGTAAATTAAGCATTGAGTCTATCGATTTTGATTTGCATTTACTGCTTGGCAATATTATCGATACCTTTGCGAGTCGCGCTCAACAAAAAGGTCTTGAGCTGATTTTTGATTTACACCCAGATGTGCCCCAATGGATAGCAAGCGATCCGGGGCGTATCAGGCAGGTACTGAACAACCTACTGGGTAATGCGATTAAATTCACCCATCACGGGGAGATCATCTTACGCATTACGCTTGATGGCAAAAAACAACTGAAGTTTTGTATTATCGATACCGGCATAGGTATACATGAAGATAATCAAGCAGCCTTATTTTCAAAATTTATGCAGGTTGATTCGTCCACCACTCGCAATTTCGGCGGCACAGGCTTAGGGCTCGCCATTAGTAAACAACTCAGCGAGTTACTTGGTGGTACCGTTGGTGTAAGCAGCCAATGGCAACAAGGCTCTACGTTTTGGTTTACAATTGCTTTAGAAGCCTTTTCCCGCGGGCATGGCACAAGTACACCGTGGTTTCCTGAACTGGATAGGTCGCTGCAGGTGTTAGTGGTAGACGATAACCCTACCCTCAGTGCCATTTTGGGTCAGTGGTTAACGACACAGAATATTCAAGTTTATCAAGCACAAAATGCCTCACTCGCCTTAAAGCGTTTACGCGAGCAGCAACTGAGTAGCGCTAAAATTGATGTCGCATTAATCGATACCAGCCTACCCGGCATCAACGGTATTGAACTGACCAAAGCTATTCGTAGCAATGATCAATTCGCCAAGCTGCATGTTATTTTAATGACACCCCACGACTGGTTAGAAACCGGAACAGCAAATCAGCTTTCAGGCCCAGTCAGTTATATTGCTAAGCCGGTAAAACCCGCTTCATTAGGGGCTGCGTTTTCAGGTGCACTGTCAAGCAACTCTCCGGCAAAGGCAGTTCAAGAAGAGCCTGATGTAAAGCTGCTTAATAAGTACTTTCAAACCCCGAATATTTTATTGGTTGAAGATAACTTTATTAATCAACAAGTCGTGATTGAAATGCTGAAGAAGCTACACTGTAGTGTTCAAGTCGCTGAAAATGGCCAAGAAGCCATTCACACGTTAGAGGATGCAGACAAAGGGTTTGATCTTATCTTAATGGATTGCCAAATGCCGATAATGGATGGCTATGAAGCCAGCCGCAAAATCCGCAACAATCTACATAGTAACTACGCCTCAACGCTGCCCATCATTGCATTAACGGCAAATGCCATGAAAGGCGATAGAGAAGCCTGCTTAAGCGCAGGCATGAACGCCTATCTGTCAAAACCTATTATTTTGGCTGAGCTAAAAACCGAATTGCAAAAGTGGCTTAAATAAAGGCGCACAAGCGCAAGCCTACAAGCCTACAAGCCTACATAGGTTAATAGTCAGTGTTAATCGCGTTGAGTTTCTTTTCAAACTGTTCCATGTGTTCATCTTTTTCATAATCAAAATGATATTGGTTATGAAAACCAAAGCGCAGTTTTACTAATTGGTCTTCCATGAAAATAGTGTAGCCGTCATAATCACTAAAAGCGGTTATGCCCCCCAGAAAGTAACCTTCCCCTTTTTGTTCACCGTTTTCGCGAATTTTTTCAAATATCGATAGGATAAACTTACTGTCCATTTCATTTTTCATATTGCCGCCTTTCGTTGCTTACTCTTGGTGTTCGCTTTGTATTTGCTTTATTAACTTAGGACGTCTGCAATTATTACGCCTGATTAAAATTGTCATCAAAAGCGAATAATGTTGTGCTCTTTAGTTGGTTATCTATTAGGTCATGCGGGCGAATGGGCATTTTATCAATATGCACATTTCCAATTTATCCATGGTGAACAGCCTGACGATATTAAGTCGCTATAGGGTAAAAATGGGCTAGGTAACGGAAAAAATCACTCATAAACGCATATAAAAAAGCCACTGCTAAAAACAGTGGCTTGGTATTTTGTCGCAGGCTCGCCTTGTTAGTCTATCAAAGCTTGATACGCTATATTTTTGAAATCTTTATTGTACGAGAAATAACTTGATGGCATGAGTTGGGTCATTGAGATCACGATCATCTGCTCTTTAGGATCAATTCGAAAATAAGTAGATGCCGCACCCGCCCAACCATAATCTCCCGCAGATCCCATGGTATTCGCGCCTTGTTCATCAACCGTAACCGACATGGCTAAGCCATAGCCTTCTCCCGTAGAGGACGGCTCAAATGGGATTAGGCTAGTCGGCAAATGGTTGGTTCGCATGTATTCCACCGTTTTACGTCCCAGAATACGTTTTCCTTGGTACTCACCACCATTTAGCAACATTTGGGTAAAGGTATAATAGTCTTCTATGGTCGACACTAAGCCGCCGCCACCCGATTCAATTTCAGGTGCAGACAAGTAATCCCCTAGCGGTTCATTTTCCATAGGCACGGTCTGGCCCTGTTGATTTATCACATAGATTTGCGCTAAACGATTTTGTTTGTCTTCTGGCACATAAAAGCCGGTGTCGTCCATTTCTAATGGCTCAAAAATGTGTTGTTCAAAATACGCACCTAAGGTTTGCCCAGATAAACGCTCAACCAAGATACCAATAATGTCGGTTCCTATGCTGTAATTCCATTTGCTGCCGGGCTGATGATTTAGAGGCAGCTTCGCTACCTCTTTGAGCAAATCTTGACGTTTAATTTGTCCTGAAAAAAGCGCAGACTGATGATACAGTTTGTCCACTGGGCTTTGTGTAAAGCCATAGCTAAACCCCGCAGTATGGGTAAATAATTGCTTGATGGTCATGACCTTGCTTGTGTCTTCAAGGACCATGTTTTCACCGTCCATACCTGCGTAAACCTTGAGGTTTGCCAGTTCTGGTAAATATTTACTGACAGGGTCGTTCATCTGAAACTTGCCTTGTTCCCACAAGGTTAATGCGGCAACCGCCGTAATTGGCTTTGTCATTGAATAAATACGAAAGATGGTATCTTCTGACATCGGCGCTTTGGCTTCGCGATCACGATAGCCTACACCTTCAACGTGCACCACTTTACCTTTGCGAGCGACTAGCGTTAATGTACCCGCTAGTTTCTGCTCATCCACAAAGGCTTGCATAGCAGGCTCAATGCGTTCTAAGCGCGCTTGTGACATACCCACTTTTTTAGGGTTAGTGGTGCGTATGTCAGCTAGGGCGCTTTGGGCGAGTAAGGCACTCGCGGCGCAGGCTAACAGCAATTGGTTGGTTTTATTCATGATTGCCCCATGGTTTGTTTATTCAGCTAAACAGGGTATATCATACTAATGTGACAAATCATCAAATTTAACAATACCTTAACATCACGTTTAGATATAACGCGCTAAACACCAATTTAGAGCCCGCAGTGCTTGTTATCGCTAAGACGATTTGACCCACATATCATTGTCGTTTTTGTGGTATTTCTGCTTCACCGCTGACCATGCTACCTTGTGGGAAACCTCTTCTCGGCTTTGATTGCCGCGTCTGTCATCAGCGTCTTTATACTCGTCCCACGCATTGTTAAATGCCGCTAGATAAATACTTTGGGCCTCAGGTGGTAAGGCATTTTGTACACTTTCAGGTAAGTCTTTATGGTTGTCATATGGCATAGGATAGTCCTCCTTGCGGTGTTTAGACCTGTGACAGGTCTATTCAAAACCATAGAGAAGCAAGAAAGATTCCTAAAATGATGTGCTATTTGACGAGCAGTCACAGCGCTCACCCGTAGCTGAGTCGAGTGATAATCTGTGGCAATCAGCTGCTTGGCTAAATGGGGATTTACTTCACTGCAGCCCCGAACTATGGGTAAAAAACACAACGAAGCTGCAATGTTTACACAGGCCTATTTGCCGCGAATAGCCTTGATTATTTTGCCTACAACCGACACCGCTAACAAGACTAAGCCACCGGCAATAATGCCAACGATGCCTTCAGCCACCACAGGCAACACGGCCGCTACTACCCCGCCTTGTTCCGTAAGTGGGTGAATAATGCCTTCCACCACATGATGAATAGCAGGGATACTGTGTACAACAATGCCACCACCCACAAGAAACATAGCGGCTGTACCAATAATGGCTAGAGACTTCATCAGTAACGGCGCAATGATCAATAAGCTTCGTCCAATAAAACGCTGAATTGCGTTAAATGAACCAGACACGGATTTACGCAGCATGTATAAACCGGCGTCATCGAGTTTCACAATCCCTGCTACAAGTCCGTAAACCCCAATGGTTATGGCAATGGCAAGTGCCGATACCACGGCAATTTGGGTACTTAGAGGTTCAGCCTGAACCGTCCCTAATACAATCACGACGATTTCAGCAGATAAGATAAAGTCAGTTCGAATAGCACCTTTAATTTTGTTTTTTTCTAGGGCGACTAAATCCACTTTCGGATCTGCGATGGCATTGAGTTTTGCTTGGTGTTCGGCTTCACGCTCTTCTTTGCTGTGCAGCCACTTGTGGGCCACTTTTTCAAATCCTTCAAAACACAAATACAAGCCACCAATGACCAGCAGTACAATAATAAGCCAAGGAATAAACGCACTAATGAGTAATGCTGAGGGCACCAAAATCAGCTTATTTAGAAAAGAGCCTTTGGCCACGGCCCACACAACTGGCAGTTCCCGTTCTGCTTTCACGCCCGACACTTGCTCGGCATTTAGTGCCAAGTCATCTCCTAACACCCCTGCCGTTTTCTTGGCTGCTACTTTGGACAGTACTGCCACGTCATCCAAAATAGTGGCGATGTCATCAATTAATGCCAGTAAATTTGCAGCTGCCATGCTTAGCTCCTAAAGCGAGAAAATTTCAAAAGTGGGTTAACGTAAATTATTTACGCTACTGGCCAATATGTTGGGGTTAGCGTTGTTAAGCTGAGGCGCTAACATAGCACTGAGAGGGACTAGCTGTACATTTTCTTGTGCTAGGGTTGGTAGTCTTTTTTGCAAATATGCAATGGTTTGCTTATGAGGATGACCAATCGCTATTGAGCGCCCATATTTGCGCGCTTTTCTGACCAGCAAATTAAATTGCAGGGCTATTTTGTCTTCTGCTAAAACGTTATCCAGAAATACATGCCTGCGCAGTGCTGGTACGTTCTGTTGTTTGGCAATGGCTTCTGCTTGGGTTTGCGCGCTTGTACGACTGTCGACAAAAATGAGTCCGTGGCGATGCAGATAATCCATGGTGGTACGCATGGGTGTTTCTAATTGGGTTAGGCGACTGCCCATATGGTTGTTCATGCCCAGCGCATTAGGCACGCTAGCAAAAGCAGCATGTAGTGTTTGCACTATTGTTTTGTCATTCATACTGGCCAGTAGTACATTGGCTTCTTGCTTGAGCCCCGCCATGGATTCCATTGGCATGTGCAGCAAATATTCTCTGCGTTGCTCATGAGCTAACAAGGCATATTTTTGACTAAAATGCTTGTGGGGTAAAATCGATATCGCAACGTTTACCGGTAGCGTTAAGGCTGCCGCATCTCGATGATGGTTATTCCCCACATCATCAATGATAATCGCGATTTGGGCACTAATTTGGGCACTAAAGGCTGGCATGGCAGGTATCAGAGTTAACAACGCCGCAATACACATAGCTCGGCTTGAAAAAATTGGCATGCTAAATACTATCCTTTAGTGCTTTATCCACTGCGTAGGGTTGACGGGATCGCCCTTGTAGCGAATTTCAAAATACAAATTAGGTGAAGATTGGCCGCCACTTTGACCTACCAGAGCAATAGGCTCACCCGCGGTAACCGTATCCCCTGCTTGATGCAATAACGCTTGATTATGACCATACAAACTCATGTAACCATTACCATGGTCAAGCACAATCACTAAACCAAAACCGCGCAACCAATTAGCATACAAGACTTTACCATGATGGATAGCGATAACATTACTACCTTCGTTACCTTCAACAATGACCCCCTTCCAGCGCACTTGTCCTTGCCGCTTGGTGCCAAATAACTTGCGCACTCGACCGTCGGCGGGTTTTAAAAGTTTGCCTTTTAATTTTGCCAAACCGTCAAAGCTTGTTGGTTTTTGGGCTGCAAGGCGCTCAGCTTCAGCAATTGCTTTGCGTAAATTCTGTTCGTTTGCTTGTAACTCTTCTATTTTAGCCGCGTCACTCTCTATTGCTGACTGCACTTTGCTTAATGTCTGTTTTCGACTGGCTTGTTCTTGGGTAAGCGTGGCTTGCTGAGCTTGTTGACGATCAAGTAGGTTTTGCAAACGATCTTGCTTTTCAATCAGGGTCAGATTGACCTGTGTAAGCTCGTCCCCTAATTGCCGAAATTCGTCGATTAGCTCACGTCTAGCTTTGTTCAAGTATTGATAATAGGTGATGGTACGTTCGAATTTTGCCGGGTTTTCTTGGTTGAGTAGCATTTTGGCGTAGTCATGATTACCTGTCATAAATGCACTGCGTATTTGCTTGGCAAGTATATCTTGCTGCTGAGCAAGTTTTTGTTTGATTTCGCCTTGGCGCTTCTTCAACGCGCGTTGTTCTTGCTGGTTAGCTTTAAGTTCTTTCTCTGTTGTATTGAGTGCAGTGGCTGCTTTGGCAATTTTTAACTCACTTTGCCTTAACTCAGCTTGCAGGCTTTTCGCTTTGGCGAGTTGCTTAGCCACCTGTTGTTGCTTTTGTTTTATCTGCTCTTGTAATGCTTGTAGCTCGTCTTTAGATTGCGCAAACGTTTGGCTTGGCAACAAACAGACAAACAAAAAGCACCATAAGCATGGTGCTTTTTTGTTTTTCAACCATAACAACAATGGCAGCAAAGGAATTACTTAACCAAAGTAACGATAGGCTTGCCCGTCATCTCTTCAGGTTGCTCCATTCCCATTAAATGCAACATGGTAGGGGCAACATCGCTCAATGTGCCGCCTTCACGCGCTGTGGTTTTCTGGCCAACATGCCAAAACGGTACAAGCTCACTGGTATGTGCAGTATGAGCTTGGCCGGTCGCTTCATCAGCCATCTTCTCAGCGTTACCATGGTCGGCTGTAATTAAACAATCACCGCCAATTTTTTCAATAGCAGCCACTACGCGACCAATACACGTATCAACGGCTTCACAGGCTTTTACTGCGGCGTCAAAGTTACCTGTGTGGCCAACCATATCGCCGTTAGGGTAATTACAAATAATCGCATCAAACTTGCCTGACTCAATCGCTGCAACCAATTTATCTGTTAACTCGGTTGAGTTCATTTCTGGCTGCAAATCATAAGTGGCGACCTTAGGTGAAGGGATCAAAATGCGCTCTTCGCCTTCGTATAAGTCTTCTTTACCACCACTGTAGAAAAACGTTACGTGAGCAAATTTTTCCGTTTCAGAGATACGCAATTGAGTTTTACCATGGTCGGCTAACCACTCGCCCATTACATTTACCAAGGCAACTGGGGGATAAGCCGCTGGTGCATCTATGCTCTCGGCATATTGAGTTAGCATCACAAAAGCACTTAAATCGATATGCTCGCCTTTGTCGAAGTCACTAAAATCTGACTCAACAAATGGGCGGCTGATTTCACGGGCGCGGTCAGCTCTGAAATTCATAAAGACTAAGGCATCACCCGCTTCAACCGGTGCAGCATCACCGATAACAGTAGGTTGCATAAATTCATCGTTTTCTTCGCGGCTGTAAGAGTTTTCTAAGCCTTCAACAGCGCTTTCGACATTGAATGCTCCCTCACCTTTGGCGATAACGTTATAGGCTTTTTCAACACGATCCCAACGGGAGTCACGGTCCATTGCATAATAACGCCCTACTAATGTGGCGGTTTTACCCACGCCTAGCTCTGCAAATAGTTTGTCTGCGGCTTCAAGAGGGTCTTTAGCACTGCGCGGTGGCGTGTCTCGGCCATCTAAGAAAGCGTGTAAGTAGATTTTCTTGGCACCACGTTTAGCGGCTAATTTAATCATCGCGAAAAGATGTTCTTGATGGCTATGCACGCCACCTGGTGAAAGCAGTCCCATGATGTGAACGGCTTTATCTTGCTTTATGGCTTTGTCTACATTGTTAACCAGCACTTCGTTTTCGAAAAAGTCGCCGTCTTCAATAGCTTTTGTCACGCGAGTGAAATCTTGATACACCACACGCCCAGCACCTAAGTTCACGTGCCCCACTTCTGAGTTACCCATTTGCCCGCCAGGCAAACCAACATCCATACCGGACGCTGAAATAAGGGTATTAGTGGTTTCTTTGGTCAAGCGGTCAAGCACGGGTGTATTTGCGCTGGCAATAGCATTATTGGTGGTGTCTTCTCTGTGACCCCATCCATCCATAATAATAAGGGCTAACGTTTTTTTGCCTTGGCTCATGTTTGTCTCCGCTAAAAAGATTGTAAAAAGTAAACTTGGGGGCAGATGGGTAGAATACAAAGTGAAAGTAAACACTTTACCATCGCAGACGTCATATTATCCTGTGTGCGGCGGCGCGTCACGGCCAATTACAGGAAAAACTCGCGCGATTACAAAACCTTATTTTATAAGTTATGGCTAGCCTGCGCTCTGCCTCTGGTTTTAGACAATAATTTCTATATACTTTGCACTCATTTTTTACCTTGACTGCATCTATGAGGCGCAATAATTATGGAACAAGTGATTGAATTTGCGACAAATCACTACATTTTAGCGGGTTTATTCGTCGCTTTGTTAGTAGCTTTACTTTACTCCACAGTGGCCGGTTCATTTTCAAAACTAAAAGAGCTTAGCACTCATGAAGCAACACTTTTAATGAATAAAGAAGATGCCATGGTGTTAGATATTCGTCCGGTTGCTGAATTTAAAAAAGGCCATATCTTAGGCGCGAAACAAATTAAAGCTGAACAGGTAACAAAGGGCGATTTTACTGGCCTTGAAAAACAAAAAGACAAACCCATTATTGTTGTGTGTGCAATGGGAATGACATGTAAACGTACCGCGAACCAAATGCTTAAGGAAGGTTTTGAGCAGGTATCCGTTCTTAAAGGTGGGATGAACGCCTGGCAAGGCGCAAGTCTTCCTATTAGCAAATAAACAAAAAGGTATATTTATCATGAATACAGTAGAAATTTACACCAAAGGACATTGTCCTTACTGCCACCGCGCCAAAGACCTATTGGAGCAAAAGGGCGTGACGTACACAGAGTTTAAAGTGGATGTTCAACCTGAACTTCGTCCAGAGATGATCACCCGCGCTAACGGTGGCTCAACCGTGCCACAAATATTCATCGGTGAGCAACACGTAGGTGGTTGTGATGACTTGTTCGCGTTAGAATCACAAAATAAATTAGATACATTACTTTCTGCATAAGCAGAAAATTTAAGGAAGCATAATGGCTGAAGAAAACCAAGCAAACCCAGCAGAAGCAGCACAAGCCGCTCAGGGACCTCAATTCTCAATTCAACGCATTTACACCAAAGACATTTCTTTTGAAACGCCAAATTCTCCGGCGATTTTTCAAAAAGAGTGGAAACCTGAAGTTCAATTGGATTTGGACACACGTAGTGCGTTGATTGAAGAAAATGTCTACGAGATCGTTTTGGCTGTAACCGTAACGGCAATGTTAGGTGAAGAAACAGCCTTTTTGTGTGAAGTACAGCAAGCGGGTATTTTCGCAATAGGCGAAATGCCTGAGCAAAACAAAGCGCACATGTTGGGGTCTTTCTGCCCAAATACGCTTTTCCCTTATGCTCGTGAAACGATTTCTAACTTAGTAAATCGTGGTACTTTCCCTCCACTTAACCTTGCGCCTGTTAACTTTGACGCTATTTTTGCAGCTTACATGCAAAAACGTGCAGCTCAACAAGCTCAAGAGCAAGCACCTACGCAGTTAGACGCGTAAGTACTTAGCCAATGAAACAAACAGTTTCAGTGTTAGGGGCGGGGTCGTATGGCACCGCCCTTGCTTTTTGTCTGGCCAGAAATGGCGTTGGCACCACCCTGTGGGGGCGAGACCCAAAGCAAATGCAGCACATGGCTTCTGCCAGATGCAATGAAAAATACCTACCCGGCGCAACATTTCCTGAGCCACTAGCGATTGAAGCAGACCTACACAAAGCGGTCAGCCAGAATGATGATTTACTTATCGTAACCCCAAGTCACGGCTTTTCGGCGTTGCTACGCCAAATTAAACCCATGCTGACACCCGCGCATAGAATTATTTGGGCGACCAAAGGTCTTGATCCAGAGAATGGCAGACTATTGCAAGATGTCGCCCGTGAGATACTCGGTGACGCTATACCTTTGGCGGTCGTTTCAGGCCCTACATTCGCCAAAGAAATGGTCGCTGGGCTTCCCACTGCCATTTCGGTATCGTCTACTGACGCCCAGTTAGCAACTGACTTTGCTAACATGCTGCATTGCTCGCGCTCGTTTAGAGTGTACAAAAACAATGATTTTGTCGGTGTGCAACTTGGCGGCGCAGTTAAAAATGTTATCGCAATTGGGGCTGGCTTAGCTGACGGCTTAGGCTTCGGTTCAAATGCCAGAACGGCATTGATTACTCGTGGTTTAGCAGAACTATCTCGCTTAGGAAGCACACTAGGTGCACAACCTGAAACCTTCATGGGAATGGCTGGTTTGGGTGACTTGGTGCTGACTTGCACTGATAATCAATCGCGCAACCGCCGCTTTGGTTTGGCATTAGGTGCTGGCAAAAGCATTGATGATGCCATCGCAGAAATCGGCCAAGTGGTTGAAGGCTACCGTAACACCAAAGAAGTACACCAGCTCGCGGCACGGCACAATGTTGAAATGCCTATTTGCGAGCAAATTTACCAAGTGTTGTATGAGGGTAAACCGGCAAAAGAAGCTGCTTTGGCATTATTAGGCCGCGAACAAACCTCAGAATAACGCCCGAATATAAAGCAATTTCTGTGTTACTAACTCAGTGCTAGTAAGCGAGTTACAGGCACATAAACACCAAAAAAGCCGCGGGGTCGATTCGCTTCAACTGCAAATGACCCCGCGACTTTTTATTATGCGCTGCTCGTTGTTATATATTATTCTGCCTGTGGTATTTCATCTTGTTGCGTGGCAAGAGCGTCTTTATCACGTACGTTCTTTTGAACGGTAACGGCTGCAAACAAACTTAAAACATATGCCATAGCATAAAAACCTTTTTCACTTAACGCTAGCTCAGCGTTGTATAAGCCTATCGCTAACAATGCGATAGCAAAGCCAGATGAGGCCCATGATAAAGTTTGGTACATGCTTGAGGTTTTGATGCCTTCGGCCTTATCGCGAATTGTTTTTTGTAACGAGACCATTGAGAACAAACCGTAGAGCATAATGATCAAGTAGTAGCCTTTTTCGTTTAGTGCCATCTGTGCATTGAACAAGCCGATACCATAAGCAACCGCTCCAATAAGTAACGCCGCTACAGATGCCACTGTATATGATTTTGTAGGTGCTTGAATTGTCATTTGTTTGTCCCTATTTGATAATGGTTAATTAAACCCGCGTCTTGCTGGGGTGAAACTACTATGCTCCTTGGATTAGGCTAAATAAACCCTCTTGCTATTTGTTGAGCATAGATACACTAAAAGTCTATTATTTCGATACTTTTAGCGTTTTAAGTTCTACGTCTGATTTAACTGCGTGTTTTTATGTTTTCCTGTTTGCGCGTGTTTGCTATGTTTTCTTGTCTGCAATCGCTGCCACGAATTTCGAACCAGACAGGACTTCTACTACTTGTCCGTCACTGCCTAAAATAACGCTCTGACTGGCTAAGTCATATTTCGTTAAATATTGAGCGATTGAGGTAAAGGTTGTAGTAGCGACTTTACCCTCATGATCTTTGGTCGTGACGTCATCTTGCAACATTGAACCAAACAGCAGCTTAAAGCGGCTGGTGTACACACGCTGGGGGGTAAAATACGCACGAGTATTGACCTTCAATTTAGCCACATCCGTGGTTTGATAAATGGCTGCATTGAGCATGTCTAGGGTGTGCTCAGTGCAATTCTGCAACTGCCCGTTCATTGGGTTTGCAATCACCGAGTAATTTTCATTATGCAGCTGCGCATTTTTGCCTGTGGTAATGATGTCAATTAAACGCGTTTGCATATCAGGCGTGGGAATAATCACTCCCGCGCTTAGCTGATCAGCGCCCCAAAAAAAATCTACTGGGTAATCGGTGACCAACTGGCTTTTGTCTAACTCTCCGCTTTTTTGATAAAGATTGTAGATGGCATAGCCCTTAACCATTTCACCGTCATCTAGGGTGATATCTGAGTATAAAGCCACCGCCGTATGGGTGAAGCGTATCCCTTTGGGTAGATCTTTTTGCGGGCGGCCCACTCTAGCGATAATAAATGCCCGTGCTCCTTGGCTGGCCGCGTACTTCTCCACATTTTTAGCAAAACTGACGATTTGCTCAGGTTCATGCGTTGCCACTTTATTCGCTTGGCTGCCCGCTAACGCCGTGAAAGAAAAAGTTAATGTAAGGGCTAACGCTATAAGCCATTGTTTAGAAGATATAGTCATCATTATTGACCTTGCGTGTTATTGTCTTGAATAATGATGACCTGGTTTGGCGCAGGGTCTACGGTGACAGTTGCGTCACTAATAACTAATGGCGCAACCTGCGTATTTTTATGAGCATGGCTGTGGCTGCTATGACTACTTTTGATGCTATCAGCCGCTTCAACAATAACGCTGCCGGTAACCAAACTTACACCACCAGCAACGATCAATGGCGCTGCCACAGCAACACTGGCCACTTTTGCCGTGGACGCTACTCCTTCAGTTAACGCTAACGCAGAATGCTTGCTCGCTTGAGCGCTATGCTGCACTGAGCCCGCAGCATTGGCCTGCGTAGCGCCAATAACAGTGGTACCAAGTATAAATGTCGCGGTAAGTAGCGTATTGATAAGTTTCATCGGTAATCCTTTTTCATTGTTATCAGTAGATATTATTTGTCGCCTGATGGCGCTGCCAAGAGACGAGACACAGATTAAGCGTGAGTATTACCTGTGTAAACAATGACCATTTATGTATACTCAGTTGCAACTAAAAGTATATTAAAACGCTACTTAAAGGGATTTATGAGTCAAATAAGCCAGATCAGCAGCACCTTGAAACAGTTACTGCGCCAACACCAAATCACCTACAAAGACATCGCTAACCAATTAGAGATGAGCGAAGCCAACGTGAAGCGTATCTTCTCCACAAATAGCTTCGCATTAGATCGCTTAGAGCAAATTTGTGAAATTTTACAAATGAGCCTTTCCGACCTTTTCATCATCGCCCAGAAACAAACTCAACAACTGACTCAGCTCACCGAAGAGCAAGAAAACGAATTGCTCGCCAACACTAAGTTGTTGCTTGTGGCTGTCTGTGTACGCGACGCCTGGACGTTCGATGAGATCATTGAGCACTACGATATTGATAGTCATGAATGTGTTCAGCTATTAGCAAAGCTTGATCGAATTAAAATTATCGATTTACTGCCCAACAACCACTACAAATCATTGATTGCGCAAGATTTTAGGTGGATACCGGGAGGGCCTCTCGAGCGTTTCATGGAACGAGAAGTGATGGTTAAGTTTATGGCGCCAAAGAAAGAAGAACCATGGACCTTTCGCTTTTACTTGCGAGGGCGCTATTCACAAACCTCAGTGGATATTATTCAGCGCAAGCTTAATCAGTTAACGAAAGAGGCAGCGGTATTAAATCAAGAGGATGCAAATCTACCGTTAAGTAAACGCCAGCACTTCGGGATATTGATGGCTATGCGCCCCTGGGAGCCTTCTTTATTTGAAAACCTGCGTCGCAATGAGGTGCAATGAGGTGCATTGAGACAAGCGTCGTCGAGCAATTATCAGTGCGACAAGGCAGACTGCGGCTAATCCCCGCTTCAGCGCTTAAATTCAGGTATTACCTTTGAAGCAGTTTGCTGTTGCCAGCCAGCAGAAAGGAATGCAGCAAGAAGAAGCACTTCTTACTGCTGATGTTGCGCCAAGAGACTGCGCACAAGTTTATTGTGCGACTTCAGTTTAACTTTGTAGCTTAGCGTTACTGCTCGTCCCGCAAGAATACCAGCTTATTACCTGCGCTTTGTTCCTCACTAAAGCGATAACCCGCGGTGTCAAACTGTTTAAGCTGAGCCACTTCACTCACCTTGTGCTGAATAATATAGCGTGCCATCAAGCCACGGGCTTTTTTGGCGTAAAAGCTAATAATTTTATATTGGCCATTTTTAAAATCTTTAAATACCGGCTCAATAATCTCGCCTTCTAAGGCTTTAGGTTTGACCGCACTGAAATACTCAGTAGATGCCAAATTAACTAATACGTTGTCACCCTGTTCGGCCAATGCTTGATTAAGCTTTTCAGTAATAATATTGCCCCAGAACTGATATAAGTTGGTGCCGCGCTCAGTATCAAGCTTGGTGCCCATTTCCAAGCGGTATGCCTGCATTAAATCTAGCGGTTTTAATAAACCATATAGACCAGACAAGATTCGCATATGCTTTTGTGCATATGAAAAGTCTTCTTCACTAAAACTGCCTGCGTCTAAGCCACCATATACATCCCCGTTAAAAGCTAACACAGCCTGCTTAGCATTCTCATCGGTAAAAGGTGTGTGCCACGCTGCGAAACGATCAGCGTTTAAGCCCGCTAACTTATCGCTTATTTTCATTAATGAACCAATTTGTGCAGGGCTTAACTTGCGGCTGCGATCAATTAGCTGCTGACTGTGCTCTAATAGCTCAGGTTGCGTTGAAGCGGGAGCAATGTCTTGCTTTTCAAAATCGAGATTTTTAGCTGGTGATACAACAAGTAACATGAAAATTCCTTACACTTATTCAGATGGGCTTATGATACCAACAGCTACGCTGGGAACAAACGATTAAAATAGATGAGTTTAATTGCAAAATTCTATCATTAGCGTGGTTTCTCTTACAGCCTTGAAGTACTGTTAACGCCTAATTTATTGCGAGAGAGTTGGTATTAGTGCAATTGCACACTCTGCAATGCGCTTACCAAATATTGATATTCTTGTTCATCGCGAGCGCACAGAATAATTTTACGCAGATTGTTATACCTAATTGATGCTTCACTGACACAACGAATTGCCAACCCACAATGTTCAATCGAGGCAGACGTTACCTCGTTGCAATTCTCTGGTCCTAAAACATTCAACGCAATACTGCGGATATCAGCGCCATCAGCGAATTCAAACGCCTGTCGATATGCCTGAGCGATAAGCGTGTCTTTGCTTACGGGCGATGGAGCATTCAAAGGAATGTCTAATTGCAACATATTCTGTGCTTGCCACACAGCATCTGGCGAGCGAGAAATGTCAGCCAAGGTAATTTCGGTAAGCTTACACCCCGACGAATATTGGCAGCGTACTAAGGCATCCACAGCGAGTTGATTTATGTCTTCTTGTAAAAGGGTTATTTTTGCTGTCATTGTCGGTGTTTTGCTCGCGTCTACAGGCTAAGGGTTATATTCTATGCTACCTGTTTGTTTTCAGCTGATCTTGGTTATTATTCGCATACTGTCATAAAGATTTAATTCGTTTTCAGTATTGATAGTGGCGTGATCACGCCCCACTATAAACCTAGAAAATTTGAGAACATATACATTTGTTGATTAAAATGTTGTAATTTTACAACATAATGAATTCGAGGTTAGCATGTCCAATCAATTACAAGCACTACGCGATATCACCACAGTTGTTGCCGATACAGGCGACATCGAAGCGATTAAAAAGTATCAACCTGTTGATGCAACAACGAATCCTTCTTTGTTACTTAAAGCTGCTGAGATGGAGCAATATCGCTCACATCTTGAAAATGCTGTTGCTTGGGCCAAAGAGCAATCAGATGACGCTGATCAGCAAATCATTGACGCTGGCGATAAACTAGCTGTAACCATAGGAACCGATATTGTGAATATCGTTCCGGGTCGTATCTCTACTGAAGTAGATGCACGTTTGTCATTCGATACCCAAGGCAGCATTGAAAAAGCTCATAAGCTTATTGCCCTATATAAAGAAGCTGGTATAGATAAAAGCCGCATCTTGATTAAGCTTGCTTCAACGTGGGAAGGCATTAAAGCTGCTGAACACCTTGAGAAAGAAGGTATCAACTGTAACCTAACCTTATTGTTCAGCTTTGCCCAAGCCCAAGCATGTGCTGAAGCTGGCGCTTACCTAATTTCACCTTTTGTTGGTCGTATTCTTGACTGGTACAAAGCGAAAACAGGTAAGTCTGAGTACGCAGCGAATGAAGATCCAGGTGTGCTATCAGTGACCAAGATCTACAACTATTACAAAGAGCACGGCTACAAAACGGTAGTTATGGGTGCAAGCTTCCGTAATATTGGTGAAATCACCGAGCTTGCAGGTTGTGACCGCTTAACTATCAGCCCTGGCTTGCTAGAAGAATTGTCAAATACTGACGCACCGCTTGACGTTAAATTGAAAGACACTGGCGCTACATCGGCACCAGGCAAGCCGCTAGATGAAGCAGCATTCCGCTGGGAACTGAACCAAGATCCGATGGCAACCGAGAAGTTGTCAGAAGGTATTCGTAACTTTGCCGCAGACCAAGTGAAGCTTGAAACCTTGCTTAAAAGCTATCTGTAATAAAAGCACAATTAAAAGAGCGTCTGTTTAGGCGCTTTTTTTTACTGTATAAAATTGAAAACAATGACTAAGGAGTCTTGCATGACTGCGCTGACTGACACCCCTACTTGGCAAACGCTTGCCTCATTAGCTGACGATGTTAAACAGCAACACATGCGCGACTGGTTCGCTAGCGATACCTCTCGTGCGAGCAAATACCAGCAAACGGCCTGCGGGATAGAGTTAGATTATTCTAAAAACCTAATCACTGACGACGTGCTAAAAGCGTTATTTACCTTGGCAGATGAAAGCCAAGTAACACAAAAGCGTGACGCCATGTTTAAAGGCGATATCATTAATCACACAGAACAGCGCGCCGTATTGCACACCGCCTTGCGTAACTTTTCAGGTGAGCCTGTATATGTGAATGGTCAAGACGTGATGCCCGAGGTACTCGCTTGCCAAGATAAAATGAAAGATTTTGTTGCCAGCATTCACAGCGGTGAACGCAAAGGTTACACAGGTAAGGCACTAAAACAAATCGTAAGCATAGGTATTGGTGGTTCGTTCTTAGGCCCTAAGATCATGTCAGAAGCCCTTAAGCCCTATTGGTTTGACGGTGTTAAAGTGCATTTTGTAGCCAACGTTGATGGTTGCCATATCCATGATGTGCTTAGCAACCTAGATCATGAAGAAACCTTAGTGGTGATGTCATCTAAATCATTCAGCACCCAAGAAACGTTGCAAAATACCCTAACCGCAAAAGAGTGGTTTTTAAAAGCCGGCGGAACACAACAAGACATCGCCAAGCACTTTATCGCTGTGTCTTCTAATATCAAGGCCGCCACTGATTTTGGTATGGCCGAAGATAACATTTTCCCTATGTGGGATTGGGTTGGCGGGCGTTACTCGCTTTGGTCAGCTATCGGTTTGCCAATTGCGTTAACCCTAGGTTACGACAATTACCGCCAGCTACTCGAAGGCGCCTTTGAAATGGATCAACATTTCCAAACCGCACCACCCGAGCAAAACCTACCCATGCTAACTGCCCTGTTAGGTGTGTGGTATATCAATTTCTTTGGTGCCCAAAGTCATGTGCTTCTGCCTTACTACCATTATTTACGTGGCTTCCCTGCGTATGTTCAGCAACTGGATATGGAAAGTAACGGCAAAAATATCAGCGGAGACACCACCCAAGTCGACTATGCTACAGGACCAATTATTTGGGGTAGTGAAGGCACAAATGGTCAGCATTCATTCCACCAGCTTATTCACCAAGGGACCTTGTTAATCCCTGCTGACTTTATGCTACCTCTTAATGTACCAAATCAAGATGACACTCATCATGCCATGCTCGCGTCGAACTGTTTCGGTCAAACCCAAGCCTTGATGCAAGGGAAAACCTTTGATGAATGTTATGCTGACCTTGAAGGGAAAGGGCTAGATGAAGCCGAACGCGTTAAGTTAGCAACGCACAAAACCATGCCCGGTAACAAGCCAAGCAATACCTTGTTGTTTGAGAAAATGGATCCAAAAACCTTGGGTTCTCTTGTGGCTATGTATGAACATAAAGTATTCGTGCAAGGCGCAATTTGGGGCGTTAACTCATTCGATCAATGGGGTGTAGAGCTAGGCAAAGAGCTAGGAAATCAAGTGTTAGATAAAATCGTTAACACGGATGCGCCTCTCGCTTTTGACGGCTCAACCAACGCGTTGATTGCACGCTTTAGACAAGCTAACAGTTAATTAGCCCGTGCTAATAAACGAAAAGAGACCTTCGGGTCTCTTTTTTTATTCGTATTCTTTAATACCAACTAAACCAATTACATTAAATAATTGCTAAGTGGTTAGTTATTTACTGGAGTGGGAATAATAAAGCGCGTATTGGCAAACTTATTCAGTAATCTGTGCATACCGTACACAGCCATAAGCGTTAAAACCACAGATACAGTAACCGATGTAAAACGATAGAGAGCGTTGTATACCAAGTCTTGTTGCGGCGTTAAATACTGACCAAACAAGATCCCCATTGTGGTCATTGCACCAAAACCAGCACCTGAACCGCCCCCTTCTAACATATGGTAACGAGCAAACAACATTACACTTATCCACAACGCGATACTCACAAACCATAAGATCCCGCTGTGATCGAGTAATATAAACTGCCAAGCCAAACCAATATTACACCCGATCAGTGTGCCAATGGCACGATTGAGCGCTGAACGCCCAGCCCCGTACCAATTTAACGGAAATAATATCAGCACCGACGAGACTTGAGCTGACAATGAGTCTTGTAAGTCCAACACCTGAAACACGATAAATGACAAGGTCGCGACTGTGGTCGCCAAAATCACTTCATGGTGGCGATTACTATCGGGTTTGGTTATCACCGGAGGTTTGGCTCGCGCCTCAACATCGGGGAAAATGAAATGCATTAACATCGCAAGCAAGATGGTGAGCAAGCTTGCAGCCACATTTGACATCACAAGATCGCTGACCGACGCACTGCTGTAACTTGCAAAGTGCAACTGCATCGACAAGCCCACCATGCCCACAGCACCGAACAAAAAATTAGCGCCCTTTGACATACACGAAAACATAAAGGCGAAGATCATGATAACCGCGATCGTCATAGGAATAGGTTGATCGCCAAACATACCTTGCACCACGAATACAAACGCCGTAACCAGCGCAGCGTTAGCCAGAAATTGACGAATAATATGACTGTTTAAAACCGGCACTAAGCCCAACAAAAGCATCGGATATACCGTAAAGAACGTACCGTAGTTCCAGCCCATGACTTTACTGATGGTAAAGCCAAGTGCCGCGCCAAAAGCAACGCGCAAGCATTGACGCACTTCATTCGCCGTCAACCCTCTATGGGCAGGCTTACTCACACTGCCTTTGCGTATAAACGGCAACTTTAATTGTGGTTTTAACATCAGCTACAACCTAATAGACGTAGTGAATAATGCTGATCACATGGGCCTGCACAGAGCCCAACCAACTGGCTATACCACCTACAGGATGAAGCTGAACGGTTGCTCTTGCTCCTGAGGGTAAGGTTTCAAGTAATTGCTGATTGTCAGTTAATACAATATGCGTTCGCATATATTGAGCATCACGCACCCAGCGGTCAGAATTTTCTGGGTTCGCCAGTGACCCATCAGCATTGAGTTGACCGTCTTTCACACCAGCATCAATCGCCACGACTTTGCCATTAAACACTTCCCCCGGACGGGCATCAAATACGATAGAAGCGGTGTCATTTACTTGCACATGACTTAACGACTTTTCTCTAAAATCCGCCACAATATCGCCCTTTTCAACCACCACAGCCGCCACAGCTGAACCCGCTTGTGCATAGTTACCCGGCTGAAGCTGTAAGTTAGTAACCTGGCCTTTTACTTGCGAGCGTACGTCTGTGTAATCCAGCTGCAGTTGCGCGTCTTGCAACGCGTTTTGGGCTTGGCGAAGAAGCAAATTATTTGCACCATCTTTACCACGTTGGGCTTGATACTTAACGACATCCGCTTGGGCCGCTTCTACTTGTGCTTGCGCAGCTCGATAATTCGCCTTGGTTTGGTCGTACAACTGCCGCGAGACCGTGTTTGATTTAATCAAGCTTTCTACTCGCTCAACTTCTAATTTCAACTCATCTACATCTGCTTTTGACGCCAGTACTTGCGCTTTCGCGGCCGCGATCGACGCATCTAATTGCAGGTTCGTTTGAGATGCACTTTCAACGGCTAACTTGGCCTTATCGACCGCTATTTCGTAAGGGCGCTTATCTAGGCTAAAAAGTACCTGCTCAGCCTCAACGTTCTGATTGTTTTTTACATACACTGTCTGTACTTGTCCGCTGACCTTAGACGAAATATTCACCACAGGATGCAACACTCGAGACTGAGTACTCACCGGCATCCACAAGTCTGCGACCAAAAAGTATGCAAACGATAAAGCAAACACAGCAAGGGCAATATGTACCCAGCGTTTAAACACTTGATCAGGTGCCATGATTAAAGTCCTCCCTCAGTTGGCTTGTCCAGCAAGGCACAAGCGTTGCTTTCGATTTTTTTCAATACGTTAAACATGCCATCAAGTTCTTCGTCGGTGATTCCTTGCGTTAACTCAGTACGCACAGTACCGACAAACGTTTCCAGCGTTTGTAATTGCTGGTTGCCTGCTGGGGTGAACCATAAACACTTGCAGCGCTTGTCACTGGGATGCTCACGTCGCTCCACCAAATTAAGTTCAACCAGCTGATTCACCGTGCGATTTAGCGAAGGTAATTCAATTCCAAGCTCACTTGCTAGTGTATGTTGTGATACACCCTCGCCTAGGGTTCTTAATTTCATCATTACTGACCAACGTGCTTCGGTCATGCCCATCGGTTTAACAGACTGCGAAATAGCACTGCGCCATAAACGAAACACACGCCCTAACAACCAGCCCATAGCGGGGTTGTTTAGCTTTCTGGGTTGACTATTTTTACCAGCCATTTCGACCTCACATTACTTATATCTTGATGGTTCTATCGAAAGATATGAATTTACTTAGCATGCTAACAATTATAAGGGCATTAATTTACTTAGCAAGCTAACTAATAATTTGAAACATTTATGAGAGAGTGTTTTACATACAGCTAAAACAACGGATTAACGCCTATGCGCTAGGCTGTCAGTCAAGGGCTCGTGTCTGGCGTTCAACGGCTAATACCTTGGAGAGCAGCGTTTGAGCTAGTTCAGAACCGGCTCCATAAAACCATATTCTTATGGCCTTAACTGCACCAGTGTGTTTTGTATTACGCAAAAGTTTAATAATTAATTGACTAAAAATTCTTTTTTTGGTGTTATATTATAACATTACCACTAAACATTAATAAAAGCAGTAAGGTCACACATGACAATGTTCAAACTATCCGCGCTATGCAGTGCGCTTATTAGCACCGGCATTTATGCCGTAGAAAAACCAATTCAAAAAGATGAACAGAGTATTGAGACCTTAGTTATCACTGCCAATCCTATCGGCCGGTCTGTTTTAGAGTCTGCCACTCCAGTGACCATTTTAGGCGGTGAAGCACTCGATAACTCCCAAGCGGCCACCTTAGGTGAAACGCTTAAAGGCGTACCAGGTGTAAACAGCACATATTTTGGTCCTGTTGCTAGTAGTCCTATTATCCGTGGCTTAGACGGACCTCGGGTTAAAATTCTACAAAATGGCCTAGACACCTCAGATGCCTCACGTGTTGGCCCTGATCATGTCACCACCGTAGAAGCATCAACCGCAACACAAATTGAAGTGCTTCGTGGCCCTGCAACCTTATTGTACGGCAGCGGTGCTATTGGCGGCGTGGTCAACGTGGTAGATAACCGCTTACCTCGGGAACGCCAAGACGACATAAACGGCGAAGTGGCCACTTCATACGACAGTGTTTCAAATGAGAAAATGCTGTCAGGTGATATCAACGGTGGCACTGGCAACTTTGCCTTTCATGCAGATGGCTTTACCCGTGATAGCGACGATTATGAGATCCCTGATGAAGCGAGTGATGCAGATTCAGATAGTGTGGGTAAGTTAGAAAACTCCGCCATTGATGCCAGTGGTGGAACCGTCGGCATCGGCTGGATTGGCGATGATGTAAATGTAGCCTTTTCCTATGCGCGCTTAGATAACGAATATGGTATCCCCGGTCATGAACATGCGCACGAGGATGAAGACCATGACGAAGAAGAGCACGATGAAGATGAGCATGATGAAGAAGATCACGACGCTGAACACGAAGAAGAAAGCGTATTTGCGCGTTTAAAACAAAATCGTTACCAATCTCGCATTGATTGGCAAAACATCGATGGACCATTCACCCAAATCCATTGGCTTAATGCGTACACAGATTATGAGCACAGTGAAATCGAAGACGGCGCTATCGGCACCACCTTTAGCAATGAAGCCAAAGAGTCACGCTTGTGGGCCAAGCATGCTCCACTTAGTGGCTGGGAAGGCGTGGTGGGTGTGCACTTCACGTCGTCTGATTTCTCTGCGCTTGGTGAAGAAGCATTCACCCCCAGCACCGAGACTAGGTCAACCGCACTTTTTGTGCTTGAAGAAAAACAAACTGGCGCTTTTTTATGGCAACTCGGGGCGCGTTTTGAGTATACAAAACATCAACCTGACAACAGCTTTTTCAGCGAAGAAGAGCACGACGATGACGATGCTGATGAAGAGCACGAAGAAATTCACTTCGCTGACGAGTCCTTTAATGCCAGCAGTTTCTCTGCAGGCGTGGTTTACACCTTAAATGAGAAAAGCTCCTTAGCCTTCAATTATGCTCGTTCTGAACGCGCTCCATCTGCTTCTGAGATTTTCTCAAATGGGTTACATATCAGTACTGGAACCTTTGAAGTAGGCGCTGGGTTTGATATTGAATTGGACGACGATGGTTACGAATTAGTACAGTCGAGTCGCAGCGTTGAAAACGAAGTGTCAAATAACCTTGATTTAAGCTATCGCTACCAAGGCGACACCATAACCGCTGATGTCAGTATCTTCTATAACGATATTACTAATTACTTATATGAGCAGGACACCGGCCTTGATAGTGAACAACTGCATGGCCACGAGGAAGAAGAATTAGAAGACGAGCACGATCATGAAGAAGAGGTAACACCTGTGTTTATCTTCCGTCAGCAAGATGCAGTTTTATATGGTTTCGAAGCCCAGCTTGACTGGCATTTAAGTGATAATTTACGCGTCGAAAGCTTTGCCGATTACACTCGTGCAAAATTAGACGAAGCGGCCAGTGAAGACGGTAACCGTAATGTGCCACGTATTCCAGCCATGCGTTTGGGTATGCAATTTCATTGGGAAACAGATGACTGGCATGCCGAGCTAGGCGCTACGCATTATGCTAAGCAAGATAAATTTGCTTCCTACGAAACGCAAACAGATGGATATACCTTGGTTTCTGCGGCGATGAATTACTACACCACTGTGGCTGATTCAGATGTCACTGTGTTTTTGAAAGGAAACAACCTGACAGATCGCGTTGCCCGCGTACATTCCTCGTTCTTAAAAGATGTTGCACCATTGCCAGGACGCTCATTCGTACTAGGTGCAAGAGTTAACTTTTAATTGTTTTGCTACGCATTAAAAAGGCGCTAAACCGAAACGGTTTAGCGCCTTTTTTGATTAAACGAGCAATTCATTAACTCTTAAGGCACTTAATCGCTTGCTCTAGTTGTGAGCGTGGGCAA
>Ga0207897_100086_pt1 | contig 51277 bp, 47 predicted proteins | sample LinPmetageLP42_FD_184054 | JGI IMG/M metagenome (GOLD analysis project Ga0207897, IMG submission 184054) | Marine viral communities from the Pacific Ocean - LP-42 (SPAdes) | ecosystem: Environmental > Aquatic > Marine > Oceanic | place: Pacific Ocean | collected 2010-08-27
GCCACACCATTCAGCTTCAGACTGGACTCACCCTTCACGTTGTCGGTCATCAATATGTTCAGTTGGTGCTGATCCGCTAATAGCTGTATGAGGTCGCGCAGCGGCATTTTACGGGTGTTGAGAGATACCGGTTGTAAGCGCTGTTGTTCGCTAAGCAGGCTTTGCCAGTTTTTGTCGGCTGCATAGACTGCAGACACGGGCTGGAAACTCAGAATAGCCAGCAGCAAAAAGACATAAAAAGAGAGTCGTGTTGGTATCATTGTGAGGAATTGTCCTTAGTTAAATGGAGTTTCAACGGCTTTGCTGACCAGCATCCCGCTTGCTTTTCCCAAAGCTGAAATTCGGCGTACTCGCCGTTAACGCCTTGCAGCTGCATGAGCGGATCAGCTATCCAGCTACTTTCCGCAAGTGTTAGCAGTGGTTGATTTGGTATTTTCAACAGGGCTTTTTTTACCGGAAAGGTTTGAGTGGCAATTAACTGCACCAGCGACCAGTCACTAATGCGAGTGTCGCTTTTTATTTCAGGTTTGCCCAAACACTCGATAGGCTCTGCGATAACGTCCGGAAAGTCTGATTTAAACAACGAATGAGAGCTAAGTTCTGAGGGCGTGGGGCTGTCAGCCGGTAACCAGAGAAATTGCCAGCTTAATTTGCCGTTGTTTTCCCCGGCGTCCCGCCACTTTAGCGTTTGCGTAAATGGAAACGGTTGTCGCATTTCCTGCTGCGCTTGCATGACAGAAGCGACCAACCGCAACGCGTTCTGGTAAGTTCCGTTCACACCAACCAGCCACTGCTCAGCGTTTTCCGGGCTTTGTTGATAATAAAGGTCGACACTGTGTTGCCTTGCTGCCTGCGTTAATAAAGTGGAGACTTCCGTTTTTGGGTGCTCCTTCAAAACTGGCCCGGTTTGTTCGGGAACTTCGGGAACGGACTGCTGCAGTTGTTTCTGTTGTGTCCGAAGCTGCTCGTTTAGCTGGCTCGCCTGATAGCTTGTAAGAAAGTAACTGGCGCCAATAGCTGTCACCGTGAAAAGCACAACAACGCCGACCCATAGCCAGAGTGGTTTTTTAAGTGATTCAGCCATTAGGTTCAGCTCCGCTGTCCGCGTTTTTCTGAGGACTTGTGTAGGAGAACACCACACCTTGCTGAGGCAATAGCTGCTGTTTTAGTCCGGGTTTTACTAACTGCTTTTCCAGCCATAAATACTGTTCATTAACCTGCTGTATCTGCCGGTAGATGGCGGTGAGCTTCATTTGTGACTGGTTAAGGGAAAGCTCGCGCTGCTGGAGTTGGTGCTGTGTTCGCTCAAGCAGAGCGTAAAATGCGTTGAGCATGTCGTGGCTAGTATGCTTTCGGTGGATAAAGGACTTTTGCAACTGCTGCTGTTTTTGGTAGAGCTTCCAGCGCTTTAGCTGAATGTTCTGCTCTTCCAGTGCCAGCTTTTGCTCCGCTAGTTGATGCTTTAAGTTGCTCAGGTAACTCTCATAAGAAATGACCCATTGCACGGATACAGCGCCGACAATAAGCAGCAGGAGAATCCCCAGACAATGCAGCGCACGGTAACGTAGCCATAGGCTTTGTTCCCGCCACTGCAACAGGTTTAGCGATGCCATTGACTGAACCCCCGCAAAGCTAAACCCAGCAGCACTAATTCGTTATCTAAGGCCGAAACAATAGGGGCAACATTGTTCTGGAAAAAGGGTGCTGTAGAAAGCGCCAGGTGCTTCAGTTGTTGATTAGAAAGTTGCCGTTCAAGTTGCGACTGAATGGCTTTATCGCCAAAACTCATTACCCAGCTGAATTGATGAGACAGCTGAGCCTTAAGCAAAAAGCCCACCAAATTGTTGGTGTCGACAGAGTCGAGCCGCTGAAAGACGCCGTTTTTACAATAAAGCAAAATGGATTGTTGCTGACGGAGCTCAACGACTATCCACGCCATGTCAGTCTCGAACTTGGTATTGTCAGGCCAAAGGTAAGGCAAAACCGCATTAGCTGCCCGTACTACTGACTGATAAACGGGTTCAACCACTTGCACCGGCATTTTTAGCGGGGCCAGTAAGACCAGCAATTCCTCCAGTGCTGAACGCTGGCCAATAACCGCTTCTGCTTCTTGCCCGTGGTTATGGGTGCAGTAGTCGTAGCTTATACCGGTATTGCGTTTTAGCTGGGGCGGTAATTTTTCCAGTAATTGCTCTTCAACCTGCAGGTTATTGTCTAACGGAATTTTCTGATAGTGGGTTGCGCTGTAGTCCAGTGCCGAGACAATACTGTCTGGTTTTAAGCCCTTGTCGGTTAAGCTGCTCTGGTGCTGCTGAGAAAAATGTTCGACAACAAAATGCCGACCCCGGCGGGACAATTGTAAAACCAGACAATTTTCACGATTAATTTGCACAGCAAGTGGTTGTTGCCGAAGTAATGACATTAGACAATATCCTTATTGTAGAAAAGCCAGATGCAAGCGTAGTGTTGTGAACAAAAATCCTCCATAATAGTCAGTAAGAGTTATGAGCTAATTTATGTCGGTGATTTCGGTTTCAACACTTTGGCGTGTTTCTGGAATAAGTTCTGGCGTAAATTCTGGCGTAATAAAAATGAAGTCATGGAGCAGATAATTGAAGTGGTTTAAGCGGCTAATCTACACCTTGCTGGTGTGTATTATTCTTGGCGGGGTAACGGTTGGCAGCCTTTACTTTTATGTAAAACCGGAGCTACCCAGTGTGGAAACCTTGCGGGAGGTGCGTCTGCAGACTCCTATGCAGGTGTTTACTGCCGATGGTGAATTGATTTCGCAATTTGGTGAAAAGCGCCGAATTCCGGTAAAACTGGAAGACGTACCTCAACCGCTTATTGACGCTTTTCTCGCTACCGAAGACAGCCGTTTTTATCAGCACTTTGGGGTTGATCCAATAGGTGTTGCCAGAGCTTTTAGCGTGTTGCTCACCACCGGTGAAATTCAGGAAGGTGCCAGTACCATTACCATGCAGCTGGCGCGAAACTTCTTCTTAAGCTTTGACCGTGCCTGGATGCGTAAGGTGAAAGAGTCTTTTATCGCTGTCCACATTGAACAGTTGTTGAGTAAAGACGAAATTCTTGAACTTTATTTGAATAAAATTACCTTTGGTCATCGTGCCCACGGTGTCGGTGCAGCCGCGCAGGTGTACTACGGTAAGCCGTTAAACGAACTGACGCTGGCGCAAATGGCAACCATTGCCGGTTTGCCTAAAGCACCGTCTAACCTGAACCCTATTTCAAACCCTACTGCCTCTAAAGCTCGTCGACGCGTTGTCTTATTGCGCATGCTGGACGAGAAGAAAATTACTCGTGCTGAGTTTGAAGAAGCTGCAAATGCTCCTGTCACAGCTCGACGGCATGGCGCTGAGGTGACAGTGCACGCGCCTTACCTGGCAGAAATGGTGCGTCAGGAAATGGTTGATCGCTATGGTGAAGATAAAGCCTATAACGAAGGTTATCAGGTGTACACAACCATTAGAAGCGACGTACAGTTGGCTGCGCGCCAGGCTATATGGGATAACCTGCACAGCTATGATGAGCGACACGGTTATCGCGGTCCTGTTAGTTTATTGTGGTCAGCAGAGAAGAATGAAGAGCCGGTTAAAGAACCAGCCATACGCAAGTACCTGGAGCAACTGCGTGTTATTGGTGCGGTAACGCCGGCGGTTGTGACTGCAGTCGAAGAGCAGTCGGCTGACGTATTAGTGAAGGGAGAGGGTAAACTCACCCTGCCATGGGAAGCTATGCACTGGGCTCGTGAGTACTTAAACGAAGAACGTCAGGGCCCGCCTCCGGAAACCGCAGCTGACATTATGCAGCCGGGTCATGTTATTTGGTTGCGTCGGGTAAATGACGGCAGCGAATGGCGACTGGCGCAAATTCCCGAACCCAGTTCCGCTATTGTCTCTTTACGACCCGACGATGGTGCCGTTGCCGCTGTTGTTGGTGGGTACAGTTTCCAGCTGAGCCAGTACAACCGCGCTTTGCAGGCAGAGCGTCAGGTCGGCTCAAACATTAAACCTTTGATTTACTCAGCTGCATTTGAAGAGGGCTTAACTCTGGCTACCTTGGTGAATGATGCGCCCATTAACCAATGGAACCCGGGTTCCGGTGTAGCCTGGCGACCTAAAAACTCGCCGGAAGTCTATGAAGGCCCTATCCGTTTGCGTAAAGCTTTGGCTAAGTCAAAGAACGTGGTCTCGGTGCGCTTAATTCGCGAACTGGGAGTTAAAAAAGTGGCGGATCACTTGGCCAAATTTGGTCTGGACCGCTCAAAAATTCCCGAGAACGAATCGCTTTCTCTTGGCTCTCTTTCAATGACACCCATGCAGGTAGCTCGTGCATACGCAGCCTTCTCAAACGGTGGGTTTCTGATAGAGCCCTACTTTATCAAACGTATTGAAGACGCTGATGGTAATGTGATTGAAAAAACCGACCCGGTGCGCGCTTGTTTCGACTGTGACAACCCGGCTCCGCAGGTGATTAGCGAACAAAATGCGTTCCTGGTTGAGCAGGCAATGAACTCAGCAGTCTGGGGCGGCGGCAGCTGGGCAAATGGCACAGGCTGGAACGGTACGTCCTGGCGTATTCAGCGTTCTAAACCCATTACTGAAGCTGTTGGTCGCAACATTGCCGGTAAAACCGGTACCACCAACGATGTTCGTGATACATGGTTCTCAGGTTTTACATCGGACCTTGCGACAACTGTCTGGGTTGGGTTTGATGATGTTTCCCGTAAATTAGGACGCACGTCGAAGCACCCTGAAGTCGACTCCAGTCAGCAGGCAATAACTGGCGGTGAAGCGGGTGCGAAAACTGCGTTGCCGGGCTGGATCCTGTTTATGGAGAAGGCGCTACCGCTGTTTCCGTCACGCGATTTTGGTATTCCGCCGGGTGTGGTGAATGTCCGTATTGACTTAGAAAGCGGCAAGTTATCGCACAAAAGTGACTACACCACGCGGTTTGAATACTTTATACGTGGTACCGAACCCACTGAGTACAGTCGCGATAACGGTCAGTCTAATGGCGATATCTTTCAAGAAGATGATGACGACTTATTCTAGTCAGGTAAAAGCTGTGCAATAACAAATTAGTGGGAGCATTAAGCTCCCACTGCCAGTTTACTCAGTAACTGATTCAGATCCGACTGCACGCCGCCAGCAGTAACGTGTTTACCAGCACCAGGTCCGCTAATAACTAATGGCATTTCTGAATACCAGTCGGTGTAGATAACGAAGATGTTTTCACCGGGTATTAAGTTGGCCAGCATGTCGCCTTCCGGAATGTACTCAATACCAACCTGAGCAGTAACTCTTTGTTCGTCGCTGACGGTAAAACTAGCCAGCAGTCTCGGCACTTTGCCGTCTTTAGCAGCTTCGTCCAGCATGGCTGTCATGGGCTCATCAAGTTCCGACAAGCGCTGCATAAATTCGCTAAGTGGTAAGTCACGTAAGTGCTCCGGCACCAAACTTTTTACTTCAATGTCCTGCCAGTCCAGTTTTAACCCAATTTCGCGTGCCAGAATCAATAATTTACGGACTAAGTCCTGACAGGATAAATCTTCACGAGGATCAGGTTCGCTGTAACCTCGCTCTTTGGCTTCTTTCACCAGTGAACTGAAAGTCACACCTTTGGTAAAGTTCTCGAACAGCCAGGACATGGTGCCTGAGAAAATACCGGAAATGCTGCGAATTTCGTCGCCGGAATTACGCAAGTCGTTAATGGCGTAGTTCAGTGGCAGTCCGGCACCAACTGTGGTGTTGTACAGCCATTCACGCTTGTACTCGTGCTGAATGGTACGAATTTCACGGTACAGCGCTTCGTCGGCGGAGCCCGCGCGTTTGTTGGCACTAATAATGTGCAGGCCGTTTGCGAACAAGCTGGGGTACAGCTGCGCGACTTGTTTGGCGTCGGTTAAATCAATCACCACCAGCTCATCGTATGGCGCATTGGGTAGCTCACGTAACAGTTCCGTGAGTACATAAGGTCGTGCCAGGCGGTCGAAGTCATCTGCCCACTGGGTGAGTTCGACGCCATTGTAATCCAGCCATAAACGCCTTGAGTTGGCTATGCCCATAACCCGCACGTCCATCACCTGATTAATACGGTCACGCTGCTGCCGGAACAGTTCCAGCCAGGCCGTACCAATGTTGCCACGACCAATGACCAGCACGCCCAGGCTGCGACGGTAGTTAAACAATTGGCTATGCAGGCGGTTGAGTAAACGGTTATCAAGCTTTTGCTCCAGAATAGCGACAGCAGAGTCACCATTTTGTGTCAGGGCAAAGCGCCGCACTTTTTGCTCAGAAAGCTGCAGTTTAAAGGTCGAGAACTGGTCGGTTTCCTGAATGCGGTTGCCGACAATGGCCAGCATGGAATACCCGCGAATTTGAGTAATGGCGTCACCGGCGCCCAGACTGTCCAACCAGCCGGTCAGGTAGTCTAAGTGGTTTTGATGAAACACCAGATACTGCTGATGATTTTCCGGCTCGGTCCAGCTGACCAGTGGCTCTAGTTCCAGTTCATCCAGACGTTTCACTAAGGCTTTATCGTGCAGCTCAACCTTAAACAGCACCACTTCAGACAGTGAAGTGAAGACTTTTCCACGAGGTTGGGTATTCTGGAACTGACCAATACGCGTTTGCTGATTTTCTACTTTCAGGCTGGAGCGAACGGAAATGACCATACGCTGACGGTCGACCGGCTGAAAGGTTCTTGGGTGCAGAACTGGGCTGCCAAGGCGCGCCAGTTCTTCAGCCTCGGTCCAGTCTAATGTTGGTAAACTGACTACGCGCTCAACTTTGCGCGGGTCTGCCGAATAAACGCCGGCTACGTCTTTCCAGATAGTAACCTGACGTGTATCCAGCAGACTGCCTACTAAGGTTGCTGAATAGTCACTGCCGTTACGGCCCAACGTTAAACTTTCGCCATTTAAACCGCGGGCAATAAAGCCGGTAACAATAAAGCGGGTGCCCGAGTGAGGAGCTACTCTTTGTAATAGTTTTTCACGAGAATGTTCTACCTGAATAACGGGTTCAGGGGCATCTGCAGCGAGTAAAAAGTCGCGGGCATCAATGTGGTCGGCGCGGGTGCCCTGTTTTTGCAGTAAAGCTGATAACAAGCGGGCAGACCAAAGTTCGCCGTACGACAGTAATTCGGCGTTATGGCTAATGGCTTCGTCGCTGGCTAACCAACGACGCCAGCGGGTGAAGTCTTGTTGTGACTGTTGCAGAAGTTGCTGCTGCAAATTACCGCTTAATAATTCGGTGATCAGCCCTTGCTGAAAACTCTCTAATTGATCTAGCAGAATGCTGGCGGTGTCGCCTGGCTGCGCCTTAGAATTAATAATGGCAAGAATGCGGTTGGTTGTATCTCCGGCTGCGGAAACGACGACTAAGTCGCTGGCACCAGCATACTCGGTTACAATTCGGGCAACGCGGCGATAGCAGAACGCATCAGCAAGACTGCTGCCGCCAAACTTATGCACCTGAACGCTGTCGGCAACGGCTTGCTTTTGCTCTTCTGTGAGCTGAGTTGTTGTCATTCCGCCTTCCTTAACTACTCGCTTGAATTAGGTAACTGCTACTAAGGCTAAAATATTGTCAGGCAAATGTCAGCAACTTTTAGCCATCTAGACGGATAAAATTTGACGGGGTCGTTCATTCGGGTACAATTCATTATAACTTATGTGGTTTTGTTATATAGCGGGACAATAACAATGAAATGGAACGGCGAATATATTTACCCTTATGCTGAACACGGTCGTAAGAGTCAGCAGGTGAAAAAAGTTACGGTCTCAATACCCACGCGCGTGTTAAAAGTACTGACCGATGAACGAACCCGTCGCCAAATTAATAATCTGCGCCATGCTACCAACAGCGAACTGCTGTGTGAGGCGTTTTTACACGCTTTTACCGGTCAGCCGCTGCCGGAAGATGAAGATTTGCAAAAATCTAATCCGAATAAAATCCCCAAAGCGGTGCGCGAAGAGCTAGAAGCCCGGGGATTACCTATTCCGACCGACGAAGAGCTCGACGATTAATCCTGCATATAATTTTTCGGTAAATCGATTTTAGCTGCGCCGGACTTCACCGCAGCTTCGGCAACGGCGCGCGATACCCGTGGGCACAAGCGCGGGTCAATTGGCTTGGGAATAATATAATCACGACCGAAGGTTAACTCTTTGACACCGGCCGCTTTTAATACTGATTCCGGAACAGGCTCTTTCGCCAGCTGGCGAATGGCCTCCACCGCTGCAACCTTCATTTCGTCATTAATAGCAGTAGCGCGCACATCTAATGCACCGCGGAACATAAACGGGAAGCATAAAACGTTGTTCACCTGGTTCGGGTAGTCCGAGCGTCCGGTTCCCATTATCAGGTCATCACGCGCCGCCATAGCGGTTTCTGGTTTAATCTCCGGGTCTGGGTTAGAGCAGGCAAACAGAACCGGGTTAGGCGCCATAAGTTTCAACTCTTCTGCGCTGAGTAAGTTTGGCCCTGAAACCCCCACGAAGATATCGGCACCTTCAATAACGTCTTTTAGTGTCCGTTTGTCGGTGTTGTTGGCAAACAGCTGCTTGTATTCGTTTAAGTCATCGCGACGAGTATGGATAACGCCCTTTGAGTCGAGCATATAAATGTGCTCGCGTTGTGCGCCACATTTAATTAAAAGCTCCATACAGGCAATGGCGGCAGCACCGGCACCAAGACAAACAATGCGAGACTCCGCCAGGTCTTTACCCTGAATTTCCAACGCATTAAGCATACCTGCGGCCGTCACAATGGCAGTACCGTGCTGATCATCGTGGAATACCGGTACATTGCAGCGCTCTATTAACGCCTGTTCTATTTCGAAACATTCAGGCGCTTTAATGTCTTCTAAGTTGATGCCACCAAAGGTATCGGCAATGTTAGCAACGGTATTGATAAAGTCCTGAGTAGTACGATGATTTACTTCAATATCAATAGAATCTAGTCCGGCGAAGCGCTTAAATAGAAGAGCTTTGCCTTCCATTACCGGTTTTGATGCCAGTGGCCCTAAATTGCCCAGACCAAGAATGGCGGTTCCGTTGGTAATAACCGCAACCATATTGCCTTTGGCCGTATAACGGTAAGCCGCGTCCGGGTCCTGAGCAATTTCCCGAACCGGCTCTGCGACGCCCGGGCTGTAGGCCAAAGCTAAATCTTTGCTGGTTTCTGCGGGAGTGGTGAGTTCAACCGAAATTTTACCCGGGGTCGGGTATTCGTGGTAATCCAGTGCCTGTTGGCGAAAATCTGTCATGCGGTGATACCTGAGTCTGGTTATCAGAATGCCAATCAGTCTATCGCTTTTAAGCGAAGAAACAAATCTTACCTCCACCTTTAAAGGCCACTGAGGCGAAGTAAATTTAACGAGTGTTCAAAAGTACACCAGTTAACTTTTCTTTAACAATAGGAGGTTTAGGCGAGCGGGCATAAAAAAAGGCGCTGTTTAGCGCCTTTCTCTTAAAATCTGCTGTTAAGCAGCGTTTTCTATAGGTTTTCTTAGGAATCTTTCTTGCCCAGAGCACCAAAACGCTTCTTAAATTTGTCAACACGACCACCAGTGTCCATTACACGTTGCTTACCAGTGTAGAACGGGTGGCACTCTGAACAGACGTCCAGGTGAAGATCTTCTGAGCGGGTTGAACGCGTTTCGAACGTGTGACCGCAAGAACAGCTGACTTTTAAAGTCTCGTACTTAGGATGAATACCTTGTTTCATGGGGTTACCTCAGTTATGGGCCGCATCGCCATTCGATCCAAAGCCGAACACCATGCGCAAAAAAACATCAATGAATTAAGAGCCGCGCATTTTATGTGATCCTGCGCCTGTGATCAAGCAGAATCTGCTGCCTTGTATTCTGCGCGGTAGCGTTCCAGAATAGAGCCATGAAGCAAGCCAGCACCGGCAGCGAACGACGTTATAAAGTCGCACTGCCGCTACCTCTTCGACAAACCTATGATTATCTGTGCAAAAGTGCCGAGCCACTGCCGCAGGGAGTCCGCGTGCGCGTGCCTTTTGGCCAGCGTCAGCTAGTGGGTTACGTGGTTGCCGAAGCCAGTGACGAACCGCCAACATTTGAACTGAAGTCGGTTGCTTCGGTTCTGGATGAGCAGCGACTGTGGCCGGATGATATCTGGCAGCTGGTGCGCTGGTCGTCGGATTATTACCACCACTCGCTGGGTGACGTTGCTGCGAACAGCCTGCCGGTTCTGTTGCGCAAAGGCGATGCGCCGGAATATCTGACCGAAACTTTTTATGCGTTGACCGACTTAGGCCGGGCGCAGTCCATTAATGATTTAAAAGGGGCTGCAAGACAGCAGCAGGTGCTGGCGGCGCTTAAACATCAGCCGCTCAGACGCAGCGACTTGACCGATATAGGCGTCACCTCAGCCGTGCTTCGTACCTTACAGGATAAAGGCTGGATTGAAGTGCGCGAGCAGGCACCGACTAAGAATCAGGGCTGGCAAAAGCAGTCATCGGTGCTAAAAGAGCAGGGACATGCACTAAATACCGAGCAGGCAGTGGCGGTTTCGACCATTAACCAACAGCAGAAGCACAGTACGTTGTTGCTGGAAGGGGTTACTGGTAGTGGCAAAACCGAAGTGTATTTGCAAGCCATGGAGCCGGTGCTGGCTCGTGGAGAGCAGGTATTGGTGCTGGTACCGGAAATAGGCCTGACTCCACAGACTTTGCAGCGCTTTAAAGAGCGCTTTGACGCGCCGGTGGTGATGCTACATTCCGGGATGAGCGACAGAGAGCGACTGAATACCTGGCTGGACGCAAAGCACGGACATGCGGCAATTATTATCGGCACCCGCTCGGCGGTGTTTACACCCTGTCAGAAACTCGGGCTTATTGTAGTCGATGAAGAACATGACTTGTCCTACAAACAACAGGACGGCTTTCGCTACCACGCTCGGGACATTGCCATTAAACGGGCATCGTTGCTGAATATTCCGCTGGTACTGGGTAGTGCAACGGCCTCGCTGGAAACTTTGAATAACGCGGTCAGCAAGCGTTTTCACTGGCTTAAGTTGGGGCAGCGAGCTGGTGGTGCGCAAATGGTTAAACACGAGCTTATTGACCTGAAGCAGCAGCCCATTAAAGCCGGTGTTTCCAAAGCGTTGCAGGAACAAATTCAGGTAGAAATTGAACGCGGTAATCAGGTACTGCTGTTCCTTAACCGTCGTGGTTTTGCACCGGCGTTAATGTGTCATGAATGTGGCTGGCTGGCGCAGTGTCATCGTTGTGATGCTTATTACACCGTACATAAAGCTCATCACCAGTTGCAGTGTCATCATTGCGGTAGTCAGCAGCGAATACCTAAGCAGTGCGGTTCCTGCGGCTCCACGCACTTAATTTCGCATGGCGTGGGTACCGAACAGTTAGAGCACAGCCTGAAGGAGATGTTTCCGGGCCGCGGAGTGCTGCGCATTGACCGGGACTCCACCCGCCGTAAAGGCCAGTTAGACGACTACCTGCAAAAAGCTACAAATAACGAGTACCCTTTGCTGGTCGGCACGCAGATGTTGGCTAAAGGCCATCACTTTCCGCATGTGACCTTGGTGGCGCTGCTGGATGTTGATGGTGCGCTTTACAGTGCGGATTTCCGGGCAGCAGAGCGTTTAGGACAGCTTTACACTCAGGTGGCTGGTCGCGCCGGGCGGGAGCACAAAGCCGGGAAGGTGGTACTGCAAACTCACCATCCGGAGCACGACTTAATTCAGGACTTACTCAACAACGGCTATTCACATTTCGCGCTGACGGCTTTAGCCGAACGCCAGCAAAGCGAGCTGCCGCCGTTCTCTTATTTGGCGTTGTTTCGTGGCGAAGCAACCGACAGAGACTCGGTGGTACAGGCTATGACCCAAATTCAGCAGCTAATGCCGCAGGTGGAAGGTGCGTTTTTACTGGGGCCGATGCCAGCTTTAATGGAGCGTAAAGCTGGTCGTTACCGCTATCAATTACTGTTACATTGTCAGTCGCGTAAATTGCGTTTTCAGCTTATCGAACACTTGTTGCCGCAGATTAACGCCTTGCCGTTATTGAAAAAAGTGCGCTGGTCACTGGATATTGATCCACAAGACTTCAGCTGATTAACAACTAAGCGGTTTTTTTTATCGAGCGTAGCGATTAAACTAAGCGCTTTGAATTTCCTCTTCGATTTTTCATACAGGTAGTCGCATTAATGAAAGAACAACTTGAACAGTTACTGGCCGAAGCCATTGGTCAACTTAAAGCACAGGGCACAATTCCGGCGGATCATTCAGTAAACATTCAGTTGGACCGACCCCGCGATAAGTCTCACGGTGACTTTGCGACAAACTTGGCATTAATGCTGGCAAAGCCTGCGAAATCGAATCCGCGTCAGTTGGCAGAAGCCATTGTTGCCGCGGTTCCGGAGAACTCCCTGTTGTCGAAAATGGATATTGCCGGGCCGGGCTTTATTAACTTCACCATTTCGCAGGACCAGTTGAAAGACCAGCTAACCGCGATGCTCAGCAGCGACAGCCTGAACGTGGATGTGGCAGAAGAAAGCAAAACCATTGTTATTGACTACTCGTCGCCTAACCTGGCGAAAGAAATGCACGTAGGCCATTTGCGTTCTGCCATTATTGGCGACGCCGTGTCGCGCGTGTGTGAGTTTTTAGGGCATAAAGTCATTCGCCAGAACCACGTGGGCGACTGGGGCACGCAGTTCGGCATGCTTTTAGCGTACATGGAAGCGCTGGATAACCAGTCTGCTGAATATGAGCTGAGCAACCTGGAGACTTTTTATAAAGCCGCCAAGCAACGTTTTGACGAAAGCGAAGAGTTTGCTGACCGTGCACGTCAGCTAGTCGTAAAACTGCAGTCGGGCGACGAATACTGCCTGAAGCTGTGGAACCAGTTTATTGATGTGTCACTGAGCCATTGTCAGGACGTTTACGACCGTTTAGGCGTTAAACTGACTCGTGACGATGTGATGGCAGAGAGTGCTTATAACGACAAGTTACCGGGTGTTATTGAGCACCTGCGAGAAAAAGGCCTGTTGACTGAAGATCAGGGTGCACAATGCGTGTTCCTTGAAGAATACAAAGGTAAAGAAGGCGAACCGCTGCCTATTATTGTGCAGAAAAAAGGCGGGGGCTACCTCTATGCCACCACCGATTTAGCCGCTATTGAATACCGTCAGAAACAGTTAGGTGGTGACCACCTGATGTACTTTGTGGATGCGCGTCAGTCGCTGCATTTCGACCAAATTTTTACGCTGGCACGCAAAGCCGGTTTTGTGGAAGGCGAGATACAGCTAGACCATTACGGTTTTGGTACCGTGATGGGCAAAGATGGCAAACCTTACAAGAGCCGTGACGGTGGTGTGACTAAGCTGGCTGATTTATTAGATGAAGCTGAACGTCGTGCACTAGAGCTACTGCAGCAGAAAACGACTGATTTAACAGATGAGCAGCAAAAACGCGTTGCTGAAGTGGTGGGTATTAGCTCGGTTAAGTACGCGGACTTATCAAAAAACCGTACCAGCGATTACATTTTCGACTGGAACCACATGCTGACTTTTGAAGGCAACACGGCACCTTACCTGCTTTATGCTTACACCCGTGTGAACAGTATTTTTGACCGTTTAGGCGACACAGCGTTTGATCGCAACGCCGACATTATTCTGGATGACGAACGCGAGCTGGCGTTGGCGAATCAGCTGGTGCGTTTTAACGAAGTGCTGCATCAGGTTCAGGATAAAGCCATGCCGCATTTCTTATGTGGTTTCCTGTTTGATTTGGCCGGTCGCTTCTCCAGTTTTTATGAAGCCTGCCCAATTTTGAATCAGGAAGACGAAGCCCTTCGTAACAGTCGTCTGAAGTTGTCGATGTTAACCGCCAACGTGCTGAAGCAAGGCCTGGAATTACTGGGTATTCCAACCCTGGAGAAGATGTAACGCACTATGGATTACGCGAATCGTAAGCCAAAACCGCCAAAACGTAAGCCGGCTAAGAAAAAGGGAACCAATAAAAAGCAGCAACGCGGTGCAAAACCCGTTGCTGAGCGTAAGCCGGTGCCCTGGTTCGTGGTCGCTGTTGCCATTGTCCTGATAGCATTTTTTACCTATATTCTGCTGCAAATTAACGGTAAATCTGAACAGGTTGAACAACCAAAGGTACAACCGCCACCGGCTGACTTATTGCCAGAGAAATCGGCTGAACGCTGGCGCTATATAGAAGAGCTAAAAAGTAAAGAGGTGGAAGTGGATGTGCCTGAACGCGAACTGGGTCCACCGAAACTGATGCAATGTGGCTCTTTCCGTCAGCAGGAAGACGCTGAAAGGTTACGTGCACAAATTGCGATGGCGGGGCTTGAATCTCAGGTACGCTCGACTGAAGGGAGCAATGGGCTTTGGTACCGGGTTATTCTGGGCCCTTATGAAACCAAACGAGATGCTGAAAGTGACCGTCATAAACTTCAACGCAATCAAGTGTTTGGTTGTGCTATCTGGAACTGGAATCTGGATTAATCGGCTGACACCATTGAAAAATACGATATAGACCCTCAAATACTTGTCATCGACGTCACTAAGACAAAAAAGAGGGTCTTGCTTTGACTACTATCGTATCTGTTCGCCGCGGCGATAAAGTTGTAATTGGCGGAGACGGCCAGGTTTCCTTAGGTAATACCGTAATGAAAGGTAATGCGCGTAAAGTGCGTCGCCTATACCACGATAAAGTGCTGGCAGGTTTTGCCGGCGGAACCGCAGACGCTTTCACACTGTTCGAACGTTTTGAATCCAAACTTGAACAACATCAGGGGAACCTGATGCGTGCGGCTGTGGAATTGGCAAAAGATTGGCGTACCGACCGTGCTTTGCGCCGACTGGAGGCATTGCTCGCGGTTGCGGATAAAGAAACGTCATTAATTATTACTGGTAATGGTGACGTTGTGCAGCCGGAAAATGACCTTATTGCGATTGGCTCCGGTGGGCCGTTTGCGCAGTCGGCAGCAAGAGCTTTGCTGGAAAATACCGACTTGAATGCCCGCGACATTGTGCAAAAAGCACTGACCATTGCAGGCGATATCTGCGTGTACACCAACGGCAACCAGACCATTGAAGAAGAAGAGTCTATTGCTGAAGACAAAACGAAGCAGGGGAAAAAATAAGATGTCTGAGATGACCCCAAGAGAAATTGTAGACGAATTAAACCGACATATTATTGGCCAGGATAAAGCAAAACGCGCTGTCGCCGTTGCTTTGCGTAATCGCTGGCGCCGGATGCAGCTGGATGACGAGCTGCGTCAGGAAGTAACGCCTAAGAATATCTTAATGATAGGCCCTACCGGTGTGGGTAAAACGGAAATTGCCCGCCGCCTGGCGAAATTAGCGAGAGCACCTTTCATTAAAGTTGAAGCGACTAAGTTCACAGAAGTGGGTTACGTGGGCAAAGAAATTGAATCCATTATTAAGGATTTAACCGACGTTGCGGTGAAGCAAACGCGCGAAGAAATGATGCAAAAGGTACGTTACCGCGCTGAAGAAGCGGCGGAAGAGCGTATTTTGGATGTGCTGTTACCACCGGCGAAGCAGTCTTCTTCTGGTTGGGCTCAGCAACAGGAAGAGACGCCGGAAAATGATGACCAGCGTGGTACGCGTCAGGTATTCCGTAAGAAGTTACGTGAAGGCCAGCTGGATGACAAAGAAATTGAAATTGATTTAGCCATGCCGCAAATGGGTGTTGAAATTATGGCGCCTCCGGGTATGGAAGAAATGACGTCGCAGTTGCAGAACATGTTCCAGAACATGGGCAGCGATAAGACAAAAGCACGCAAAATGCGCATTAAAGATGCTTACAAGCAGCTAGTCGAGGAAGAAGCGGCGAAATTGCTGAACCCCGACGAAGTAAAAGAAGCTGCTATTGAGTCGGTTGAGCAAAACGGCATTGTCTTTTTAGATGAAATTGACAAGATTTGTAAGCGTGGCGATACCAGCGGGCCAGATGTTTCCCGCGAAGGCGTGCAGCGCGACTTGCTGCCTTTGGTTGAAGGGACCACGGTGAATACCAAGCACGGTATGATAAAAACTGATCATATTCTGTTTATTGCCTCTGGTGCATTCCAGATGAGTAAGCCGTCAGATCTTATTCCTGAATTACAGGGGCGTTTGCCTATTCGGGTTGAGCTGGAAGCACTGACCAGTGGCGACTTCGTGCGTATTCTGACAGAGCCAAGTGCGTCGCTGACGACTCAGTACCATGCTCTGCTGAACACTGAAGGCGTTGAAGTGAGCTTTACTGAAGAAGGCATTCAGCGTATTGCTGAAGTGGCATTCCATGTAAACGAAACGACAGAAAACATTGGTGCGCGTCGCTTACATACGGTGCTGGAGCGTTTAATGGAAGAAATTTCCTTCCATGCTACTGACCACAGCGGTGAGAAACTGGTTGTTGATGCCGATTACGTGAATGAACATGTCGGTGAGCTATCGCAAGACGAAGACCTAAGCCGCTTTATCCTGTAAAAATACTCTGCAGAAATTGTAGAGCTAGAAAGCCGTTGCAAACTCTCCGGGTGGCAACGGCTTTTTGTCGCCTTGAATTTGGCGTTCAATCAACTGTTCAGCAAATTGCAGGCGCATTGGGGGGGAGTAAAAATAGCCCTGCATCATGTCGCAACCCAGTTTTTGCAACATGTCCTGCTGTTCTTGGGTTTCAATGCCCTCGGCAATAACGCGTTTACCCAGACCGTGAGACAGCCGGATCATGGCTTTTAAAATGGTGACATCGTTATTATTTTGCTGCAGTTCGCTGACAAAGCTGCGGTCTATTTTAATTTTGTTAATAGGTAATGAGCGAAGGTAAGCCAGGGAAGAGTGACCGGTACCAAAATCATCAATAGAAATGCCAAAACCCATTTCCCGCAGCCGCTGGATAACACTCATGCCGTTGTGTAAATCTGACATGGCCACGTTTTCGGTGATCTCAAGCTCTAGCCATTCGGGCGATATATTGTAGTCTTCCAGTAACCGCTGCATTTTTTCTATTAACTGAAAATGCTGAAATTGTGGCGCTGATAAATTCACCGCTATGGGCCAGCAGAGACCAAACTTTTGTTTCCAGGAAGCAAGGATAGCAGCCGCGTGGTTCAGTACCCAGTCATCCAGTTCGGTGGAAAGCCCCAATTGCTCGATATAAGGCAGAAATTCCGCCGGACTCAGCAGACCGCGTTCCGGGTGCTGCCAACGGATCAGGGCTTCAAAACCACAAAGCTGTTGATGGTCAAAGTCAAACTGCGGCTGAAGATACAGAGTGAACTCATTCTCTTGCATAGCGCGGCGTAAAATTGGCTCCATATCAACCAGATAGGAGTACATCTCATCCATACCCCGCTCATAAACGGTAACACTGGGCTGGTGTGACTGCTTTGCCTGAGTCAGCGCAATGGTTGCTTTATTGAGTAGAACTTCCGATCGACTGCCGTGCTGAGGGTAGCGTGCAATACCAATACCCGCGGCAATATTCAGCGTTTTTTCGCCCACTTCAATGGGGTTACTCAGTGTGTCCTGAAGCTCTGTAGCTAAATCTTTTATAAGACTGCGGCTTTTTAAATGATCAAAGGCAAGAGCAAAGACATCGCCACTGATACGGGATACCGCCAGAGGCTGTTTGCGAAAGTTTTGCAGGCGTCGCGCAATTTCTTTTAGCACCTGGTCACCACCGCGAATACCAATGTTTTCGTTAACCACTTTAAAGCGACTGACGCCAACAAGCATAATGGTTAATTGACGGTTGTTACTGCGGCAGTACTCGATGAATAAAGGAATTTTACTGACCAGCTGGTCACGGTTAGAGACTCCGGTCAGCGCGTCATGGGTGTGCAGATACTCGGCTCTTTGGATGGCGCGCACTGCGGTATTGCGCTCAGATTCCAGCAACCAAATGATAATACCGACGATAATCGCCGCAATGATAATGATATTTAAAAGCGCCTGAAAGCTGAGAGCCCAGTCCACAGCGTTTCCGGGTAAAGAAAAAATAACGCTAAGTACGACTAAATTCTTAAAACCGATACTGAAAAAGCCACCGGACACCAATTTGGGGCCGATACCGCTTCCTAATTTCCGCCACATAAGCAAGCTGATAGCGATTAACGCTACGCCAGTGACCAGAAACCGCATAAATCCGGCATTGGGCGTGTTACCCGCATCGCTTATGGTGGGATCTAGCCAAAAATAGGAAATAATACCGCCAACCAACGACACCCCATAAGCTATATATTGCCAGTAGTGTTGCGGTTTTTTATTAAACGCGGCACAAGAGGCACCGAGGGCAATAAACGAAATGGCTAGGTACTGGCAGGTTAAAGCGACCCCTTGTAAACCACTGGACCAGCTAAGCGCAGACTCGGGCGCGACCATTGCGCTTCCGGCCAAAAAGGCTCTGATGATTTCTCCAGGACCAAATGCACAGCAGGCGAAAGCCCAGTAACCTAGATAATCGCGTTGATAGTATCTATGGTAATACATCAGTAAAGCGGCAAATCCGAGCAGAAAAACTGCCTGTATTGAATGCGCAAAGGTCTCTATAGCCAGACTGGTCATGAGGTCGAGCTGGGGCATGAAAATAGCAATTCACTTTATTATTATTATGGTTAGTTAGATTAAACGGGTTTTTATTCTATAATTCAAGGGTTTCGTTACCGCTATCAGGTTGCTTTTGTCCGCACCGGATAGCAGGTATACTGCCAGCTACTGCTATAGCAACGTCAGGAATACAATCATGGAATACAACACTTCAGAACTTTGCGATTTATACCCCGATATGGTCGATGTGGTTGAACCCATGTTTGAGTCTTACGGAGGCCGCAACTCTTTTGGTGGTAGTTTGGTTATTATCAAGTGCCATGAAGATAAAGGGCTTATTGAGGAAACCATTGCTGCCGACGGTGGTGGGAAGATTTTATTGATTGATGGTGGTGGCTCATCACGCCGTGCTCTGGTTGATGCAGCTATTGCTGAGCAAGCCATGGATAACGACTGGGAAGGCATTGTCTGTTACGGCGCCGTGCGCGAAGTTGACGCGCTGGAAGAGCTGGATATTGGGATTCTGGGTGTTGCTTCTATTCCGGTTGGCGCTATTAGCGAAGGCGTAGGTGAACTGAATGTGCCGGTAAACTTTGGCGGCGTAACCTTTTTGCCGGAAGACCACCTTTATATCGATACTACTGGCGTTATCTTGTCTCCGGAACCATTAGATATTGAATGATGAGTGACATCTCTTACTTAGAACTGACCGACCCGGCAAAATGGGTCACGGTACGTGAACAGGAAACTAAAATTGGCCAGGCCATTCGGGTGCTCTCTGAACAGGGCACTTACGAAGAAAGCCTGGCGGCAGCCTGGGAAGACGGCCAGCGTGTAGCATTAGTCGGTATTCCCGAGAGTATCGGTGTGCGAGCCAACCTTGGTCGCGCCGGTGCCGATGACGGCTGGCAGGCTTTTTTGAAAAGCTTCTTAAACCTGCAAAAAACGGGGTTACTTTCCACGCACGAGATGTTGTTGGTTGGAGCGGTTAATTGCGACGACTTAAACGAAAAGGCCGCTGAACTCGATGCTACAGACGCCCATGATCTGGCCACTTTACGTGAACTTTGCGCGCAGGTTGATGCCCGCGTCGAGAAAATTCTGACGCCGTTATTCGAGCAGGGTTTTGAGGTGATTGTTATTGGCGGGGGTCACAATAATGCGTATCCGCTGCTGAAGAGTTTGCATAAAGTGACAGAGGAAGCTTGTGGTGCGGTCAATTTAGACCCTCATGCAGACTTTCGTCCGCGCGAAGGCCGCCACTCCGGCAATGGCTTTAGTTACGCTTATATGGAAGGTGCGCTGGAGTTTTACCATATTGTTGGTTTGCATCAGGGCAAAAACTCTGCCAGTAGCCTGCGTCAGCTGCAAGACGCTGGCATGCGTTACCATACACTGCATCGCTTATATGAGCGTCCATTTGTTGAGGTGATGGACGAAGTGGTAGCAAAAGCCGTGTCCTGGCAGAGGCCGCTAGGTATTGAAGTTGATGTTGATGCATTAAATGCCGTACCAGCCAGCGCTGTAAACTATGTTGGTTTGAGTCTGGGGCAGGGTTTTCAGTACGTTAAGCGCTTAGCAGAGGTGAACGAAGCGCGTTATTTACACCTTGCCGAAGCCGCTCCTTCTTTGTGCAGTACCGGCTTCGACGAAGGCATGAAAATATGCGGACAGTTGCTTAGCGAGCTGACCACGGCTTACTTACACGGTCGTGAGCGACGCCGTTAAACCATAAGGTTTTTAACGGGTTCACACCAAACTGGTACGTGAGCTCAGCGGCGTCTTTGCAACTCCATAGTGCTAAATCTGCGTAACAGCCTTCTGCAATAACGCCGCGCTGGTTTTCGCCTAATGCTTTTGCTGCATTGACGGTAACGCCCCGCAGACACTCTTCCGGTGTCATGTGGAAAAAAGTCGCAGCCATTTGCAGCATTAACGGTAAGTTATGAATCGGTGATGAACCCGGGTTTGCATCGGTGGCAATAGCCATAGGCACCCCGTGTTTGCGCAGTAACTCAACTGGCGGTTTTTGCGTGTCGCGCAGGAAGTAAAATGCGCCGGGCAATAACACCGCCACCGTGCCATTTTCGGCCATGGCCTTAACACCTTCTTCATCCAGTTGCTCAAGATGATCAGCCGATAATGCCTGATAATCCGCGGCCAGCTTGGCACCTTTCTGGTTGGTGATTTGCTCGGCGTGAAGCTTAATTGGCAGTTCTAAGTCTTTTGCCGTTTTAAATACTTTTTCGGTTTGTGCCGGGCTAAATCCAATACTTTCACAAAAAGCATCAACCGCGTCGACCAGGCCTTCATTAGCCAGCGTTGGTAAAATGTTTTGGATAATTTCTTCAATATAGCCGTCGGCGTTATCCTTGAACTCAGGTGGCACTGCGTGTGCCGCCAGCAAAGTGGTTTTAATGTTCACCGGTAACTGTTCGGCTAACTGACGCGCTACGGTTAATTGTTTGCGCTCATTTTCCAGATCCAAGCCGTAACCGGACTTCACTTCTATGGTGGTAACTCCTTGTGACATGAGCGTTTCTGCGCGCTCTAACGCCAGTGTCAGTAACTCTTCTGCGGAGGCCTCGCGGGTGGCTTTAACCGTACTTTTGATACCGCCGCCCTGCTCAGCAATTTCCTGATAGCTGGCGCCATGCAGGCGTTGCGCGAATTCGTTAGCGCGGGATCCGGCCCATACCAGGTGAGTGTGGCAATCAATTAACCCGGGAGTCAGCAGACCACCGTTACCGTCAATGACTTCTGCAGTCGGGGTGGCGGGGGCGTCAAAAGCGGCACCCACAAATTCAATTTTGCCCTTATTAATAATGACTGTAGCGTCCTGGATAAGGCCATAACCCTTATCATCAGTCATTGTCGCTGCGTTGATATTTTCTATGCGTTGCATAACAGTCCTTTAAGGTTGGTTCTGATAAAAGAGTAGCAAAAGCTGCTTGTATATACAATTATTCTGAACTAGACTTTTAGCCTCAAAAACATCGAATCATGTCATTTACATGTTGGGGTCGGGATGAACAAGTTCTCAAAGATAAAACAGCATATTTATCTGAAGATAGAATCCGGTGAGTGGCCTGAAAACCACCCTGTCAGTTCAGAAAATGCCTTGTCGGCGCAGTTTTCTGTCAGTCGAATGACGGCAAGACGCGCGCTACAGGAACTGGCCGATGAGGGGCTGGTCATTCGGACTCAGGGCTCTGGTACCTACGTTGCGCCAATTAAATCGCAAACCTCGTTCATGGCCATTCGCAATATTGCCGATGAAGTGCGTTCACGTGGCCACGATTACCGCGCCAAAGTGCATATGCTGAAAGAACAACCCGCCTCGACTCAGGTAGCTGAAGCGCTGGAGCTGGAAGAAGGGAGCCCGGTATTTCATTCGCTAATCACTCACTATGAAAATGACTTGCCGGTGCAGCTGGAAGAACGTTTTGTTAACCCCAAACTGGTTCCCGATTATCTTAAGCAGGACTACAGCAAGGTAACCCCGCACGAATATTTGTGTGTGGTTAGTCCGCTCACCGAAGCCAGTCATCAAATTGAAGCTATTCTGCCGGTCAATACTCTCTGCCAATACTTAAGTATCGACCGTCACGAACCTTGTCTCAGAATTTTGCGCCGCACCTGGAGCTCAGGTGGCGTGGTGACTTTCGCCACGCTGACCCATCCGGGCTCCCGCTTTAAGTTAGGCGGCCATTTAACCTTTAAGGAGTAAGTCATGTCATTCACCCGTTTGGATAAAAGCCGCAAAATTAGCGCCCCTCATGGAACCGAGCTAACCACCTGCAACTGGCAGGTGGAAGCTGCAAAGCGGATGCTGATGAACAATCTGGATGATGAAGTGGCGGAACACCCACAGGCGCTGGTTGTATACGGTGGCATTGGTCGTGCAGCGCGCAGCTGGGAATGCTATGACAAAATTATTGAAACTTTAGAGCGCCTGAAACCAAACGAATCCCTGTTGATTCAGTCAGGTAAACCAGTGGGTGTGTTTCCTACCCATGAAGATGCGCCGCGAGTATTGATTGCGAACTCTAACCTGGTACCGGAATGGGCTAACTGGGAACACTTTAACGAGCTCGATAAAAAAGGCCTGATGATGTACGGCCAGATGACCGCAGGCTCCTGGATTTACATTGGTTCACAAGGCATTGTGCAGGGCACTTACGAAACCTTTGGTTCGGTTTCGCGTCAACACTTTAACGGTGACGCAAAAGGTAAGTGGGTACTTACTGGTGGCCTTGGTGGCATGGGTGGAGCTCAGCCATTAGCGGCAACCATGGCCGGTTTTTGTATGTTGGCTGTTGAATGTGACGAGTCACGTATCGATTTTCGCCTGCGTACCGGCTATGTGGACCATAAAGCTACTAACTTAGACGATGCGTTAAAACTGATTAATGATGCGATGGCAAAAGGCGAAGCCATTTCAGTGGGCTTACTGGGTAATGCCGCTGACGTTTATTCGGAATTGCAGCAGCAAGGCGTGACGCCGGACGTAGTGACTGACCAGACCTCAGCCCACGACCCTCTGCATGGTTATTTGCCACAGGGTTGGACACTGGAAGAATACAAAGCGAAGCAGGAAAGCGATGCCACTGGTACGGTAAATGCTGCGAAAGAATCTATGGCGGTGCAGGTGCGCGCTATGTTGCACTTCCAGAAAGAAGGCGCGGCAGTACTGGATTACGGTAACAACATTCGCCAGATGGCCAAAGACGTAGGTGTTGATAACGCCTTTGACTTCCCGGGCTTTGTGCCGGCTTATATTCGTCCGCTGTTCTGTGAAGGTATTGGCCCATTCCGTTGGGTTGCGCTTTCGGGTGACCCGGAAGACATCTACAAAACCGACGAGAAAGTGAAAGAGCTGATTCCGGATAACGAGCACTTACACAACTGGCTGGACATGGCTAAAGAACGCATTAGCTTCCAGGGCCTGCCGTCACGTATTTGCTGGATTGGCCTTAAAGACCGGGCCCGCATTGCCCGCGCGTTTAACGACATGGTTAAAAGCGGCGAGCTGAAAGCGCCGGTTGTTATCGGCCGTGACCACTTGGATTCTGGCTCAGTTGCCAGCCCTAACCGTGAAACCGAAGCGATGCAGGACGGATCTGACGCGGTATCGGACTGGCCTCTGCTGAATGCTTTGCTGAATACAGCAGGCGGCGCGACCTGGGTCAGCCTGCACCACGGTGGTGGCGTTGGCATGGGTTACTCACAGCACGCCGGTGTGGTGATTGTAGCCGACGGTACCGAAGAAGCTGACAAGCGGTTAGGCCGGGTGCTGTGGAACGACCCGGGTACGGGCGTTATGCGCCACGCTGATGCCGGATACGATATTGCGAAAAACTGCGCCCGTGAACAAGGGCTTGATTTACCTATGCTGGATACGAAGTAAGGAGGTTGCATGAGTCATTTTGAATTACAGCCAGGACAATTGCAGTTAAGTGAACTGCGCGACTGGTTTTATCAGCATCAGACACTAAAGCTATCTGATGAAGCTAAGGACAACATTGCGACTTCGGCGAAAACCGTTGCAGATGTACTTGAGCAAGGGCGAGTAGTTTACGGTATTAATACCGGTTTTGGGCTGCTGGCGAATACCCGTATTCCACCTGAGCGCTTGACTGATCTCCAGCGTCGTATTGTGTTATCGCACGCTGCGGGAACCGGCGATTTAATGGAAGACTCCGTTGTGCGTCTAATGCTGCTACTGAAAATTAACTCTCTGTCGCGCGGGTTTTCTGGCGTACGGCAAGTGTTGGTTGATGCGCTGATCAAGCTATTGAACGCCGAAGTGTACCCCTGCATTCCGGAAAAAGGGTCTGTGGGCGCATCCGGTGATTTAGCGCCGTTAGCGCACATGGTATTGCCATTAGTGGGTGAAGGTACGGTTCGTCACAACGGAAAGGTGCTAAACGCTGAGGAAGGTCTGAAAATAGCGGGTATTGAGCCGTTTGAGTTGGCACCGAAAGAAGGTCTGGCTTTACTGAACGGCACTCAAGCATCGACTGCGTTAGCTCTAGCCGGACTGTTCCGCATTGAGCGTAATTTCCATGCCGCCATTGTGGTGGGTGCGACTTCTGTGGAAGCCGCTATGGGCTCGCGTGCGCCGTTTGATGAACGTGTTCACGCAGTACGCGGCCAACCGGGGCAGATTAAAGCCGCCGAAATGCTTCGTCACGTGCTGACCGACAGTTCTGAAATTGCTAAAGACCACGAGAATTGCGAAAAAGTGCAGGACCCGTATTCTCTGCGTTGTCAGCCTCAGGTAATGGGTGCGGTGTTAGACCAAATTGAGCATGCCTCGGGTATTTTAGTGCGCGAAGCCAACGGAGTTACTGACAACCCACTGGTGTTCAGCGAAGAGCAGGACATTATTTCCGGTGGTAACTTCCACGCAGAGCCTGTCGCTATGGCAGCCGATATTCTGGCCATTGCTGCCAGCGAAATTGGTGCCTTGTCAGAGCGTCGTAGTGCCCTGCTCATAGACAGCCATTTAAGCAAGTTACCGGCGTTTTTGGTCAATGACGGCGGAGTTAACTCGGGCTTTATGCTGGCACAAGTTACCGCTGCGGCATTGGCGTCAGAGAATAAAACCCTGGCGCATCCGGCGTCTGTGGACAGTCTGCCAACGTCTGCCAACCAGGAAGACCATGTGTCTATGGCAACCTTTGCGGCGCGTCGGTTAACGGATATCGCTAAAAACGTCAGTGACATTATTGCGATTGAGTGGTTAGAAGCCGCACAAGGACTGGATTTCCGTCGCCCGTTGAAAGGTGCTGCTGCGGTTGAAACGGCGTTTAACTGTTTGCGTGAGCAAGTGGCGTACTATGCTGAAGACCGCTTCTTCGCGCCGGATATTAAAGCGGCTAGTGACCTGATTCAAAATGGTGAGCTGGCGGCAGTGGTGAAACTACCGCATATTTTGTCTGAAGTTTAATTCTGCGGGCTAGTCCCGTTTTGCCAGAACCACAAAGCGGCCGGTAAATTCTGCTACCGGCTGCTCTTCATCCAGTATCTGAGCCTTAATCGTTAAACGCGCATTTTTTCCTTGTTTTAACGCGGAAAAGTCACCGGTAACGTCGCTCAAACGCGCTATTGCCCGGGGTTCCTGGGTAACTGGCTTGTGATAGTGAATGTTACCATCGCCTAATACCACGGCTCCTTCCAGTTCCCGCTCTAACAGCTGTAAATGCAGCAATCCCCAGCAGGTTAAGGTACCCAGTGAGTAAATGCTGCCGGCAAACATGGTGCCGTGCACATTAATGTTTCGCGAGAGTACCGCGCGGGTTTCGAATACGCGACCGGTATACTGATGGATTTTAATGCCCATGGCGTCGGAAATAGGTATGTCTTCCTGCCAGGTTTTCTGTAGCTCGGTACACCACTCAGGCCGATAAATAATGCGGTTGTACTCAGTGAAGGACTTGCGTAAATGGTGTTCTGCCATGGGGTTATTTACGGTATCGGCTTCTTCCGCTACGTCGTAACCACACTTTTTATAAAAGCCAATGGTGTTGTCGCGTGAGTTGATCACCACATGCGTTGCGCCTTCTTTGCGCGCAGCAAGCTCAAGAGCGTAGATAATAGCGACCCCATGCCCTTCCCCCCGGTATTCAGGAGCAACCGCCATAAAGCGTATTTGAGCTTCTTCCGGGCTGTTAAAGTGAAGCCGGCCAACCGCAACGGGTTCCTCTGCTTCATTGACTACCATTCGGTGATGACCAACTTGATCGTATTCGTCTTGTTCAGAGCCTAAAGGGCGTTGAAAAGGCTCGCGCAGAACCCGCCAGCGAAGGTAGTAATAACGCTCGAGTTGTTCGTCTGTTTCCGGAGTAATAACGCGATACATAGGTGTTATACCTTCAATTCAAATGTGACCGGGCCGTCATTGACCAACTCAACCTGCATATCTGCTGCAAAGCGCCCGGTTTTTACCGGCAAGCCTTGCGCAGCCATTTGCTCACAAAAAACCTGATACAAATGCTGTGCCTGGTCGGGCGTTGCCGCTGAAGAAAAGCTGGGACGCCGTCCTTTACGAGTATCGGCCGCTAAGGTGAATTGAGAAACCACCAAAACTTCGCCCTGCGCATCGATAACACTATTATTCATTTTGTCTTCAACGTCACTAAACACGCGATAATTGGCTATGCGCTGAGCTAATTTGGCAGCACTGGCTTCGTCGTCTTTGTGTTCAACACCTAATAAGATTAACAGCCCGGGCCCGATAGAACCGACCAGTTCATCGGCAACAGTGACTTTGGCACGGCTAACGCGCTGAATGAGTCCGATCATGAGTACATACCTTTCAAAAACAGAACGGCTATGGTCGGCGAAAATGCAAAGCAGGTCAATCAGACTTCGGCTCAGGCTGCTGTAACTGGTACTCCTCTAAACTGACGGTTAAAACCGCACCAATGAGTACAATTAACCATGACAGATATATCCATACGATAAGAATTGGGATGGTTGCCAGTGCGCCGTAAATGGCCTGATAAGTCGGGAAAAAAGTAATGTACAGTGAAAACAGTTGTTTACTCAGCTCGAACAGAAGCGCGGCAATAACCGCCCCAAAGGCCGCGTAGCGGAATTTAACCTGACGGTTAGGCACTAACTGATACATGAGCACAAAGAATACAAAGGAGGTCACAATGGGTACGAACCACAAGACAAAGCTTTGTATGCCGGAAACATATTCATCAGCAAACTGGCTGAGCGACATCAAGTAAGAGGTTGCAGCCAAGCCCGATCCAATAAGCACCGGACCTAGGGTAAGTAGCATCCAGTAAACAGCAAAAGAAACCAACCAATGTCTGCTGCTGGAATCCCGCCATATGCTGTTCAATGCTTTATCGATGGCTGACATGAGCATAATGGCGACAATAAACAGGAAACCGACGCCAATTGCAGTCATTTTGGAGGCATTAGTCACAAACTCGTTAAGATATTCTTCCAGTTGTTCACCGGAAGTGGGTAAGAGATTCGCAAAAAGTGCCTGCTCAAGATTCTCTTTCAGCTCATCAAACATTGGAAATGCTGAGAAAACCGTAAACATAACGACTAGAAGGGGTACCAGCGACAGCATGCTGACGTAGGTCAGGTGACCGGCGGTGATATTGGTATTGTCGCTATTAAACCTTTGCCCAAAGTACTTTAGAAAGCCTAAGGTGTGGTTGAAATACGATTTCCATTCAATTTGCTTCATGGTGTATTGAGCTAATCCAGTTTTATTCACGTAGGGAAGTAATAACTATCATGATAGAGAGTCGTGCAAATGGCAATGGTGGTATTAGGTGCTGGCGGCGGATTAGGTCGGGCCATCACTCTGGAATTAAGCAAGCAATATCCCGATGAGAGGATATTCGCGTTGTCGCGGCAGCCTGAGGTGCCGGAAACAGACTCGTCAGATGTAACTTATTGCCGAATAGAAGACTACGATGAGAAAGCACTGGGCGCCTGGGTTAGTGAGTTTAAAAATAACGGTGAACAGTTAAGTGGCGTCGTCTCAACCATAGGTATGTTGCATGACGAAGAAACCTTTCCGGAGAAAAAGTTGACCGATATTACGGCAGACAACTTGAATAAGTTATTTTCCGTTAACGCAGTGAAACCCATGCTGGCGCTTAAGGCGTTTTTGCCAATTCTTGACAGAAAGAAGACCCGCTTTTGGGTACAGTTGTCAGCGAAAGTCGGCAGTATTGAGGATAACTATTTAGGCGGCTGGTACGCCTACCGCTCAAGCAAGGCCGGGTTAAATATGCTGTTGAAAACGGCGTCAATAGAGTTAAAGCGTACTCATAAAAACCTGATCGTGGCGGCAATACATCCGGGGACAACGGACACTCGTTTGTCTGAACCTTTTCAGGAGCGAATATCCACCGACAAACTGTATTCGCCTGAACTCTCTGCAGAGCGGATTGTGGCTGTAGTGAAAAACTTAAAACCGGAAAATACCGGAGCGTTATGGCATTGGGATGGTAGTCGTTTACCTTACTGATTTAGTTTGCTTTTTCTAAAGTAATGGCTCTTAATTGGTAAGCTGCATGTTAAGTGCAAGGAGAACACAATGTTGTATATTTTAGCTATTTTACTTCCCCCCGTCGCTATTTTACTGACGGGTAAAATTTTTCAGGCGATATTTAATGCGGTTATCGCTATTGTCGGCGTAGTACTTTTTATTGTCTCGCTTGGTGCGCTGGGAGCTCTTTATATTATCGCTATTCTTCACGCCATTATTGCGGTGCATGGTTATCACCGTGACAAACGCGACGAACGTATTATTAAAGCTGCACGAGGTGACAAATGAGAAAATGGACATTGCCGTTGGTAACGGTCTTCATGCTGTCAGCATGTCAAAGTGCTTACTATGGCACTATGGAAAAATTTGGCGTAGAAAAGCGCGATATTTTAGTCGATAGAGTGGATGATGCACGTGACTCACAAACCGATGCTCAGGAAGAGTTCCGTTCTGCATTAGAGCGTCTGGACGCTATGCTAAACATTGATGGTGGTAATCTGGAAAAGCAATATAACGCGCTGCTTGATGATTACGAAGACAGTAAATCTGCAGCAGAGAGCGTTCGTAGCCGTATCGACGAAGTTGACGAAGTAGCTAATGACTTATTCGACGAATGGAGCGAAGAGCTGGGTGAATACAGTAACGACACTATGCGTCGCGAAAGTGAGCGACAGTTACGCCAGACGGAACGCCGTTATGCCGAGTTGCTGAGGGTGATGGAGCGCGCGGCAGATAAGATGCAGCCGGTGCTGGATAAAATGCAGGATAACGTGCTTTATCTGAAACATAACCTGAATGCTAAGGCCATTGATGCTATTCGCGGTGAGTTTGGTAATCTGCAGAATGATATTTCCGCATTAATTAAAGACATGGAAGCGGCGGTAAGTGAGTCAAACCGCTTTATTGAAGCAATGAAGAGTTCTCAATCCGAATAATCAGGAGATAGTAATCGTATGACCGTTGTATTCATTGGTGGTAGCCGTCGTAAAGACTCGCTTAATGCCAAACTCAAACATCGTTTGGCTGAAGTTGCAGATAAGCATGGCATTCGACATGACATCGTTGATGCCGATGCGCTGGACGCGCCGATCTACCATGGCGACTTAGAGGCCGCAGATGGTGTTCCCGAGTCGATGAAAAAGTTGGCTGAAAAGATTCAGTCAGCCTCAAAAGTGGTTTTAGTCAGCCCTGAATATAATTCGTCGGTCTCTCCACTGATAAAAAATGCGATTGACTGGGTGTCGCGGGTTGAGACGCAGGCCTGGGCCGGTAAAACGGTATTATTGGCTGCTGCTTCACCCGGGGGGTTAGGGGGCATTCGGGGGCTAAGCCACTTGCGGGACATTCTTGGCAATGTGAAGGCATGGACTGCGCCGTTGTTTGCCTGCTGTCCGAATGCCAATGACGAAAGCATTGCGGCAATGGATGAAAGTTTTCTTAAGCAATTTTTAGAGCAAGGAGAGGCCAGCTAGTGATTGACTGGCAAGTTGTTCAGGAACTGGGTCCTTACTCATGGAATGGCATCGGCACTGCCCTGCTCTGTGGTGCCATTGTCGGGCTCGAGCGACAGGTTAGAGGCAAACCGGTTGGTATAAGGACCGCTGCACTTATCATCTTAGGTACCTATCTATTTTTAACTGGTGGCTCCTCGGTTGTCAGTCAGGGCGGCGATCCATCCCGCGTCATTGGACAAATTATTACCGGCATTGGCTTTCTTGGTGCAGGCGTTATGTTGGCTCGGGACGGTGTTGTAGTTGGTGTCACATCGGCGGCGACAATCTGGGCCCTGGCGGCAATTGGCATTGCAGTCGGTCTTGGTATGTACGGGGTTAGTATTGTGTTGTCGATGGTAATTGTTGGTGTATTGCTTGGTGTCGACTTACTGGAAGATACTTTTCAATCTTTGACCCGCGGCGTGCACCGAAAATACAATGGCTGGCGCCGCGGACGTGCAGACAGCAACGAGCCTTAGCGTGCTAACCCGTTAATATAGCTATCGATAGCCTGGTTGCCGTACTCCACTAAAGGAAAGTAATCCGGAGCAAGCAGCCAGTTATAAATAAGGCCGTCCACTAATGAAAACAAGCCAATAACCGCAACCCTGGGGCTAGCTTTTGAGGACAACTGACCTTTTTGGATAGCTGATTCAAACAACTTTTCGACTTCACAAATGCATTCGTTACGACCGCTAACATGCCGTAATTTTATAGGATTTACTTCGTCAATGTACTCGCACTTGTGAAGAAGGATGCTGGCAATAGAACGTACCTGGGGCTCATTTTGAACGCGAGCTAAAAATTCTTTAGAGCGGGCTTTTACTTCTTCTAAGGCATCGAATTCTAAACTCTCGGCTATTTGTTCCCGCATTTCATCGATCGGAAGAGAAATTCTTCCCATTAACGATTCAATGAGATCCATTTTATTTTCAAAATGGTGATAGATAGCACCGCGAGTGACACCCGCTTTTTCAGCCACTTGCATCATCGACGTTTGAGTCACACCATTCTCGCTGAATAAAGCCTCAGCAGCGTCTAATAACTTGGCGCGGGTCTCCATTGCGTCTTCTTTTGTGCGTCGAACCATGTTCGGCTCCTATTTCTTAACATCCGTTCATTATTATAGCGGCTTTTGCCTAATCATGCACCTATGTATGTATATTCTGATACAAGGTTTTTGAAACAAATAGGTAAAAGCGGTTGTGGAATGGACATTCGACCCTAATAATAAGGGTATACATTTAGTTAGAAAACGCTGAGGTGTGTGATGAAAAACGAACTTGATAACAAACTGATGTTGGATGCGTACGAAAAGATCCACACTCATGGCGAAGCTCGTCAGGGACGTCACTACTTGGACGGAATAGAAGCTTATACCGACCATGACGGTTATACCGTTTTTTTGGAAGGGCATGGTGTCACGCTAACCCTGCAGTTTCATAACTCATATAACTTAAAATACGACAATGAAAGACAGTATGACCAGTTTATAAGGGCACTCAAGAATATCAGTAAAGGTTATGAGACGCCGGGAATGGAACGAGGATGAGCAATCAGCATAAAGTCTATACCGTAAAGGAAGAGGTGGCTCATGCATTAACTCATGGCATTGGTGCCGTTTTAAGTATTGTTGCTTTAGTTTTCATGTTGATTTGGGCGGCGGCTTACGGTGATGGTTGGCATGTTGTTGCTGCGAGTATCTACGGTGCTAGTCTTATTCTGCTTTATACCGCTTCAACGCTTTATCATGCGTTTCCCTGGCCAAAAATGAAAGCGGTGTTTCAACAGCTTGATCATGCCGCTATTTACATTTTAATTGCTGGTACTTATACGCCATTTGCTTTAATCAATTTAAGAGATGCCTGGGGCTGGACCTTATTGGGCGTGGCTTGGGGAATTGCTTTGGTGGGTGTCGTGCTTGAGCTGACGCTGAAAAAGCGAATTGCCTGGCTGTCGCTTACTCTCTACCTTGGAATGGGCTGGATGGCGATTATTGCGATTAACCCGATGATTGATAATGTGGATGCAGGTGGCTTGATGTTGCTTGTCGCCGGCGGTTTAGCTTATACGCTGGGTGTTATCTTTTATGTCTGGAAATCTCTGCCTTATCATCATGCCATCTGGCATTTGTTTGTATTGGCGGGCAGCGTCTTCCATTTCTTCTCGATTTTCTACTTTGTATTGCCGCAACCGGAGTTGCTGAGTGCGAACTAGCTGATAAGCTGAATTTTGGTTATAAAAAACGCCCGCTAAAGTAGCGGGCGTCTTTTTATAACAGCTCTGCAAATCTTAACCGTTCTTCGGCTCACGACCTAAACGTTTACGATCGTTTTCTGTCAGTGCGCGTTTACGAATACGAATAGACTCAGGTGTCACTTCGACCAGTTCATCGTCATTGATGAATTCCAGTGCTTGCTCCAACGTTAAACGAATTGGTGTACTTAAGGTCTGTGCTTCGTCAGTACCAGAAGCGCGTACGTTAGTCAGCTGTTTACCTTTCAGGCAGTTTACTGTCAGGTCGTTTGAACGGTTATGAATACCGATGATCTGGCCTTCATAAACTTCATCACCGTGTGATGCAAATAACTTACCGCGCTCCTGCAGGTTAAACAGTGAGTAAGTCAGAGCTTTACCCTGAGCATTTGAAATCAGTACACCGTTACTACGCTGACCGATGGTTCCGCCTTTGTGCGGACCGTAGTGGTCAAACGTATGGTACATAAGGCCAGTACCTGAAGTCAGTGTCATGAATTCTGTCTGGAAGCCAATCAAACCACGGCTTGGTACTTCAAAATCAACGCGAACGCGACCTTTACCGTCTGGTGTCATGTTGGTCATTTCGGCTTTACGCAAGCCTAATTTTTCCATAACCGCACCTTGATGCTGCTCTTCAATATCAACCGTCATGGTTTCATAAGGTTCCATTTTCTTACCATCTTCGTACTTGATGATAACTTCTGGACGAGAAACGGCTAATTCAAAACCTTCACGACGCATGTTTTCAATAAGAACACCTAAGTGAAGCTCACCACGGCCAGATACGCGGAAACGATCCGGGTTGTCAGTTTCTTCAACACGTAAAGCTACGTTATGAACCAACTCTTGTTGCAAACGTTCAAGAATTTGACGAGAAGTAACAAACTTTCCTTCTTTACCTGCGAAAGGTGAGGTGTTTACCTGGAAGGTCATAGTTACTGTTGGCTCGTCAACGGTCAGTGGCTTCATAGCTTCAGCTTTACCAACTGCACACACGGTGTCGGAGATTTTTAGCTCGCCCAGACCGGTAATGGCGCAGATGTCGCCTGCTGCAGCTTTGTCCGCTTCAATGTGGTCAAGACCCAGGTAGCTAAAGACTTTACCAATTTTTCCGTTACGTTCTTTGCCGTCGGCACCAACAATAGTCACTTGCTGGTTCACTTTAACGCTACCGCGGGTAACGCGACCAATACCAATAACGCCTAAGTAGCTCGAGTAATCAAGCTGTGACACCTGCATTTGCAGGTCGCTTTCAGGGTCAGCATCGGGATGGCTTACCTTACTAACGATAGTTTCGAACAATGGCGTCATGTCGCCGTCTTGATCTTCTATGTCTAATGATGCCCAGCCGTTAAGCGCTGATGCGTAAACTACCGGAAAGTCCAGCTGTTCGTCAGTAGCGCCCAGGTTATCAAATAAGTCGAATACCTGATCCATCACCCAGTCAGGGCGTGCACCAGGACGGTCAACTTTGTTAATAACAAGAATAGGGTTCAAACCATGAGAGAAAGCTTTCTGCGTGACAAATCGAGTTTGAGGCATAGGACCGTCAACGGCATCAACCACTAACAATACGGAGTCTGCCATAGAAAGTACGCGTTCAACTTCGCCACCGAAATCGGCGTGTCCCGGAGTATCCAGAATGTTGATGCGGTAATCTTGCCAGTTAACCGCGGTGTTTTTGGCGAGGATAGTAATACCACGTTCTTTTTCAAGATCGTTGGAATCCATAATACGGTCTTCTATTTCGCCACGGCTTTCTAAAGTGCCAGATTGTTGCAACAACTTGTCGACTAGGGTGGTTTTACCATGGTCAACGTGCGCGATAATCGCGATGTTGCGTAATTTTTCTATATCAAATACCTGAATTGTCATTAAGAACTGCCTGTAGTTGTCCGGGAATGAAACCCGTCCAAGGGGTTTTGTGAAAAATAGCGGCGTATTCTACCTTTTTGAGTTGGATTAAGAAAGACCTGATTGTTTTTTGTTCGTTATATTTTTATGACGTTATCTTAGAATGTTACTTTTGCACCAATTTTGTGCGTTATGCGCTATACTGGTGCGTATTAATTTACGCATTATAGTGCTAAATGAACTAACTTTATGAATATAAACAAAAAAGTCAGTTGGCACAGGCTTTGCTATACTCAAGCTGTATTTTTAGACGCTGTCTACGGAGGACAACATGTCAGCTAATAAGATTTTCGATACCATCAAAGAACACGACGTAAAATTCGTCGATTTACGCTTTACCGATACTAAAGGTAAAGAGCAACACGTCACTATTCCGGTGTCGCAAATCGATGAAGACTTCTTTGAAGAAGGTAAAATGTTTGATGGTTCATCTATTTCCGGCTGGAAAGGCATTAACGAATCAGACATGGTACTGATGCCAGACAACGAGTCTGCGGTGATTGATCCCTTTACTGATGAAGTCACATTGAATGTACGTTGTGACATTCTTGAGCCGGAAACTATGCAGGGCTATAGCCGTGACCCTCGTTCAATTGCAAAGCGTGCGGAAGATTTCCTGCGCTCATCAGGCATTGCAGACGACGCTTACTTCGGTCCGGAACCTGAGTTCTTCCTGTTCAACGACGTACGTTTCCACACAGACATGAGTGGTTCGTTCTACAAGATTGACGCGGAAGAAGCGAAGTGGAACTCAGGCCGTGAATATTCAGAAGGTAACCTGGCTCACCGTCCTGGAGTAAAAGGCGGCTACTTCCCGGTACCTCCGGTAGACTCAGCGCACGACATTCGTGGCACCATGAGCTTAGTAATGGAAGACATGGGTATGGTTGTTGAAGCCCATCACCACGAAGTAGCAACAGCAGGTCAGAACGAAGTGGCTACACGCTTCAATACTCTGACTAAGAAAGCTGATGAACTGCAGGTTTATAAGTATGTGGTGCATAACGTCGCGCACTCTTACGGCATGACCGCAACCTTTATGCCGAAGCCACTGGTTGGCGATAACGGCTCTGGCATGCACGTGCATATGTCACTGAACAAAGGCGGCGAAAACTTATTTGCCGGCGACCAGTACGCAGGCTTGAGCGAAACCGCGCTGTTCTATATTGGCGGTATTATTAAGCACGCACGTGCCATTAACGCTTTTGCGAACGCCTCTACTAACTCGTACAAGCGTCTGGTTCCTGGTTTTGAAGCACCGGTGATGCTGGCTTATTCCGCCCGTAACCGTTCGGCTTCTATCCGTATTCCATTGGTTTCCAGCGCGAAAGGTCGCCGTATTGAAGTGCGCTTCCCTGACCCAAGTGCGAACCCGTACCTGGCCTTTACTGCGCTGTTAATGGCTGGCCTTGACGGTATCCGTAACAAGATCCACCCTGGCGATGCCATGGACAAAGATTTATACAATCTGCCTCCTGAAGAAGCGAAAGACATTCCGACCGTTTGTCACTCACTGGAAATGGCTCTGGACGCGCTGGATAAAGACCGCGACTTCCTTAAGCAAGGCGGCGTTATGGACGACGACATGATTGATGCCTACATCGATCTTAAGTACAACGAAGTAGAGACATTGAAGAAGACTACCCACCCGGTAGAATTCGATATGTACTACAGCGTTTAATGGTTACTGGCCGGGTAAGGTGTCTTGCCTTACCCGGTTGCACCAACTTGGTGCGTAATTTATCCTGCCTTCGTGAACGATAGCGCGCTACTTAACCAACTACTCACAGGCATACTCATCCTCGATGATCGCCTGACCATCCGTTACGTCAATTCGTCTGCTGAATCCTTACTCGATCACAGTGCAAAACGCCTGTTGGGCGAACCTTTCACTGCGGCTTTTTATCAGTGTTCGCTGGCGTCAGAAACGCTGATGGAGTGCCTGAATAGCGAGCAAACGGTGCTGAATGCGGAAGCTCAGTTCGCGCTGCATTCCGGGCACAATATTCGGGTGGAAACCAGTATTCAAACAGTAGAGCAACCTTTTGGACGTGCTTTGCTACTGGAATTAAAACAAGTAGACCAGTTGCGGCGAATAAATCAGGAAGATCAACAGCGTAATCAGCTATTCGCTACCCAGCACTTATTGCGCGGTATGGCGCATGAAATAAAGAACCCTCTGGGAGGTTTACGCGGCGCTGCGCAGTTACTGGCACGGCAACTTCCGGACGAGAGCCTGACAGAGTATACGGACTTGATCATCACCCAGTCGGACCGGTTAAGGTATTTGGTCGACAGGTTATTAGGGCCGGTAAAAAGGGGCGAGTCGAAGGAAACCAATATTCATGAAGTGTTGGAAAGAGTTGCCAGAACTTTGGTGTACGAATATGGAGACTCGCTGAATTTAGTTCGGGATTACGACCCGTCGCTGCCGGATATTCAGGTGGTTGCGGAAGCTTGTGAACAGGTGTTTTTGAATATTGCCCAAAATGCAGCACAAGCTATGTCAGGCGAAGGCACTATTACAATTAAAACGCGGGTAGAACACCAATTGACTCTGTTTGGACAGCGCTATCGACAATGTGCGGTGGTTACTTTGACCGATAATGGGCCCGGTATTCCGGCCGAGTTGCGCGAAACCCTGTTTTATCCGTTGATAAGCGGCCGTGCTGAAGGAACCGGACTCGGCTTGTCGCTGGCACAAAATTTAGTGCATCAGCATAAAGGGAAAATTGATTTTGATTCCAGTCCCGGAAAAACCCGATTTTCAGTGTATTTGCCTTATCTTTCAGCAGAAAATGGTAATGAGGTGACGGATGACCACTAATGCTCAGTTATGGATAATTGATGATGACGACTCTATTCGCTGGGTACTGGAAAAAGCCTTTGCTGATAGCCGTTATCACGTGCGCAGTTTTGCCAATGGCGAAGACTTTTTCATGGCTCTAAAGAGCGATAAACCAACCGTTGTGCTCACCGATATCCGTATGCCGGGAGAAAACGGCCTGGCTGTACTGGAGCGGCTGCATCAGACCGAGGCGCATTTGCCTGTTGTGGTTATGACCGCGCATTCCGATCTCGAGACAACGGTAAAAGCGTTTCAGGGCGGCGCATTTGAGTATCTGGCAAAGCCCTTTGACATTGATGAAGCTATTACCGCCGTTGACCGTGCTCTGCAGCATGCCAGACAAAGTGAAAATGCGCCCGCGCAAATAGACGCAAATTCAGTTCCCGAGCTTATTGGTGAAGCCACGCCTATGCAGGATGTGTTTCGTGCTATCGGTCGCTTGTCGGGCTCAAGCGTTAGTGTGCTGCTTACCGGAGAAACCGGTACTGGCAAAGAAGTTGTCGCGCGAGCTCTGCATAAACACAGCCCACGGGCGGATAAACCTTTTATTGCGCTTAACATGGCAGCAATACCCGCCGATTTAATTGAGTCGGAGCTGTTCGGGCACGAACGCGGGGCCTTTACCGGAGCCGACCGTAAACGCGTCGGGCGTTTTCAGCAAGCTGACGGTGGTACTTTGTTTCTGGATGAAATTGGCGATATGCCTTTACCAGTTCAGACACGGCTGTTGAGAGTTCTGGCCGAAGGACAGTTTTACCCGGTGGGAGCGTTGCAACCGGTAAAAGTGGATGTGCGCGTTATTGCCGCCACCCACCGGGAACTAGAACACTTGGTTAACCAGGGCACATTCAGGGATGACCTTTATCATCGTCTTAACGTTATCCGTTTGCGGCTGCCGCCTCTGCGTGAGCGGGCGGAAGATATCGATACTCTGGCAAGACACTTTCTTAAAAAGTCGGCCGAAGAGTTGAATGTCACACCAAAAACATTGTTAAATGAAACGCTTAGCACATTAAAGAGTTACAATTGGCCAGGTAACGTCCGACAACTGGAAAATACCTGTCGCTGGCTAACCGTTATGGCGCCCGGGCAGCAAATAAGTCCCCGGGACTTGCCTGAAGACATTCTGGTGACTTCAGAGCCAGGTTCGACAGAGCCAGGCGGTGAGCTTACCTGGTTACACTTTTTGCAAACTGAGCTGGAACAGCAGCCGTTAAACTCGCAGGATGTTCTGCAAAGTTATCAGCAGCAGCTGGAGCAGGTTGCGTTACAGACTGCTTTAAAACGTTTTTCCGGACATAAACAAAAAGCAGCCGCATGGCTGGGCTGGGGAAGGAATACCTTAACCCGAAAGTTGAAAACTCTGCTAAAGTAAAAGTTATGTAAAGAGGGTCGTATCCATCCCCGGCATTTTGGATCATGGATTTATTTCTGGAGAGAACAACAAGTTATGAGACATTCCGTACTACTCATTGACGATGATACTGAAATGTCTGTCATGCTGACAGAATTGTTTAAACGTGAATCTGTGGATTTAAGTGTCGCCGAAGATGGTGTCACTGGTCTTGATAAAGCACTTAACGGTGACTACGAACTTATTTTGCTGGACGTTATGCTACCCGGCATTGATGGTATGCAGCTTTTGCAGCGGTTACGCCAACAACATCGTGATACCGCGGTGCTGATGCTGACGGCTCGTGGTGACGATGATGACAGAGTCATGGGGCTGGAGCTTGGCGCAGATGATTATCTGCCAAAGCCTTTTAATCCACGTGAGCTGATTGCCCGTGTAAGAGCTTTGCTGCGTCGCACGCCAAACACAACCATGCAGAATGAAAGCCTGAACGTTTGTGGCATAGTGCTGGATCCGGCTACTACGGAAGTAAAATGCGATGATGCTGAACTGATTCTGACACCAACTGAGTTTGATATTTTGCGTTGTCTGATGCAGCAAGCCGGTCAAATGGTCAGTAAAGATCAGCTTTCTGTTGCGGCACTGGGACGAAAAATGGAGCCTTTTGACCGCAGTCTTGACGTGCATATTAGTAACATCCGGAAGAAATTCCCGGCAAAACCTGATCGTATTCAAACTATACGAGGTCGCGGCTACCGACTGATTGCAAGCTTATGAAGAACCGGCGTACGCGGTGGTACCGATCGCTTGCTCTGAGATTACTTTTCATTTTTTGGGCGCTGCTTTCGGTCACAGCGGCCAGTGGTTATTTGTTGGCGGTTTGGAACAAACCTAAAGCTGAACTTAAACCACTGGAGCCGGAGATTTATCAGACGTTACAGCCTTTATTGAGCGATGCGTTAACCTTTCACTCTCTACAACCCGGCCGGCTTATTGCTGGCGACTACCGCGTTGCCGCACAGTTGTCGGTGCAGGGCAGCGAAAAGCTATTAATGGACGAGATGCTGCGCGTAAGTCACGGTTCCACGCTATTGCGTATGCTGGGTCAAGAGTCTCCGCAGCAGATTCCTCTGGACGAGCGTTTGTTAATGGGTCCGTTCGAGCTCGACGGCAATAAAATTCTGGTGACTAAGCCCTTAGGCATTGAAGAGCAGGTTGACCGTGAGCGGTTGGAAGCAGAATCGACCCGCGCGCGCATACTGACCTTAATGGTTGGTAGCGGTTTACTCGCAGTATTACTGGGTATTTGGCTTATTCGACCTATACGACGAATGATTCTGGCAATGCGCGAAGTGGCTGATGGTAGTGCAACGCCTGAACTTAAACGTTTACCTAAACGTGGTGATGAAATTGGCGAACTGGCACGGGCTTTATCTCAAGGGGCGGTAGACTTAGCAACTTCGCGTGATGCGCAACGGCGATTACTCAGCGATGTATCGCACGAATTACGTTCACCTATGGCACGTATGCAGGTGGCTCTGGATTTAGCCGATTGCAATGAGGACGACCCTAATTGGCAACAATTGCGCCGCGATACGGAACGTCTCAGTGTGATTATTGAGCGAATTCTTTCACTGTCGAGACTGGAGAATGGGCTGGTTGATCTGAACCATGAAAGCCTGGATAGCGGTGAACTGGTGCAGCAGCTTATTAATGATATGTGTTATCAGCATCCAGAAGTACGCGAGCGCTTGCTGCGGCATGGTAACAACTGGCCGGTTATTGATACTGACCCTGAATTGCTGCGGCTGGTTCTGGAAAATATTGTCCGTAATGCACTGCACTACACCGAAGATAACGTAGAGCTTTCCTGTGACGATTACGGCAAAGGCTGTCATATTCGCATTCGGGATCACGGCCCGGGGGTTGATGAGAGCACCATAAGTAAACTGTTTGTGCCTTTTTATCGCGGCGATCCGGCGCGACACCATAAAGCCGGCGTTGGTCTTGGTTTAGCCTTGAGTCATCGCGCGGCGGCTGTTCTGGGTGGTGAATTAAAAGCTCATAATCACTCTGAAGGGGGACTTGAAGTCGTGTTAGACTTACCCAAAAGTCAGCCCGAACAGAAAGAATGAAGCAACCGCCTACTACACAACAACGCCCTGCAGACGACACGCCCGAATGGCTGGAGTTTTTTAAGGCTCAAGTCGAAGCCTTTTGGGAGCAGCAAGTTACCTCTGAGTATTTTACTGCGTTTGATGGTATCAAATTACATTTTGCCTATTACCGACATAGTGACTCCGCACCCTTAGTGGTTATTGCTCCGGGGCGAATAGAGTCGGCACTGAAGTATCAGGAACTGTTTTGGGAGCTGGCACAGCAGGGCTTTTCTGTTGCGGCACTGGATCACCGTGGGCAGGGATTGTCGGGGCGCCTGACGGCGAACCCTCATCAGGGACATGTCGAAAACTTTAATGACTTTGTACGTGACTTTTCAGACTTTACTGACCAGTTGATGGCACAATTTGGCGATGTACCGAAAATACTGTTTTCTCATTCGATGGGCGGAACAATAGCGACCATTTACTGTGCCACCTACCAGCACCCTTATAAAAAGCTGATACTCTCCGCTCCTATGTTCTCCATAGAAACAGGAATAGTTCCTTATTGGCTTGCGCGTTGGATAGTTTTTGCGGGAGCCTGGCTAAACCGCTGGCTGGCAAAACCATGGTATTTTCTCGGTATGGGAAATTATAAATCGGTGCCTTTTGAAGAGAACGTTCTGACACATAGCCGACAGCGATATAAGGCGTTTCGGGATGCTTACGATAATGTTTCGGATGTTCAGCTAGGCGGGCCCACATTTAATTGGCTGTATGAGGCCATCAGTGCCGCTATCAACGCGCAGAAACTGGCAAATGACATTACCATTCCGGTCATTCTGTTTCAGGCGGGGAATGATAAAGTGGTTTCCGCGTCAGGACAAAAGAAAGTAGCTGCTGCGGTTACCCGGGACCACTTTAGGTTTGAGACCATTAAAGGTGCATCGCACGAGCTTATGATGGAAACTGACAAGTTTCGTCAACCTGTGCTGGACGCTCTTATTGAAGAAACCCGGAAACTTGCTAACGCTTAAGTGAACCTTCTACCACGGCGACAATTTCAGGATCCATGTGGACAATAATATCGGCGCCCGGGAAAGCTTTCATCAGCTGTGCTTCAACATCATCGGCAATGGCGTGAGCCCGTAATAAAGACAATTCGTTGGCCAGCTCAATGTGTAACTGAATAAAGCGCACCGGGCCTGCCTCCCGTGTGCGTAGACCGTGAAAGCCTTTAACGCCGTTTACCGCCATTGTGATATTAGCAATCTGCTCTTGCAGCTCTTCTGACAACTCACGATCCATCAGTGCCTGAAATGCATCCCAGCCAATACGAACTGCGCCAATAATGAGGTAAACGGCAATGCCCATGGCAAAAATACTGTCAGCCCAGAGCCAGCCATAGCTACTTAAAATTAACGCCACAATAACGGCTAAGTTCAGCAGTATGTCCGACTGATAGTGAAGATTATCGGCCTGCACGGCCTGAGAGTTGGTATGACGAATAGCCATACGCTGTATAACAATTAAAACAAAGGTAATGACAATAGCAATGGCAGAAACCGCGATACCGTAACCCACTTTAGGCACACTGCCGCCCTGCATAAACTGTTGAACGCTGTGAAAAATAAGCAGCATGCTGGAACCGGAAATAAAGGCGCTTTGCGCTAACGCCGCCAGGGATTCGGCTTTACCGTGACCGAATCGATGCTCTTCATCTGCTGGTTGCAAAGCGTAGCGAATCGCAAAAAAGCTGAATATGGAAGCGCCGCTGTCTAAAATTGAATCGGTGAGAGATGCCAGCATACTGGCGGATTCTGTCTGGAACCAGGCAAAAAGCTTAATGGTAATTAGGATTATGGCAACGATAACCGACGCTGTACTAGCCAGTCGTACCCAAAAAGCATAATTCTGTTGGTAGTTTTTCTGATTTGCCACAGTACCGGTACACATTTATAAAAGATATTCTGCTATTCTACCGCTTTTACCCAAGTGATGAAAACGACCATGTTGCACCTTGTACTGTTTGAGCCTGAAATTCCCCCTAATACCGGCAACGTTATTCGTTTGGCGGCGAACACGGGCATGTCCTTGCATTTAATTGAGCCCTTAGGGTTTGAGCTGGATGAAAAAAAAGTACGTCGGGCGGGTCTTGATTATCACGATTTAGCTTCTGTAAATATCCATAAAGACTGGCAGAGCTTTCTGAATAGTACCTCGTTTAACCGCATTTTTGCGTGCACAACCAAAGGTAAGACAAATTACTCTGCAGTGGCTTATGAGGCCGGCGATGTTTTGTTGTTTGGCCCTGAAACTCGCGGGCTGCCAATGGAGGTCCTGGAAACTTTTCCACAAGAGAACTGGTTGCGGTTGCCAATGGCGGACACCAGCCGAAGCCTGAATTTATCCAATTCAGTGGCTATTTTTGCTTATGAAGCCTGGCGCCAGAACGATTTTACAGGCGCTCGTTAATTTGCTGTTTAGCCCTTTTTTCAATTGTCTGTTCGAACAGCGTGTTATCAAATAGTTGACGAAGTGCACGGCCTCTGTTGTTGTCGAGAAAGGCCATGAATAAAGGTTGTGGTCCCGACAGCTTCTGTTTCTTGTAGGGCTTTTCGGTCCAGTCAGGCAGGTTGTCCTTGTAGTCTATTACCGCACTGACCCTTTCCATATCCAGCAGTGCAAAGCAGTCCAGTGAATTCGAGGCCCGGTAAAAGGGTCGGTCGGTATCCACTAAGGTTTGCATGAAGCGAGGGCCGGATACACAAATAGGACCATCATTCGGTTGTTCAAGGGTGAAAAGAAAAATGCTGTCGTCGTAGCCAATATGATATTTAGACAGAATGATATTTTTTATTTTCTGATCAGGACGAACACCGATTAACGCATCTGCACGGCCTTCCTGTAGTAATTGAATACTTCGCTGCCAACTGCTGACAACCGTATTGAGCCGGGAGGTAAAAGTCGGAAATACGGATTTAGCCAAATTCCATAATTTGCCCGTGCCGTCGGCATTCAGTAAGCCCTGGTGTATGGCTCCTACAACCGTCAGTTGCTCAGGACGCTTTATGGGCTGTATTGGTGTTTCCAGGGTGACACCATACTGCTCGCGCAGTGCCTTCATCCGGCCGTTGTCGCGCATAGTTTGCAGGTGATAAGTCAGTTGAGGTATCAGTCTCGCATGCTCTTCATTCAGATAATGAAAACCAACCTCTGTCGATAACTTATGAGTAATTAAATGAGGGTTATCTTTCAGATCTGAATTTTCAAATTGAAAATCCCCCATAAATGCCATTTGAATGCGCCCCGAATCGAGTAATTTTACCACTTGCTCAATATCAATAGGGGTGACAATAGACGGTTCGTAAGGCAGGTTTTCGACCAATTTGGTAATTGAGTCCATACCGTTAACATAGGCCAGACTTTTCATTTCTGACAATGGGCAGTAACCACAGTTACGACGATCGGCTACCGCGATAATATCGAAAGTGAATAGTGGAAAAGGCACCCGGCGCAGGTGCCGGCGCTTGTCTTCAAGTAGCGCTGTTCTTCCCAGCTCCCCGGCGATGGTACCTTCAGCAGCCAACTGCTCACCTCGTAAGCGGGGAAGTTCGATGTACTCGAGTTCAATACCGAGTTTTTCGTATGCCTCTTCAAGCACCGCTGTTACATATTGCGTAAAGGGACCTTCCTCGGGAGCACGGAAAGTCAGTTTCTGCTCTGAGAAGGCAAAACTGGTCATCGGGAGCAGGCCCGCGAGCAGTAACAGAACGCAAAAACGTAACGGTGACTTCATAACAACACGTGTGATCTTATTTCATAAAAGAGAGATTAGTATAGCAGTGTTCGGATGCTCGTCACGAGCCCTGAAAATTATTTATTTTCATAGGTTTACGCTTATTAACAGTGAGTTTACTATGCCGTATCACATAAGTTAATTCTGCGAGAATTTTAGGTCTGTCTATAATAAATGCGTTAATCTATTGTCCTATATTTGACAGTTGGGTTGTTAACGCTCTAGCGTTGCAGCCTGTTGATTTTGTTAGTTGAAATATTCTAGCGGTGAAAGCCGTCGGTAACTAGGGGTTTTATTTATGGTTAAGTCGTTGTTTTCCTTGCTCTCTTTGGCGGCATTGTCATCAGCTTTTGCGGCGCCGTCAAATGCTGCCGATGACGATACATACCGACATTTATTGTTGGCTGGTGGCGGTCTGACGGCCTGTTCCAGTTTCGCGTCGGATAACTGTGATGACGTTGACTGGATTGATAAGGAAACGATGCGCACCGACAGGTATTTAAACCTGTCGAAAAAATTTCGTTCGAGAGCAACGGCAGAGTCGGTTTGGCCTAGTTACCGTGAAGAAACTCGCAAAAAAGTTGCTGATGCGCTGGAATTAATTCACGAGCGTTTAAAAGAAGACATTGTTCCTGAGCGCGTTTTTCTGCGTGAGTTTACCCGGCGGGCGACACAACAGCTTTATAACTCGTTGTCAGATGCTGAGTGGAACCGGATTATTGACTTAATTGAGCTACCGGTTCCGGATTCCGCACGTGAAGTGGTTAATCTGGATGAAAACCTCAAAGGTGAGTCAAAAGCAATTTTTCAGCGCTTTGTTGAAATGGCGCAGTCAGTTGCCGGAGATGAACGGAAGCCAAAGGTGTATTTCCTGACCTCTGCATCACGTAATCCGTACGATAAGATAGATTTTTACAATAGTGTATTTGAACAGCTGGGAGCAGAAGTGCATTGGCTGCCACTGGATTCTGCTGTAGTAAAAGCTCAGCGGGAAGGTCGTTGCGATGAACTGGCAAAAATTCAGCAAAAGCAATTAGGTGCTTATGAACGTGACCGGGTGCATAAAGACTGGTATCAGGAGCAAGTCGCTTTTTGCAAAGATTCTGATGCGGCCGCAGAGATGCTGGCCGATGCCGATGGACTGTTTTTTAATGATGGTGATCAGAACCTGACTCGTTCAACCTTTATTAAGGCGAATAATGAACCCGGCGATGTGCTGAAGACGATTATTGCAGCTGTGCAACAAAAGGAAGTGGTTATTGGCGGAACGGGTGCCGGCACTGCGGTTATGACTTCTAAGCCTATGATTTCTAATGGCACAACCGCTGAGGCCATAAAAGAGGGAGCGATTGCTTCCGATCCTCCTCCATTTGGTTGCAATTTAGACACCACCTGTCCGCCGAATGTTGGACCTGATAGCCTGACTTACCATCCGCTGGGCGGCTTAAGTTTGTTTCACTATGCCACATTGGATACTGAGTTTTCTGAGCGCGGGCGGCAGGGGCGCTTAATGCGTCTGGCAGCTGCGAGTTCCACACCATTATCTATTGGTATTGACGAAAATACCGCAATGGAAGTGAATTTAGAGAGTGGTGCTTTCAACATTATTGGTGAGCGTGGTGCGTTTATGGTGGAAGATGCACAAGGAACCGATAATGCCGTAGCTGCTACGTTTCATTATCTGGTCGCCGGAGCATCGGGGGTTATCTCTCCGTATGGATTACAAACCGCCGAGTTTGCGGAGGGTGATGATGTGGTTCAGGAAGAGCCAACAACAAACTTTCTCAGTGATCGTGGCTTAATTGATTCTATGCGCATTTTGTGTGGCGAGCGTAAGCAGGTTAGCTTGCTGAATAAAGACTTCCGTTTAATTGCACAGCGCGGGGAATCCAGTCGCGTGCAGTCTTCAGGTGGCGAATGCCAGATTGTAAACGGCAGCATTGGTATTGCCTGGCAGCCACAGGAAAAGCTGTAACGGCTGGGAAACTGGGGAAACGAGTGCTGAGGTGCGTAGCCTGACATTCATGTCAGGTGAGATATTGGACCTGACGTAAACGTCAGGCTACGCACATTCGGATCAGGCGACGCCGAATTCGGCGCGATACGCTTCAACTTTGGGTAAATATTCCTTAAAGGTGTCGTCATCTTTCAAAAAGGTGATGACATCATTCAGGCTCACAATACTAACTACCTGAGCGCCAAAATCACGCTCAACTTCTTGAATGGCTGATAACTCGCCTTTGCCTTTTTCCTGACGGTCTAGAGCAATCAGAACACCGGACAATTCGGCGCCGTTCGTTTCGACAATCTCCATGGCTTCGCGAATTGCTGTGCCGGCGGTGATCACGTCATCCACCAGCATCACTTTGCCTTCCAGCGCTGAGCCCACCAGGTTACCGCCTTCGCCGTGGTCTTTCTTTTCTTTACGGTTAAAGCAATATGGGGTGTCCTGCTGATGGTGGTCGTATAAAGCAACGGCTGTGGCGGTGGCAATTGGAATGCCTTTGTAGGCCGGGCCAAAAAGCACATCAAAATCGATACCGGAGTCGACCAGCGCGGCGGCATAAAAGCGGCCTAAGCGAGCCAGGTCAGACCCTTTATTAAACAGCCCGGCATTAAAAAAGTAGGGGCTGGTGCGGCCGGACTTTAAGGTAAACTCACCAAACTTTAATACGCCACGCTCTATGGCAAACTCAATAAACTCTTTTTGATACGCTTTCATTGCTGAAGGGTTCCTCACCTACTGTTACACCAAATTTATGCTAAAGCTTGTTTCTGAATATCAATTAACTCGCGAATGCTGTGACGAGCCATTTCGACCAGCCTGTTCATTTCGTCAAAACTGAAGGCTTCGCCCTCGGCTGTGCCCTGAATTTCGATAAACTTACCGGCTTCTGTCATCACTATGTTCATGTCGGTATCGGCTTTTGAGTCTTCAATGTATTCAAGATCGCTGACCGGTTCGCCATCTAAAATACCGACTGAAATTGCCGCGACCATTTCTTTTAACGGGTTCACTTTAACCATACCTTGCGCCCGCATCCAGTTCAGCGCGTCAACTAAGGCGACACAAGCGCCAGTGATAGACGCGGTACGTGTGCCACCGTCGGCCTGAATCACGTCACAGTCGATAGTAATGGTGTGTTCGCCTAATGCGCTCATGTCGATGCAGGTACGCAGCGAGCGACCAATTAGGCGCTGAATTTCTAAGGTGCGACCACCTTGCTTACCGCGGGAAGCTTCGCGGGCGGAACGGGTATGAGTTGCGCGTGGTAACATGCTGTATTCAGCGGTAACCCAGCCCTGGCCTTTACCTTTTAAAAAGCGCGGAACGCCGCGCTCTACCGATGCATTACAAAGCACCTTGGTTTCGCCAAACTCGATTAAAACCGAGCCTTCTGCGTGTTTGGTAAAGTTACGGGTAATGGTTACCGGTCGAATTTGTTGTGCCGTACGGCCACTTGGACGCATGTCATCTCCTTACTGAGTGAATGTCGCAATGTATAAATTGAGCGCAATTGTAGCAGAATTGCACGATTAATGGATCGCGATTCGCGCAGCAACGTATTACACTAGACCGATTAGAAAAATATGGACGGGAGGCAGTATGTCGCGTTCAGATGATGAAGAATTTGAGCTGTTTCGTCAGGAAATGACTGACGTAACGCCCTTGGCGGGGGAAGAAGTTGCTGATATTAAGCAGGCTTTTGAACCGACGCTGGCGCAAAAAGAGCGGCGCCGGGCGGCGGAAGCAGAGGAAGAAGAAAATGCTAACTTCTTGTCGACTGAATATGTCGATTTAGTGGAGCCGGGTGAAGCTATCGAGTTTCACCGCGACGGGGTGCAAGCCGGTGTGTTTAAACGCCTGAAACAAGGCCGCTACACCATGGAGGCCAGCCTGAACTTGCATCACCACACGTTGCGTGAAGCACGCACGGCGGTATTTAACTTTGTGCAGGATTGTCATCAGGCGGGTATTCGCACTGCGCTAATTATTCATGGGCAAGGTAAACACTCGAAGCCACATCCGGCGTTGATAAAGAGCTATGTGAATAAGTGGCTGCGCGAAATGGCGCCGGTACTAGCATTCCATAGCGCGCAACGACCGCACGGCGGCCGCGGCGCAGCCTATGTAATGCTCAAGAAAAATGCTGAGCAAAAGCAAAAGAATCGCGAAAAACACGCGAAAAAATAAGGAATTGCAATGATTCAAAGCATGACAGGATACGCACGTTACGAGCATAAAGCTGATTGGGGCTCTGCCACGTGGGAAATTCGTTCCGTTAACCAGCGCTATTTAGAAACCTATTTTCGCCTGCCGGAAGCGTTCCGTTCGCTGGAAAACACCTTACGTGAACAGTTTCGTAAGAAACTGCAACGCGGCAAGGTTGAATGCAAACTCTATATACACATGGACGAAGCACGCCAGACAGAATTAAACATCAATGAACCGCTGGCTAAAAGTGTTATCGCTGGCGCTAAATGGGTCAGTCAGCAATCAGCCGCTGGTCAGCTGAATCCAATTGATGTGCTCAAGTGGCCGGGGGTAGTGAGTAATGATGAACAAGACATGGATGAAGTGCAAAAGGAAGTGTTAGCTGCGCTCGATAAAGCCACTGCTGATTTCATCGACAACCGCAAAAGTGAAGGCAGTGCCATCGATCGCATGCTGCAGGAGCGCTTAGACGGTGTGACCACGCAGGTGGCCTTTGTGCGTGAACGTATGCCCGAAGTTATGGCCTGGCAACGTGAGCGCTTACTAACTCGTTTTGAAGAAGCTAAAGTGGAGCTGGACCAGCAACGCGTTGAACAGGAAATGGTCATGCTGGCGCAGAAAACCGACGTAGCCGAAGAGCTCGATCGCTTAGACGCGCACGTGGAAGAAGCCCGCAAAATTCTGAAAAAAGGCGGCCCTTGTGGACGTCGTCTGGACTTCATGATGCAAGAGTTTAACCGTGAAGCAAACACCCTGGCCTCAAAGTCGATTAATGCCGATATCACCGCCGCTGCGGTAGAGCTTAAGGTGTTGATTGAGCAAATGAGAGAACAGATCCAGAATATTGAGTGAGTATTAATCCAGATTAATATTTATTTAAAATCTTTAATATTCAAATGCTTGCGCTTACACCTATAACCTAGTTAAATCTAATTTAATCTTTTTAAGTTAAATTTATAGTATGACATAAGGTTTGACATAAAGGCTCTGCTTAACATATTGTTGGCTTTTATGTCATACTTTGCGGGTGCTGTTTGAACAAGAATCATAACGACATAACAGAAGAACACAAAAACTACATCAGCTTTATAGATGGGTTTAAGAAGAAAAAAAAAGACTTTAATAATGCTGAAATCAACAGCCTACTCGGCACAGCTCACCCAAGCCTTACACGCATCGAAAAAAATTTATATTTTCGGATAACTCCAGCTGGTACAGGCTCATGGGTTTATCAATATAAAATTCACAATAAACCTAAGCGCATGACATTGGGAACATATGGGAAAAGACCTGATGGTATGCCGCTGGTTGATGCTCGTGACGCTTTGGCTGAAGCTAGAGCACTAGTCAATAAGGGGACTGATCCCTTAGCGGAGAAGAAAAGAGCTTCAAAAAACGATTACAATACTGTTGATGATCTTGCTAAAGATTGGCTCGAAGAAGTAACAGGTCGTTTGGAACATCCAAAGATTCCAATTAGGGTATACAGTCAAGAGATCAAACCAATTATCGGTGGGATATCATTAAATGATGTCACAGGATTAGATATACGAAGTGTTTTGAAGTCTGTTAAAGATAGAAAGAAAACTCCGAGGCCGACCGTTGTCAATGACACGTTAACTTATATGAAGCAACTATTTGATCATGGGGTGACCCTTGGTCTAATGCATCATAACCCAGCCAATGCATTTAGAGCCAAGCATGCGGGTGGACAAGAGAAATCAAGAGATAGAGTTTTATCTTTAAAAGAGCTAAAGATTGTTTTTCAAGTAATGAAAAACAATCAAGTTCATTTTATTCGTGAAAACCTTTTAGCAGTAGCCTTATTGATTGTTTTAGGTGTAAGGAAGGGGGAATTAATCGGATTACGATGGAAAGAGCTCGATTTCAAAAATAAGGTGTGGCGACTATCACAAGAAAGAGCAAAGAATAAACACGCGATTGATATTCCTTTACCTACGCAAGTTGTCAAATGGTTTGGAGAACTAAAAATCAGAGCGGGTGATTCAGACTTTGTCTTCCCTGCACGCAGAGCAGGTAAAAAAGGGAATAGAGGCTACATATCAGATGATACGTTGAATCATGCTCTAACCAACCTATTTGGCAGAAAAACAGGTAAAGGTAAGTCGAGCACTGGTAACGTGCTAGGAGATGTCGGAATCGAATATTTTGTAATTCATGATCTTCGTCGTACGACACGCACTTTAATGTCAAAAAATGGTGTTAGGTATGAAGTCGCAGAAAAGAGTATCAATCATGTAAAGAAGGGGGTTGAGGGTATATACAATCGAGACGCTTTCTATGAGGAAAGAATAGCAGCGCACCAACAACTTACTGATCAGGTATCACAGTTATTATAAATCTGACGCTGGATAAAATAAAACTTGATAAGAACACATCAAGATAAAATCGATGACCCAACATGTGATATAATGTCGAAATAAAGTAAGCGTCACATAAACCACGCCTAGTCACCACTTTGCAGATAGCCTAATTTATCGCCACGTTCTAACCAACGAGGTGATTTATGAGTCGAGAATACCGCTCTAAAGCGCAGTGGCAGGCGCTAATTGATGAATTTGAGCAAAGCGGGCTAAGCCGCAAGACGTTTTGTGAAGCTCAAGGTATTAATCCGGACTACTTTAGCCAGCGCCGCCGTCGATTA
>Ga0207897_100089_pt1 | contig 49687 bp, 50 predicted proteins | sample LinPmetageLP42_FD_184054 | JGI IMG/M metagenome (GOLD analysis project Ga0207897, IMG submission 184054) | Marine viral communities from the Pacific Ocean - LP-42 (SPAdes) | ecosystem: Environmental > Aquatic > Marine > Oceanic | place: Pacific Ocean | collected 2010-08-27
AACAATGCGCCGCTGTCGCTGGTGGTGCGGTGGCCGCTCAGCTCGACACGGACAGAGCCGTTGCATGAGGGCGTCCAGGTCGTTAGGGTTTCACCCATGGCGAGTGGTCCTCTTGAATCGTGTTCTGACAGGAACATCCTGATTCTACAAGAGAAAACCACTCGCCATCTTCGTTTTCAGGTCGGCCTCATGAATAAGCCGGGGGTAACAGTGAAAGTCGCTGAAACCTTGGGAGAATCCAAACGCCCCAGGCGAAAACCTGCCAAAGCCCGCGTATTTCAGGCATAAAAAAATCCGCCAGGAAAACCGTGGCGGACCAAAGAACAGTTAAAGCCAGACATAACATCGCGATAACATCATGTCCTTGCTTACTATGACTGCACCTTTTGCATTTCTATCCCGACGGTTGCCAAAAAATTCGGTCTTTTTTGTCACTGACCTTTACGGAATGTGAAAGCTGGGCTACGTGCGTTGCCAGTGGAAGACGCGCTAACCTGTGATCTGACCTGATCGCTGGATCGAGCCCCACAAGGACACCGCATGCCTGCCACGCCCCATGACCTCCACGCCCTGACGCTGCGTCACCCGGAAATCGCCAGCCTGATGGCCGGCCGCGAAATCGGCTGGCTCAACCCTGAACGCGTCGCGACTGCCCAGGCGCTCGCCTCACCGGCGCTGCAGGCGAGTGGCGTGGGAGCCCAGGACATCGAGGACGCCAACGCACGCCTGATGCGTTTCGCTCCCTGGATTGCCGAAGCCTTCCCCGAGACCGCCGCCGCGTCAGGGCGCATCGAATCGCCGCTGGTGGCGGCGCCCGGCTTGCAGCAGGCGCTGAGCGGCATAGCCTCGACCGCCTCTCCTCTCAGCGCAGCCGAATCCCCGCTGCCCGGCCGCCTGATGATCAAGTGCGACAACGCCCTGCCCATCTCGGGTTCGATCAAGGCGCGCGGCGGCATCCATGAGGTGCTCAAGCATGCCGAGCGTCTCGCCATTGACGCAGGGCTGCTGCATCAGGAAGACGACTACCGCGCCTTCCAGCGTGATGAGATACGTGACCTGCTGGCCGGCCAACAGGTCGTGGTGGGCTCCACCGGCAACCTGGGACTCAGCATCGGCATCATGAGCGCGCGGCTCGGCTTTCGCGTCACCGTCCACATGTCGGCAGATGCCAAGCAATGGAAGAAGGACCTGCTGCGCGCCCGGGGCGCGGAGGTCGTGGAACACAGCGGAGATTACGGCAAGGCCGTCGCCGCGGGGCGCCAGGAAGCGCAGCAGCCCAACGCCCACTTTATCGATGATGAAAGCTCGCGGGACCTGTTCGTGGGCTATGCCACGGCGGCCAGCCGCCTCGCGGAGCAGCTCTCGGCGCAGGGCATCCCGGTGGATGCCCGCCATCCGCTCTGCGTCTATCTGCCCTGTGGCGTCGGCGGCGGACCGGGTGGCGTGGCCTACGGCCTCAAGCAGGTCTTCGGTGACGCCGTGCACTGCTTCTTCGCCGAGCCGGTCAACTCCCCCTGCATGCTGCTGGGCATGTTGACCGGCGAACATGACGGCATCGCGGTGGAGGATATCGGGCTGGACAATCGCACCTGCGCCGATGGCCTGGCGGTGGGTCGCGCCTCGGCCTTCGTCGGGCGCGTGATGGCGCCCTTGCTCAGCGGCATCCATACCGTGCGTGACGAGCATCTGCTCGAACTGCTCGCGCTGGCATATGACAGCGAAGGACTCATGCTTGAGCCGTCCGCGCTGGCCGGCGTGCCCGGTATCCACCACGTGCTGCGCAATGACGCCCCCGAGTGGCACGCCTGGCGGGCGGCCAACGGGCTGGATGACAGCGAGGTGCAGGCCAATACCACCCATGTCGTCTGGGCCACCGGCGGCAGCATGGTACCCGAGGCGATCTGGCAGGCCGACTATCAGCGCGGCAAGGCGTTGCTGTCACAGGTCAGCGCAAACCGGCAAGAGTGAGCCATCAGGCGATGAAGGCCTGCCACAGCCACACGCCGGTCAGCGCCAGCCCGATCACTCCCAGCGGGCGCGAGTAGCGTTGCCAGAGCGCCAGCGCCTGATCCTCGACCAGTGCCACCAGGGCCGCCAGTCCGAAATAGCGCACCCCGCGCCCGACCAACGCAGCCAGCAGGAACAACGCGACCGGATAGCCGCTGGCACCGGCGACCAGCATGGCGCTCTGGAAGGGAATCGGCACAATGCCGATCAGCATGATGGCAAGGAAGCCCTGCTCGCTGAAGCGCTGCTGGAAGGATTCGAAGGCCTGCTGCCCGCCGAAGAAGCCGATCAACCCATCGCCCCACGTCGCCAGCGCGTAGGCCCCCAGATAGAAGCCCAGCAATGCCGCGGTCAGGTTGCCGGCGAGTGCCACCGCGGCCACGCGCCAGCGGCGTTCGGGGTGGCGCAGCATCCACGGGATCAAAACGACCTCGATGGGAATCGGGATCAGCAGGGTTTCCAGCATCGAGGCGATGAACAGCCACAGCATGGCGTGGCGGGAGTGATTGAGGCGGTCAAGCCAATCACTCGCGGAAGAGAGTTTCCACATGAAGGCAGCACGTTGTCCTGGGCGATGAGCTGACCACTTTGCCCTGAGTCCGCCCCGCTTGCCAGCCTGCTTGTCCGCCAGCGCGCACGCCTGAGCCAAAAACCCAGACGCGCTACTCGAAGCCTTCCAGGCGCATGGCCGAGCGCACCAGCCGCTCGTCCTCCGCCTCCAGCTCGCGCAGGTTGTCGCGAATGCTGTGCAGATGCTCCAGCGCCGCCTTCTCCGCCGCCTCCGGCTGCTGGTCCATCACCGCACGGTAGATGGCCGTGTGCTGGGCATTGATCTGGCCGCGGGGAATCGGGCGATGGTAGAGATTGCGCAGCGAGGCGAATACCGAGCTGAGCAGCAGGTCATTGATGCCCTTGAGCGTATGCACCAGCACCGGATTGTGGGACGCCTCACAGATGGCGTGGTGGAAGGCGTGGTCGTGACGCGCCAGCTGCTGGGCATCCGGCAGCGCCGCATCGCCCGGCGCTGAGGACTCAAAGTCGGGCGGATACTCGCGCACGCAGGCCGCCATCGCCTCGTAATGACGCCGGATCAGCACTCTATCCGCCGGCGTGCCGCGCTGGGCAGCCAGTCGCGCCGACTGCCCTTCCAGCAGGGCCCGCACTTCCAGCAGGTCATACAGGGTGCGCGGCTGATCCCGAAACAGGTGCATCAGCGGGCTGATATCGCCGCTCGGCAACAGCGCCGCGACGCTCGAGCCCTTGCCATGACGCGTCTCGATGATGCCCTTGCCACGCAACAGCCTGAGCCCTTCACGCAGCGAGGCCCGCGAGATGCCCAGCCGCTCACATAGCCGGCGCTCCGAGGGGATCATCTGCCCGGGCTTGAGCACGCCGTCCAGAATCAATTGCTCCAGACGCGCCGCCGCCTGATCCGCGGCGCGGGGGTCAGCTCCTGACTCGGCGATGGTTCGCAGCATCCTGCCCCTCCCCTTTTGCTCGACCTTTGTGTGCTGGGCCTTGATCAACCCGCTCGTGGCACTTGATCAACCCGCTGGCAGCGCCTGGCGATTTCCGACTGGTCAGACCTGTCGATCGAGTGACGCAAAGCCGCCTGATGGCTGCAGGCGTGAGGCCAGTAAAGCGTGGTTTTCCTTGCACAAACACTAGACGAATGTCTGGTCAGACCACTGATGTGAAGCATGGACAAGGCCGGGGAGGCAGGCCAGATTGTGTGCAGATCAGGTGCGGCGGAATCGACAGGCGGCTCGCTCGAACCCCGCACCAGCCAACAGCACCAGCAGTCAGCACCAGCAAACAGCAACGACAGACAGCAGCCGCGCAGACCCCAACCTCCCGGGAGGCAGTGCATGAATATCCTCTATGACCCGACGCTGGATGGACCGCTGGCCCAGCACGACAAGGGCCAGGTGCTGGCGCATCTCACCACCCTGCTGCCGGACCTGACGCTGCTGCACCGCGAGGAGGACCTGCATCCCTTCGAATGTGATGGCCTGTCCGCCTATCGCGTCATGCCGATGCTGGTCGCCCTGCCGGAGCGGGTCGAGCAGGTCGCCGCCCTGCTGCGTGAATGTCATGCGCTGGGCGTGCCGGTGGTGACACGTGGCGCCGGCACTGGGCTGTCCGGCGGCGCCTTGCCGCTGGCGCAAGGCGTGCTGCTGGTGATGTCGCGCATGGCACGGATTCTCGAGATCGACCCTGACGCCCGCACCGCGCGCCTGCAGCCCGGGGTGCGCAATCTCGCCATTTCCGAGGCCGCCGCGCCCTTCGGACTCTACTACGCGCCGGACCCCTCCTCGCAGATCGCCTGCTCCATCGGCGGCAACGTGGCCGAGAATGCCGGTGGCGTGCACTGCCTCAAGTACGGCCTCACCGTTCACAACCTGCTCAAGCTCGAGATGCTGACCATCGAAGGCGAGGCGATGACGATCGGCGCCGACAGCCTCGACTCGCCCGGCCTGGACATGCTGGCGCTGATGACCGGCTCCGAAGGCATGCTGGGAGTGGTCACGGAAGTCACGGTGCGTCTGCTGCCCAGGCCCGAGACCGCCAAGGTACTGATGGCGAGCTTCGCCGATATCGACAAGGCCGGCCGCGCGGTGGGCGACATCATCGCCTGCGGCATCATCCCCGGCGGGCTCGAGATGATGGACAACCTGGCGATCCGCGCCGCCGAGGACTTCATCCATGCGGGCTATCCGATCGAGGCCGCCGCCATTCTGCTCTGCGAGCTGGACGGCGCCGAGGCCGATGTCGTGGATGACTGCGCGCGGGTTCGTGAGGTGCTGGAGCGCGCCGGCGCCACCGAGATCCGCCAGGCACAGGACGAGGCCGAGCGCACGCGCTTCTGGGCCGGGCGCAAGAATGCCTTCCCCGCCGTGGGCCGCATGTCGCCCGACTACTACTGCATGGATGGCACCATTCCGCGTCGCGAGCTGCCCGCCGTGCTGAACGGCATCGCGGAGCTCTCGCGCCAATCGGGGCTCGCGGTGGCCAATGTCTTCCATGCCGGTGACGGCAACATGCACCCGCTGATCCTGTTCGATGCCAACCAGCCCGGCGAGCTGGAACTGGCCGAGGAGGTCGGTGGCAAGATTCTCGAACTGTGCGTGGCCGCCGGCGGCAGCATCACCGGCGAACATGGCGTGGGCCGCGAGAAGATCAATCAGATGTGTGCCCAGTTCAATCACGAGGAGATCAGCGTCTTCCATGCCGTGAAGGCCGCCTTCGACCCCGCTGGGCTGCTCAACCCCGGCAAGAACATCCCGACGCTGGCGCGCTGCGCCGAATTCGGTGCCATGCATGTGCATGACAACCAGTTGCCTCATCCCGATCTGCCGCGTTTCTAGACAGCTGCCACGTGGCTGGACGGCTCTTAGATTCGCCACCGCCTGACCTTTCGCTACCTGACGTTCGCCACTTCATCGCCACGTTAATAGAGACATGCCATGCCAGAGCCAGATGATTCGCTCCAGGATCAGGTGCCAAGCCATGCCGAGTGCGCTACGCCTGCCGCCTGCCAGCCCCCACAGCAGCAGGATGCCAGCGAGACACTCCGCGCACAGGTCCGCGCTGCCCATGAGGCGAAGCGCCCGCTGCGCATCGCCGGCAGTGGCAGCAAGGCCTTCCTCGGCCGCGAAGTGGCCGCCGAGGAAGTGCTCGACATGCGCGCGCATCATGGCATCACCCACTACGACCCGGTGGAGCTGATGGTCTCGGTGCGCGCCGGCACGCCGCTGGCGACGCTTGAGGCCGTCCTCGCCGAGCAAGGTCAGCATCTGAGCTGCGAGCCGCCCCACTTCGGCCCCGCGGCGACCGTCGGCGGCACGCTCGCCTCGGGACTCAGCGGCCCACGCCGCCTCTGGAGCGGCAGCCTGCGTGACCTGGTGCTGGGCACGCGCATCATCAGTGCCGACGGCAAGGCGCTGCGTTTCGGCGGGGAAGTGATGAAGAACGTGGCGGGCTACGACCTGTCGCGCCTGATGTGCGGTGCCCAGGGCACGCTGGGCGTGATCAGCGAAGTCTCGCTCAAGGTGATGCCGCGCCCGGTGGCAAGCGAATCGCTGTGTCTGGAGCTCAGTCTCGCCGAGGCGCTGACTCGCCTGAATGCCTGGGGCCGCACGCCGCTGCCGATCACGGCGACCAGCTGGCATGACGGTCACCTCACCCTGCGCCTGGAAGGAGGCGAGCGTTCGGTCCAGTCCGGTTGCGAGCAGCTGGGCGGCGAGGTCCTGACGACGGATCAGGCGACGGCGCACTGGACTGAGCTGCGTGAGCACCGCCTGCCCTTCTTCAGCGCGCGCGCGCCGCATCAGGCACTGTGGCGACTGTCGCTGCCGTTGGCGCTGGACCACCTCGAGTGGCAAGCCGCCGTCAGCGAACTGCTGGGCCCTGTGGATGACGCCGACCTGCTGTGTGACTGGGCGGGTGCCCAGCGCTGGCTCGCAAGCGATGCCCCGGCCCAGCGCATCCGCTCGCTGGCCAGTCGGCTGGGCGGCCACGCCATCTGCTATACTCCGGGCACCGTCGCCGCCGAGGACAGCCCGCTGATGCCGCTGGCCGCCCCCAATGCCCGCTATCACCTTCAGCTCAAGCAGCAGCTGGACCCCCACGGCATCCTCAATCCCGGTCGCCTGTATGCCGAGATGTGACTCACGCCACGACAGGAGACGTACCTGAATGCAGACTCACTTCAGTGACGCCGCGCTTGCCAGACCGCATATCCAGCGGGCCGACAAGGTCCTGCGCAGCTGCGTGCATTGCGGCTTCTGCAATGCCACCTGCCCCACCTATCAGCTGCTGGGCGATGAGCGCGACGGGCCGCGCGGGCGCATCTATCTGATCAAGCAGCTGCTGGAGAGCGACCCCGAGAGCCAGGACCCAAGCATCCGCCAGCAGGCCAGCGAGATCACCCGCGAGACCCAACGGCATCTGGATCGCTGCCTGAGCTGTCGCAGTTGCGAGACCACCTGCCCGTCGGGCGTGCAGTATCACACCCTGCTCGATATCGGGCGTCAGGAACTGGAGCGCCGCGTCGGCCGCCCGTGGCGAGAGCGCCTGCTGCGCAGCGGCCTGCGCCATGCGCTGGTCGAACCCGCGCGCTTCAAGGCCCTGCTGGCACTTGGCGTGCGCTTTCGTCCCCTCGCGCCTGGCGCGCTGGCCGACAAGATCCCGCTGGCCCGCGAGCGCGACCGTCAAGCCGAGCACCCAACTGCCCCCGTCGCCGCGACGCCTTCTGATCAGGCGCTTTCTAGCCAAGGGCTTTCTCAGCAAGGGCTTTCGCGCCAGGTGCTGATGCTGGAGGGCTGCGTGCAACCGGGCCTGGCCCCCAACATCAATGCCGCCACCGCCCGCGTGCTGGCGCGCTTCGGCATCGGCGTCACGCCCATTCAGGAGGCCGGCTGCTGCGGTGCCATCGACTATCACCTCAACGCCCAGCAGGCCGGTCGCGCGCGCATGCGTGCCAACATCGATGCCTGGTGGCCGGCCATCGAGGCCGGTGCGGAAGCGATCGTGCAGACCGCCAGTGGCTGCGGGGCCTTCGTCAAGGAATATGGCGAGATGCTGGCCGATGACCCGGACTATGCTGAGCGCGCTGCACGCGTAAGCGCCCTGGCCCGCGATATCGTCGAGGTGCTGGGCGAGGAGATCGCCCGCCAAGAACGAAAGAGTCTCGCGGCCGCGCCCGACCAACAACCGCTGGCCTTCCATTGCCCCTGCACCCTGCAACATGCCCAGGGGCTGGGCGGCGAGGTGGAGAAGATCCTGACGCAACTGGGCTTCACGCTGGCCCCTGTCATGGAGGGCCATCTGTGCTGCGGGTCCGCCGGCACCTACTCGATCACGCAACCGGAGTTGTCACGCCAGCTGCGAGACCGCAAGCTTGAGGCGCTGGAGGCCAACGGGCCTGCGCGCATCGCCACCGCCAACATCGGCTGTCAGACGCATCTCTCGAGCGCCGGACGCACGCTGGTGAGTCACTGGATCGAACTGGTGGATGATGCCCTGCCCGAGACGCTCCCGCAGGAATGAAGCGTCACTATCTGTTTCAGTATCTCTTTCACTGTCCTTTTCCCTCACCACTGCCAAGGAAGCCCGATGATCACTCGCCACGTACTGACCCTCGCTGACGTCAATCAGATGCTGGACGCCGCCCAGAAGGAAGCCGAGGCCAATGGCTGGGCCGTCTCCATCGCCGTTGCCGACGACGGCGGCCACCCGCTGGGCCTGCGTCGCCTAGACGACACCCCGGCGATGACCGGCTACTTCGCCCAGGAGAAGGCCAAGAGCGCCGCCCTGGGTCGCCGCGAGACCCAGCTGTTCGAGGACTCCATCAACGGCGGACGCACCGCCTTCCTGTCAGCGCCGCAGCTTGAAGGCATGCTGGGCGGCGGCGTGCCGGTGATGGTCGAAGGCCAGATCGCCGGCAGCATCGGCGTGTCCGGCGTCAAGCCGGAGCAGGATGCCCAGATCGCCAAGGCCGGGGTCGCCGCACTGGGCCTCTGAGGCGCCGCCAGCCTGGATAAAGAGGCTTCACCGGTTTGGATAAAAAGCCCTCGCCAGCCTGGATAAAAGAGGCGAATGAAAAGACCGCCGCGCCCGTCAGGGCACGGCGGTCTTTTTGCATACGCCAATCTTGCGTCTGGGTCTTTCGGTCACGCACCGCGAGGCGGCATGGCGGCTTCCACCGCCGCCATGAAGGCGCGCAGCTTGCCCGACTGCGGCAGGCGCTGGGGATAGAGCATGTAGATGCTGTTGGGCTCGCCCTCCTCGTGCGCCAGCAGACGCACCAGACGGCCCTCGGCCAGCTCACGGTCGACCAGGTAATGGGCGACCCGGATGATGCCGGCATGACCCAGCGCCTGCTGCTTGAGCAGGCGGTGATCATTGATGGCCAATCCCCCCGCGAGACTGACCTCACCACTGGCCAGCGGCCAGCCGGACTGCCCCGACCAGACGTGGCAGCGATGATCACCAAGTGCCGCGGCCGTGTGCGGCGTGCCATGCGCGGCAAGGTACTCGGGCGAGGCGCAGCAGCAGTGGACGTAATCGAGCAGGCGACGCGCGATCATGTTGTCCGGTGGCGTGCGCGTGGCGCGAAATGCCACATCAAATGGCTCGCGGGTCAGGTCATGGCTCTCGTAACTGACGTCCAGACGCAGCTCGACTGCCGGATGGCGCGCCTGAAAGGCATTGCAGACCTCGACCAGATAGCGCTCGGCGAACAGCACCGGCGCCGTGATGCGCAACACCCCGCTGTAGCCCTGACGCTCCGACTCACTCGTCTGCTCCAGGTCGTGTTCAAGCTCGCGCTCCAGTGCCAGCAACTCGCCATGTACCGACTGCATGCGCTGACGAATCCGCTCGCCTTCCTCGGTGAGACGGACCGCCCGCGTGGTGCGGATCAGCAAGGGCGCCCCGATGTCCTGCTCCAGCCGCCGCACCTGCTCGGAAAGATGAGCACGCGATACGCCCAGCGCCTTGGCCGCCCGGGTGAAGCTGAGGGTTTCCGCCACCTGAGCGAACAACATCAGTCGCTCCACCTGCTTGTGATGCCGCATCCTGCCTGCTCCTCACGCCAGCCATCCGGGATTTCAGTGAACGAGACTGCCACAGCATTGTACGTTCTGGCGAACAATCTATTCGTTCGCATGTGCTTATCAGACCTGCAGACGCGACCTAGACTGAAGGCGTCATTCGATGTCACCTCACCCCTGTGAGACATCGACGCCTCCACTCGCGAAAGGACTCCGCCATGCGCTATACCCCGGCTGAAGATCGCTACGAACGCATGCACTACCAGCGCTGCGGCAAGAGCGGCCTCAAACTGCCCCGCCTGTCACTGGGGCTCTGGCACAACTTCGGCAACAACGCCCACGAAGACAATGCGCGCGCCATCTGCCAGACCGCCTTCGATCTGGGCATCACCCACTTCGACCTGGCCAACAACTACGGGCCGCCGCCGGGCAGCGCCGAGGAAATGTTCGGTCGCATGCTCAAGCGTGACTTCGCCGGCTACCGCGATGAGATGGTGATCTCCACCAAGGCGGGCTATCACATGTGGCCTGGCCCCTACGGCGAATGGGGCAGCCGCAAGTATTTGCTCTCGAGCCTGGATCAGAGCCTCAAGCGCATGGACCTCGATTACGTCGACATCTTCTATTCGCACCGCTTCGATCCGGACACGCCGCTGGAAGAGACGATGGGCGCGCTGGACAGCGCCGTGCGTTCCGGCAAGGCGCTCTATGCGGGCATCTCCTCCTACAATGCCCAGCGCACCCGCGAAGCCGCCGCCATCCTGCGCGAGCTGGGCACGCCGTGCATCATCCATCAGCCCAGCTATTCGATGATCAATCGCTGGATCGAGGAAGACGGCCTGCTCGACACCCTCGATGACGAGGGCATCGGCTCCATCGTGTTCTCGCCGCTGGCCCAGGGCGTGCTGACCAACAAGTATCTGGGCGGCGTGCCACAGGATAGCCGTCTGGCACGCGGCGGAGCGATCAAGGAAGACCACCTCACCGAGGACAATCTGGAGCGGGTGCGCGCCCTCAACGCCATCGCCGAGCGCCGTGGCCAGTCGCTGGCCCAGATGGCCCTCGCCTGGGCGCTGCGTGGCAACCGCGTCACCACCGCACTGATCGGCGCCAGCCGTCCGGAACAGGTCAGCGATTGCGTCAAGGCACTGGATCATCTCGACTTCACCCAGGCCGAGCTCGACGAGATCGACCGCTATGCCATCGATGGCGGCGTCAATCTATGGGCGCGCTCGTCCAATGCCTGAGCTCGTGCCTGAGCCGCGACTGATACAATGAAGCGCGTGAAACACATCGCCCCCGCCGAGTGAGACTCGACGGGGGCGATGTGTTTGGCGTGACGTGCTGATGTATTGAGCTCTGACAACGTGCTCAGCCGCCGGCGGCAATGCCGTGCTCGCTGGCGAGCAGCGCGCGGTAATCGGCGTAGCCCTTGCGGTAGGCGGCCACTCCTTCGGCCTGGGGCTGGGCGAGTGTCGCGTGATCCAGCGCGACCAGCCGCTCGCAGAGTTGCTCAAGCGTCTCGCCGTGGCGGCCTTGCCCCTCATTACCTGACTGGCCCAGACACCAGCCCGCCTGAATCGCGGCGCCCAGGGCGGCGGCCTCGGTCACCTGCGGGCAGACCACCTCGAGGCCGAGAATGTCCGCCAGCATCTGACGCCACAGCGGGCTTTTGGCGCCACCGCCCACCAGACGGATCTGGCGCGCCTCACTGCCCAGCGGCCCCATGCACTCGAGAGCGTAACGCAGGCCGTAACTTGCGCCTTCCATGGTCGCGCGACACAGGTTGGCCGGGGTGGCATTGCGGCTGTCCAGCCCGTGGAAACTGGCCTGGGCACGCGGCAGCATCGGTACGCGTTCGCCATTGAAGAACGGCAGCACCTGCACGCCCTCGGCTCCGCGCGGGGCACTTGCCACCTGGGCGGAGAAGGTGGCGATATCGAAGCCGAACATCTCGCGTACCCGCGTGGTCGCCGACGTCACATTCATGGTGCACACCAGCGGCAGCCAGCCACCGTCGCTGGCGCTGAAACTGGCCACCTGGGGATCGCAACCGTCCGGATAGTCCGCCGACCAGGCGCATACCGTGCCGGAGGTGCCCATGCTGAGCGTCACCCGCCCCGGCGCGATGTTGCCGGTACCGATGGCGCTCATCATGTTGTCGCCGCCACCACTGGAGACGATGACATCGTCACGCAGCCCGAAGCGCGCGGCGATCTCGGGGCGAATGCGTCCGGCAGGCTCGTGGGATTCGATCAATCGGGGCAGCACGCGCCGGGCGTCGAGCTCCGGGGCAATCTGCGCGAAGACATCCTGATGCCAGCAGCGCCGCCGCGTATCGAAATAGCCGGTGCCCGAGGCATCGCCGTATTCGGCGACGCGCTCGCCGGTCAGCCAGAAGTTGAGATAGTCATGCGGCAGCAGGATGCTGGCGATGCGCTGGTAGCGCTCGGGATGCTGCTCACGCAGCCAGGCGAGCTTGGAGGCGGTGTAACCGGTCTGCAGCACCAGGCCGAGCGTCTCCAGACAGCCCGCCTCACCTCCCAGCGCCGCGATCAGTGCGGCATTGTGCTCGCTGGTCTCGGTGTCACACCACAGCTTGGCCGGATGGAGCGGCACACCGGCCTCATCCAGCACCACCATGCCATGCTGCTGACCGGACACTCCGATCGCCGTGATGCGCTGCGGGTCCAGCCGCGAGGCGGCCAGTGCATCAGCGAAGGCGCCCTCAAGCGCCGCCACCCAGTCCTGCGGGTCCTGCTCGCGGCGTCCGTTGGCGCCTTCCTGCAGCGCATGACTGCGCTGGCCCTGGGCCACGATGCTGCCGCAGGCCGGATTAACGATCACCACCTTGGTACTCTGAGTCCCACAATCAACGCCTACCCACATGGGGCTCTCCCTGCCATCCGTCATTCAGCTGTCTTCCCCATCGGGGCCGATGGGGGCATTCGCAAGGCGCCAACGCCAGTCGGCGTTGAGCGAGTCCTGCTTGATCAGGTGCGCGTTGAGCATGTCCTTGTGATGGGTGCGCTCGTGGGCACCGCGGGCATCCTGGCCCATCTCGCGCCAGCGATGCAACAGACGCGGCACCAGCACCTCATCCTCGATATCCAGAAAGATGCTGATGTCGAACAAGCCGAGCAGCGCGTCCCAGGGCGCGTGGCGCAGCAGCAGATAGTTGCCCTCGACCAGCACGATGCGATGGTGAGTCTCGACCACGCGGCCACCGGCACGTGCCAGGTCCAACGGGCGATCGAAGACCGGCACGGCAACCGGGCCATCATCGGCGCGCACCCTGACGAGATCATGATAGAGCCCGCGCGCATCGAAGGTCTCCGGTGCGCCCTTGACGTAGAGCAGGCCCTGCGGCGCCAGCACGGCATTGTCGTAGTGATAGCCATCCATCGGCACCACCACGGCGATGCCGGGTTCCAGCGCATTGAGGGTCTCGCACAGGGATTCCGACAACGTCGACTTGCCCGCCGCCGGCGGGCCGGCGAGGGCCACGATGGTACGTGTGCGCTGACTGGAGGCGTGTTCCGCCAGCACACGGCTGGCCATGTCGTCCAACGAGGGCGACATGTGGGCCAGGCGAGAATCGGGTAAAGATGTCACGTGACTACCTCATTCATGGATGCGCACCCTTGCAGCGGGACGGAAGGTGTCTCTCATCCTTAGCTCATCCAGTTGCCACCGTCGACATTGAGTGTCTGGGCGACGACGAAATCGCTGTCTTCACAGGCCAGAAATACCGCGGCGCCGGCGTGGTCATCCGGCAGCCCCATGCGTCCATAGGGTACCGCCTCACCGACCAGACGTTTCTTCTCGCCCAGCGGGCGTTGTTCATGATGGGCGAACAGCGCATCGACCTGATCCCACATCGGCGTGTCGACCACGCCCGGCGCGATGCCATTGACATTGATGCCATGGCGGATGAGATCAAGCCCGCAGGACTGGGTCAGGCTGATCACGGCGGCCTTGGAGGCACAATAGGCGCTGACCAGCGCCTCGCCGCGTCGTCCGGCCTGCGAGGCCATGTTGATGATCTTGCCGCCCTGCCCGCGCTCGACCATCGTTCTGGCCACCGCCTGCAGAGTGAAGAACAGGCCCTCGACATTGACCGCCAGCTGGTGGCGCAGCATGCCCTCGCTGACCTCCAGCACCGGCGCCATGGCGAAGACGGCGGCATTGTTGACCAGAATATCGATCGGCCCCAATTGTGCCTGCACGCATTCCAGCATGCTCTGACGCGAGACGCTCGACGTCACGTCCAGCGTCACCGCCAGGACGCGTGCCTGTGGCCCGGCCTGCTCGCGCAGCTGCTGGGCGGCGCGCTCCGCCGCCTCGCCATTGATGTCCGCCAGCGCCACATAGGCGCCTTCGGCGACATAGCGGGTGGCGATGGCCAGGCCGATACCGCCCGCAGCGCCGGTGACCACCGCCACCTTGTCGGCGAGCCGGGCGCTGCGTGGCGAGGTCAGCGGCTCACTATTATTGGCCGACTCGGATAGCGTCTGCATGTAGTTACCCCCTGACGGTGCTCATGTGGCGCTCATGTGGCGCTCAGGTCGCTGGCCTGACCGATACGCAGCTGACTGATCAGACCACTGACCTCCTCCATGCTCGCACGGCTCTGCCAGGCACCCGCCTCCAGCTGACGCTGGGCGTGGCCCGGCGTAATATGCCCGGCGCCGGTGAAGCCGATCACGCGCAGACCGGCCGCGACCGCCGCGCTGACGCCGGCGAGGCTATCCTCGATCACCACGCACTCCAGGGCATCACGTCCCAGCTGACGCAGTGCCAGCTGATAGACGTCCGGCGCGGGCTTGGGGCGCGCGACCTGCTCGGCCGTGAAGAGCGGCACCGAGCCCAGCCAGCGATCCAGACCGGTAGCGGCCAGCGAGGCACGCACTCGCCGCTCGGCACTGTTGGAGACGATCGCCACGGCCACGCCATTCGCCAACAGCCCGCCAAGCAGTTCCGCCATGCCGCTGATGGGCGCAAGTTCCTTTGCCAGACGTGACTCGATGGCGTGGTCGATGCGCTCCATCGCCTGCGGCGGCAGGGTGTGAGCGCTCATGGCCTCCAGATGGCCCAGGATGGCCTCGGTGGTCATGCCCAGCGCCGCGCGCAGCTCGGCCTCGGTGTCGAGGTCCGGCAGCCACTCACCCAGCTGACGCGACAGCTCCTCCTCGGCCAGCACTTCGCTGTCCACCAGCACGCCGTCACAATCGAAGATCACCTGCTGCAAGGGTGTACTCATCTCGTCCTCCTCTCTGGCCTCAAGACCCCCGGCTTCCCGATTCGCGGCTGCGCGGTTCATGCGCGGCTTCCTGTGCGGCGCTGGCACTGGACAGGGAATTGTCCTGACGCGTCAGGCTGGTCAGCGGGTGACGGTTGAGATTCTGCAGCGCCAGCCCTTCACGGGTGAAGAGGTGCGCACGCTCGGTATCGAAGCCGTAGCGGATGCTGTCACCCACGCGGCTGTTGACGTCGCCATCCGCCATCAGGATCCAGCCGCTGTCGGACTGCTCGTCGGACTTGAGGCCGCCGATCGGCGCATCGCCGGAACCATCCGGAGTCGCCAGGTACAGGGAGGTCACCCCGCCCAGACGCTCGATGACCTGAACCTGGCCGCTGAACGGGCCTTGCGCGTCGAGCATCAGGTGCTCGGGGCGCACGCCCAGCGTCAGGCTGTCGCCGACGATGACCGAGGCACCATCTTCGGTCTGGCTCACCACCGGAATCAGGCGCTCGCTGCCATCAGGCAGGCGCACCGTGACGCCCTCACCGGCCACGCCAGTGACGGTGATGTCGAGGAAATTCATCTTCGGCGAGCCGATGAAACCGGCCACGAAGCGGTTGCGCGGGTGATGGTAGAGCTCCATCGGCGAGCCGACCTGCTCGACCACGCCGCCCTGTAACACGACGATCTTGTCGGCCATGGTCATGGCTTCGACCTGGTCGTGGGTCACGTAGATCATGGTCGCCTTGAGCTCGGCATGCAGCCGCGCCAGCTCGATACGCATCTGCACACGCAGTGCGGCGTCGAGGTTGGAGAGCGGCTCATCGAACAGGAAGATGCTCGGGTTGCGCACGATGGCGCGGCCGATGGCGACACGCTGACGCTGACCACCGGACAGAGCCTTGGGCTTGCGGTCCAGCAGTGGCCCGAGCTGCAGCACCTCGGCGGCGGCGTTGACCTTCTCGGCGCGCTCTTCCTTGGAGACGCCGGCGAGCTTGAGGCTGAAGCCCATGTTCTCGCCCACCGTCATGTGCGGGTAGAGCGCGTAGCTCTGGAACACCATCGCCAGGCCGCGCTCGGCCGGGCCGATATCGTTCATGCGCTTGCCATCGATCAGGATGTCACCGGAGGTCGCGTTCTCGAGACCGGCGATCATGCGCATCAGCGTGGACTTGCCACAACCGGACGGGCCGACGAAGACCACGAATTCCTGGTCCTTCACTTCCAGGTCGACTCCCTTGATGACCTGGGTGGTGGAGGCGCTGGCGCCGCTGCCGGAGGTGAATTCCTTGACGATGTTCTTGAGCGTGAGTGTGGACATGGGAAGTTTCCTTATCCGCACCTGCCCGAGGGCAGGTGATGGCAAATTTGGGTGGCATGGCAAGGGTGCAACATGCGTGTGGCTCTCGGCCGCCTGCGCTGATCTGCTAACAGTCAATGTTCATCAGCCAATGTGGCGCAGGCGGCGTACCTCTCTGTGGCTTTTGCGTCTTGCATGTGCGTCTTGTGTGTCTCTGGCTGGCGCGGATTACTTGACGGCGCCGAAGGTCAGGCCGCGTACCATCTGCTTCTGGGTCATCCAGCCGAAGATCAGGATCGGCGCGATGGCGAGCGTGGAAGCCGCGGACAGCTTGGTCCAGAACAGCCCCTCCGGACTGGAGAAGGACGCGATGTAGGCGGTCAGCGGTGCAGCGTTGGAGGTGGTCAGGTTCAGGCTCCAGAACGCCTCGTTCCAGCTCAGGATCACGCACAGCAGACCGGTGGAGGCGATGCCCGGCAGGGTCAGCGGCAGCAGCAGGTGGAAGATCTCCTGCAGGGTGCTGGCGCCATCCATGCGACCGGCTTCGAGGATGTCCTTGGGAATGTCCTTGAAGAAGGTGTAGAGCATCCAGACCACGATCGGCAGGTTCATCAGCATGTAGATGATGATCAGACCGGTACGGCTATCCAGCAGGCCCAGATCGCGGAAGATCAGGTAGACCGGCAGCAGCACGCCCACGGACGGCAGCATCTTGGTCGACAGCATCCACAGCAGAGTCCCCTGGGTACGCTTGGTGGGCAGGAAGGCCATCGAGTAGGCGGACGGAATCGCGATCAGCAGCGCCAGCAGCGTTGCCCCGAGCGAGATCACCACACTGTTGAGGGCGTACTTGAAGTAGTCCGCACGTGCCTGGATCTCGATATAGCCCTCGACGCTGGGCGTGAAGAACAGGCTCGGCGGCGTGGCGATCGCCTCGGCCTCGGTCTTGAAGCTGGTGAGGATCATCCAGAAGATCGGGAAGAACATCACCAGCGCGATGGTCCAGGCCACCAGGGTCAGGACAAGCTTCTTGTTGATCACGCTGCGGCGCGCGCGACTGGCGCTGACGGCAGCGCTGGCGGCGGCCACGGAATTGGAAGTTGAAGTCGACATCATTGAGTCTCCCTGTGCTGAGCGCTTGTCATCAGTTCTCGAGATTCTTGGCGACGGTACGCACCAGGAAGAAGGCCACGATATTGGCCAGGATGATGGCGATCACGCCACCGGCGGAGGCACCACCCACATCGAAGTCCAGCAGGGCGCGGATGTAGATCAGGTACGCCAGGTTGGTCGAGGCAAGCCCCGGACCACCGGAGGTGGTGACGAATATCTCGGCGAAGATGGTCAGCAGGAAGATCATCTCGATCATCACCACGACGCTGATGGCACGCTTGAGGTGCGGCAGGGTGATGTAGAAGAAGATCGCCACCGGCCCTGCCCCGTCCATGCGCGCCGCCTCGACCTGGTCGTCATCAAGTGACTGGATGGCGGTCAGCAGGATCAACACCGCGAACGGCAGCCACTGCCAGGTCACGATGATCACGATGGAGGTCAGCGGCAGGCTGGCGAACCAGTCGATGGCCGGCAGACCGAACAGCCCGGCGACCCAGGCCAGAATGCCGTTGACCGGGTGCATCATCATGTTCTTCCACACCAGGGCACTCACGGTGGGCATGATGAAGAACGGCGCGATCACGAACAGGCGCGCGACGCCGCGACCGAAGAATTCCTGCTGCAGCAATACCGCCAGCAGCGTGCCGCCGACCACGGTGGCGACCAGCACCCAGCCCACCAGCAGCAAGGTGTTGCCCATGGCGGTCCACAGGGACGGGTCGGTCAGCAGGTAGTAATAGTTGTCGACGCCGGCAAAGCCGGACACCGACGGCATCATCAGGTTGTAACGCTGGAAGGAGAACCACAGGGTCATGACCAGGGGTACCAGCATCCACATCAACAACAGGCTTACGGCTGGGGCTTGCAGCGACAGGGTTCGCAATCCCCCGACGGTGCGTCCGGATGCTCTCGTGCGCATGGTGAGTCCTTCGATACGGTGAGGAAGTCGGGCAATGCGGTGGGCTTCAGGCCGAGGCTGCCCGTGCCACGCCGCGAGGGCGTTGCAGGAGTCTCGAGAGGAAGGGGGTAACCGCGGGTGCCGGACGGGGCTCCCGCCGTGCTTCGAGTCAATTACGATTGAGGCTCAAGGCAAGGCGGGAGGCCGTTGCAACGTTCAGATCAGATCGGTTGAGACCAGATCCGTGGGGATCAGATCGGCTGGATCAGATCAGTAGCCCGATTGGCGCATGGTGCGCTCGGTGGAACGCTGGGCGGAGGACAGTGCCTGCTCGACCGACATCTGGCCGGCCAGCGCCGCGGCGATCATCTGACCCACCTGGGTACCGATGGACTGGAATTCCGGGATGGTCACCATCTGCACGCCGACATAGGGCACCGGCTCAAGCGTCGGATCGGTCGGGTCGGCACTGGTGATGGCGTCCATCACGAAGCCGGCGAAGGGTGCGGCGTCCTTGTAGGACTGGTTCTCGTAGGTGGAGACACGGGTGCCCGGCGGGATGCTGGCCCAGCCTTCACGCTCGCCAACCAGGTTCACGTATTCCTGGGAAGTGGCCCAGGTGATGAAGGTCTGGGCGGCATCCTTGGACTTGGAGGATTCCGGAATCGCCAGCGCCCAGGACCACAGCCAATGCGAGCCCTTCTCCGTCTTGGCGATCGGTGCCGGCGCAAAGCCCAGCTTGTAGGCCACGGAAGATTCCTTCGGGTTGTAGAGCTTGCCGGCCGCCGAGGTAGCATCGACCCACATGCCGCACTTGCCGCTGGAGAACAGTGCCAGGTTCTCGTTGAAGCCGTTGGATGTCGCGCCCGGCGGGCCGTACTTGCCCATCATGTCGACGTAGAAGTTGATGGCCTCGCTCCAGGCCGGGGAATCCAGCTGCGGCTCCCACTCCTCATTGAACCAGCGGCCGCCGAAGCTGTTGACCATGGTGCCAAGCACCGCCATGTTCTCGCCCCAGCCCGGCTTGCCGCGCAGGCAGATGCCGTAGACGCCTTCATCCGCGGAGTTGAGCTTGGCGGCCCAGTCGTTGACCTGGCTCCAGGTCGGCTGCTCCGGCATCTCGATACCGGCCTGCTCGAAGAGGTCCTTGCGGTAGTAGAGCATGGAGCTTTCGCCATAGAACGGCAGCGCGTAGAGGCCCTTCTTCTCGCCCTCGGTCACGCTCAGACCATCACGCACCGGCTTGATCAGGTCATCGACCTGATAGTCCTCCGGCAGGTTGTCGAGCTTGGTCAGCCAGCCATGCTTGGCCCAGATGGGCACTTCATAGGTGCCGATGGTCATGACATCGAACTGGCCACCCTGGGTCGCCACATCGGTGGTCAGACGCTGGCGCAGCACGTTCTCTTCCAGAACCACCCAGTCGAGGGTGATGTCCGGATGCGCCTTCTCGAATTCGCTGGTCAGGCTCTGCATGACCACCATGTCGGCGTTGTTGACGGTCGCGACGGTGATGGTCTCGGCGCTGACCTGGGCGCTGAGCGGCGCCAGGGCAGCGACACTGGCGAGCGAGAGCAGATGACGGCGGGACTTGGTGATGTGAGGTAGGCGCATGAGGGCACTCCATCGGGGCGTTATTGGCATTGTTCTTTTCGAGGGCAGCGGCGCCTTGGGCACCGATGCCTTCCCATCAACCGGCTTGGTGAACGGATGTCCTGGCGAGACATCGCGACGCAAACACGTTCGATCAAAACGTCATTAAGTGAACAAATGATCGGATCAGACCTGTGAAAAAGCAAACCCTGAAGCGCTATACCTTGGGCTATACAACCTTGGGATCTGATCCTTTGGGTGTAGGCCACAAGGCGGCATGGCCACTGAGCTTGCGTGCAATTCAGCATAGACAGATATTAGCGTTAAACGAAACAACGCAGGCCACGATTGCCGCCCCGATTCCTTATCATTGAGGCGAACAAACGCACTCGATTGTCAGACAAGAGAAGACAGCGTTCGCCCTAAAAGTCGTGGCTCCGACGCAAGGATGGGAGAACGAAGGGGAAATAAAGAGAGAACAAAGAGCGAACCAAGAGAGAGCAAAGAGAGAGCAAAGGGCAAGAAAAAACGCAGGTATCGCGAGGAAATAGCAAAGGAATGGCGAAGGAGGGGCGAAGGAGTGACGGAGAAATAGCAGAGCAATAGCGGCGGGAAGGTAACGGGAACGCCCGAGCATCGCGCGGGCAACGACAATGCTGAACCCTGGCTAAGATAATGACACCGCAAACGACACCAGGAGCAAGGCATGGGGCCATACGCCCCGCCCTGCTCCCGATGACTCGCTCGGCGCCTTGTACGGCGCCTTGTGCAGACTGTATCCACAAAAGCCTGTCATCGGGAGCCAGTCGTCAAGCGCAAGCCATCAGCAGAAAACTAATAGGCTGCAGACATCTCGGTGAAATCATACGAAGACGGCAGTTCTCTGCTCACTCCTTGAGGGCCGCGCAGACCCGCTGGGCGGCCACCTCGTCGATGATCAGCCCTTGCAGCCAACCACCGCGCAACGCACTCAGGATGGCCGGCACCTTGTCGTGCCCGCCCGCCAGCCCGATCAGCGGCTGCGCCTTGAGCGAGGTCAGCGGCACACTGGTGATGCGCTGCGCCAGCGGGCAATCGATCAGCCGGCCATGGGTGTCCAGCGGCCAGCCCATCAACTCGCCCACGGCACCGACTTCCATCAGCTCATCGCGCTCGGCGGCGCTGATGAACTGATCCTGGAACAGCGTCGCCTGGGCATCGAGACGCCCGATGCCGATCATGCCCACATCGGCCTCACAGGCGACCTTGAACACCGCCTTGACCAGATTCTGCCCCTGCAGCGACTCCTTCTCCTCGATGCTGGCCGCCACCACGGGCGCGGGCAGCAGGAAGCGATCAGCGCCGATCTTGTCCGCCAGCAGCATCACGCTGTCATAGCGGTTGGAGGAGCCATCCAGCGCCACATTGCCGACCAGTGACACGATGCGATGCTGGGGGCGCTCGCTGCGACTCAGCGCTTCCACCGCCGCACGTACCGCACGCCCGGTGCTCAGCGAGATGGTCTGTGGCTGCTGGCGACCGAGATAGAACGCCAGGCGCTCGGCACCCGCCACCGCCAGATACTCCGCGATGCTCTCCGGTGACTGGGTGTCAGAGGGCACCACATCGCAGAAGCTCAGCCCGAAGTGCTCCACCAGCGTATCCGACAGCGCCATGCTGCTGGCCACGGGATGGTCGATGGAGATCTTGACCAGCCGCTCCTGGCGCGCCAACGACAGCAGGCGCTGCACGCCGGGGCGCGACACCCCCAGCTGAACCGCGATGTCGTCCTGGGTCCGTCCACCGACATATGACAACCATGCAGCCCGCGCAGCCTGCTCCAGTCGCTGTTCAAACTTGTCCATGCGCTTTCTTCCACACTGTCGATTGAGTCCAACACTTTCCACGCCGCCGCCACCGAGCACAAGTGCCACGCGCCAACCCGTGCACGAAACGACAACGCCCCACCGATGAAGGCGAGGCGTTGCAGAGGCGCTTTTTCGCGCCGATGGCATCAGCTGACAGACGCCGGTGCGCCGCGAAGGACTACATGAACCAGCGTGCGCCATACCCCCACAGCAGCACGGTGACCGCCAGCAGGCCCTCGAGAACCAGCACCCCGACCCCCAGTGTCGACCCGGTGACGAGGAAACCTTCCTTGTTGGAGATGTCGAGCAGTGGCGGAATGCCCAGATACAGCAGGTATGCGCTGTAACACAGGCCAATGGTGCCCGCGAGGATACACACCCAGATGACGGGATAGAGCGCGACCAGCCCCGCGAGGAACATCGGCGTGGCGACATAGCCCGCGAAGATGATGCAACGCCGGCGGCTGGGGTGCCCCGAGAAACGCTGCGAGAGCATGTGAATGACAGTGCCCATGAAGCCGATCGCTGTCAGTATGGCGATATAGAACGCGATACCGGCGAAGAAGGCATCCAGTGGCTCCAGAAGAATGGCGTGGCCTTCCGTCAGGCTCCAACCGAACTGCGTGGTCCCGATATAGGCACAGATGACAGGCACCAGCGCCATGAGCAGCACATGATGTGCGTAGAGGTGGGTGATGGATTCGTGTTCCTTGCGGATGGTCTGCCATTCCCGTTGCGGATGCGCCATCAAGCCCCATACGTGGGTCAGCATGTGGTCTACCTCCCGTTGACAGTCGTCGACAATCCGGCCATGCGGTCCCGGCGCGGAGTTCGTGTCAGGGCAGTTGCACAGCCATGTTCTGAGCGTAGACCACATTGCGCCAACTGGCAGTTCAACGCCCGTTGCCCCTTCCGAATCGTGCCGGTGCAGGCGTGAAACAGGCCAACCGGGGAAGCGTTGATCGAGACAGCGACAGCACGCCCTGCACTTTTGAGGGATACTTGATTTACCCCCTATGGATGGATGACGACGAATGCCAATCGGACAGCGTAGCGGCATGAAGGCAGTGCTTGTCATGCAGGGAGTGCTCGACATGAAGAGAATGTTCGGCATCAAGAGAGCGCTCGGCGTGGGCCTGGCGCTGGGCCTTGCCACCCTGGGCACGCCCGCCCAGGCGGAGCCTGTCGAGCTGACCATGAGCCGCGAATACGGGCCCCAGACCATGATGGGCCAGCGCGCCCAGCAGTTCGTCGATCAGGTAGCATCGCTCAGCGGGGGCGAGCTCGCGATCACCTTCGGAGAGGGCCCGCTGAGTCGGCTGCGCTCGGTGAATCACCTCGAGGCCATCAACGCCGACATCATCCAGCTGGCCGACTCCCACAGCGGCGCGCTGGCCGCCGATATGCCGCTGTTCGGCCTCAGCTCGCTGCCGACTCTGGTCGATGACCCGCATCAGGCGCGCGAACTCTACCGCCTGGCGCGCCCCAGCTATGAAGCGCTGCTGGAAGAGCATGACCAGATTCTGCTCTACGCCCTGCCCTGGCCGCCCAGCGGGCTGTGGTCGCGCAAGCCGATCACCACACGCGATGACCTCCGGGGCGTGCCCGTGCGGGCCTACGACCGCAATACCCAGCGCGTACTGCTAAACCTTGGCGCCATCGCCACCGTGCTCGGCTGGGAGCCGATGCAGCAGCAGCTGGCCGAAGGCCGTATCGAGGCGGTGATGACCTCGGCCCTGGGCGGCCTGACGGCGGAGCTCAACCGCACGCTGGACCACTACACCGCGCTGCAATACGCCATGCCGCTCAATATCGTTCACATGAGCCGGTCACGCTTCGAGGCGCTCGACGAGACCCAGCGCGAGGCCCTTCTCAGCGCCGCGACCGAGATCGAAGACACCAGCTGGAACGCCATCGCCAGCGTCCTGGAGCAGACCCATGCCCAGCTGGAAGAGGCCGGCGTGACGGTGAGAAACCCTCTCTCGCCCGAACTCAAGCGCTCACTGGCACGCGCCAGTGTCAGCGTGATCGAGAGCTGGCGCAGCAAGGTTGACCTTGAGGAAAGCGAACTGCTGGATCGCTATCTCGCACAACGCGATGCCCTCTGAGTCAGGCGCGCGCCCACGCCACCGACCTTGGCCATGACGGCCACCCCACGCGGCAACCTCTCCCGACAGCGCAGGGAAAATGCGCGACGTCACGATTCAGCTGAGCATAAACGCAGGCATGCACTACCCTAGCGGGCAAAGGTCAAAGACAAAAAGAAAGGATTCCCCATGACGCCTTCTTCACGTATCTCCACCCTGTTGTCTGCTGGCCTGGCAGCGGCAGGCCTGATCGGCGCACTCAGCGCGCACGCTCAGACGACCCTCAGCATGAGCAGCGATTACGAGCCCGACACGATGATGGGCCAACGCGCTGCCGAATTCAGCCAGCAGGTCGCCAGCCAGTCCGAAGGTGACCTGACGCTGGCGCTGCGCTCGGACATTCGCTCCGCCAGTCACCTGCAGGCCACCGCCGGCGGTGTCATCGACATCGCCGCGACACTCAGTGGCGCGCTCGCCGAGGAAGCCCCCTTCTTCGGCATCTCCTCGCTGCCGGCGATCGCCTACGACCTCGATGAAGCTCACCGCCTCTACGTGGTCGCGAAGCCGCGCTACGAGGAACTGCTCGCCGAATACAATCAGATCCTGCTGTATGCCCTGCCGTGGACGCCCAGCGGCCTGTGGTCGAAAGCGCCCATCGCTGACGGTGATGACCTGAAGGACATGCCGATCCGCACCTACGACCGCAACACGCAGCGGGTGCTGCTCAATCTGGGCGCGGCGCCTCAGGTGATGAGCTGGGGAGAGCTCAAACCCCTGCTGCCCAGTGGCAGCATCCACGGCGCGCTGACCTCCGCGATGGGCGGTGTCAGTGCAGAGCTCTACCGCTACATGCCCCACTTCACCACGCTCAACTACGCGATGCCGCTCAATATCATCCACATGAATCGCGATAGCTTCGACGACCTGACAGAGGCGCAGCAGCAAGCGTTGATCGATGCCGCGCATGCCGCCGAGTCTGCCGGCTGGACGGCCACCCACAGCGTGCTGGACGAGGCCTACGCCATCCTGCAGGAGAACGGCGCGAAGCTGATCACGCCGGCCCCGCCTGAGCTGCAGGATGCCCTCGAGGAGGCCAGCCAGCATGTGGTGGAAAGCTGGAACCAGAAGGTCTCCAATAAAGATCGCGAACTGCTGAGCAGGTATCTCGAATCACGTCCTGAGCGCTGAGCCCGAAAGCACTGATGATCGTCAGGCTCCAGACACGACAACGGCACCCGAGGGTGCCGTTGTCGTCTTCGTGCGCTTCACGTCTTGTGCAATAGAGCGGGGCTCTGCTCAACGATGCGACGCCGCCAGTCCCGCGCCGGCCACGACGAACAGACTGCCCGTGGTGCGATTGAACAGCCGCACGCGCCGGTGGCTATCAAACCAGCGACTGATGCTGGAACCCGCATGGGCGTAGGTGCTCATCGTCAGCAGGTCCACCACCAGCCAGGTCAGCGCCAGCACCACGAACTGGGGCAGCTGCGGCTGGGCCATGTCGATGAAGTTGGGAAACAGCGCGCCGAAGAACAGCAGGTCCTTGGGGTTGCTGATCCCGATACCGAAGCCCTTGCGACACAGTTGCCAACGCGTGGCTCGGGCGCGCATCTGCCCGTCTTCCCCCACGGCATCGAACACCACCGGCTGGGATGGCGCCCGCCAGGCCTGAATGCCCAGATAGATGAGATAGAGCGCCCCGACGATCTTCAGCACCAGAAACCCCGTCTCGGACGCCGCCAATGCTGCGCCGAGGCCCAGCGACGACAAGGCCATCAACACCAGTGACGCCGCCGCCCCACCCACCACCGTCGCGAACGAGCGGCGTCGGCCGTGGCGCAGGCCATGATCCATGCACAGCAACGCAAACGGCCCGGGAAAGGTGATCAAGGCGGTGATGACGCTGACATATGCCAGCCAGACGGTGAGTTCCACTGGGTTTCCTTGTCGTTCAACGAGTGACGAACTGCTGAAAGGTGACCTGCCAATATCGCGGCTCTCCGCCACGTCAGCAACACTTTTCGCACCGATCGGATCGGCAAGACAGCCGCTCCCCTCTTTGAGCATGTTGTTGCTGCCGATAACCACTTCTGTGGGGGCTGCCAAGCATTGACAACCAGGCTCCATCACACTTCACTCCTACAAGGAGACTGCCGAGCGCTATTCACAAGTGCCCTGCTCACAAAAGCTCTGATCACAGAACTCTGCCCCAGATTCAGGACGAATCTGGCGACACTTAACTACCAGGGAAGAACCATGAGTGACTGCGTGTTTTGTCAGATCGTTGCAGGCCACAGTCAAAGCCATGTCGTGGCCGAAGATGAGCACTTCCTGGCCTTACTCTCCATCTTCCCCTCTACTCCGGGCAACACGGTCGTCATCCCCAAACGCCACCTTGGCAGCTGCGTGTATGAACAAGACGATGAGGTGATTCTCGGCCTGATGCGCTTCACGCGCCGCATGGCGCGCAAGCTCGACGCCTACTTCGGGGTAGCACGCACCGCCATCATCTTCGAGGGCTACGGCGTCAACCACCTACACGCCAAACTCATCCCGCTACATGGCACCCAGCCAGGCGAATGGCAGGCCAGAAACTCGAAGATGAAGTACTACATGACCGAATACGATGGTTACGTCGTCAGCGCCGACGGCCCTCGCGGGGACGATGTGCAACTAGCGGCACTGGCCGAGAAGTTACGTCAACGTCGATAAAAACCAGTTACACATAAACTATTTTGCTAACATTAGGCTAACAGAATAATCAGAAGCACATATCAAGAACTCATAAAGCAGAACTAATTTTCATACAAAGTCGTACTACAGAACCTATCTGCTAAATAAATAGAGAAATAAAACTTATGAACAACAACCCTGGCAGAAATATTAGACAATACTTTTGGGCTACCGCCTTACTAGCCATAACAGCCACCGTAGCCCCGTACCTATATAAATTCAATGCTTTAGAACTCTCCACGGACACTTCAGACTGGGGCGGCTTTGGGTCCTATATTTCTGGTGTAATTGGCACTATAGCAATAGTTATCACATTATATTACTTGATTGCGGCAAAAGAACAGCAAGACGAGATGATTAAAAAACAAAGCGTGATGTTAGAAAATCAAGAAAAAGAAATTTCCACAAATGAATCATTTAAAGCTACTGAGTTCGCCTTACAAAACTACCCTCTCATACTAAAAAGCCTAACAAAAAACCATCTCGAAATACCATTAAAATATATTTTTATAACTAGCCAAAAGGGGGATCTACAAGCAACAATTGCAGCAAAAAAACTAGCGGGTCAGTTACACTCCATGAAATACTTAAATATGATAATTCTACAACCGAAGAATACCTGAGACAAATAGACTGGCTGCAAGATGAAGGCATAAATCTACAAGCCAGAGCCGACTCAATTAAAGGCATGCTTAGCCCTTTAATCAGCCACGCAAGCCTGATTATCATGCTATCGACAAAATCTCCTTACATAAGAGAATATATAAAAAATGAAACCATAAGTATAAAGCCATACCTTTATGCTATGTACTATTTTTATAGCGCTTATAAAACACAAGCTGAAACTGACTCTTTCATAATAGAGCACCCTGAGTTAAATAATTTCAGTGCATTTTCACTAGGCTTACTCACGGTGTCTGATTATCAAAGCCGAAAATTTTTCTTTTGGCATAAATTAGGATTTATTTTTGCTGAACACGAAAATTCAACCAACCTAAATCAACCCTCTGAGTTATAAGAATTAAACCAAAAGCCTTGAAACTTTTTCTGCATACTTAGCTCGCCAATACGTTCACCACAGCTACTTAGGCATAATGACTTCAAGGTGTTATATTCCAAACCACCACAAACACACACAGCTTTGGGCTATAAACTCGATATACCAAATTCTGAATCAGTATCGAGCCAATCAATAACAATATTAAAAATTTCCGAAACGAGTGGAGTTTAGGCTTTATAAATGATACGAAAAGGCTATCAACAGGAAATAAAGACAAAAGTAAAGCTGTGAAATAAGGCAGTAGTGCCCCAAACACAAAAAGCCTCCCATCCGGGAGGCTTTTTTGAAGAATCTGGAGCGGGTGAAGGGAATCGAATGTCTATCAAAATCATGTGGTTGAAGTGATTTTCAGAGAAAAACCTACACAAAAACCTACATGCGGGCGCGAAATAAGTACGCACAACAATACAGCCCTGAGAACATCAGGAGCGGGTCGCAGGATCAAGCAGCTTCACTCAACCGCCAAGCCTCAGCCTAACTGTAGTTGCAGCACGGCGGATTTTGAATCCGTTTTTGGCATTTCGTGGACTGCGCTGGCAGCGGGTCTTTCGAGATATTTCAGCCACTTAGCACATTCCATGTACCACATGACGGACGTTATCTGGTCGCAGTCTGCGACCAAACTGCGACCACGCTGGAATGGTCGCAGCCTGAACGCGACCATGCTGCCTGTGAATTTTCCTCATACCTCGATCATAACCACCGGCAAACTCGGTACCTCACCGATGCCCCCCAACCACATCAAAGCTAGACGATGCCGAGCATCGACTTGGCCGCTTGGACCATCTCCTCTGGAGTGAGGTTCGTCCCCCACATAGCGAACTGTGATGAAGGCGTCTGCCACTCCTCGAATGAATCAATCGTGTTGCTGCCCCACTCGACGTTGTTGACTCGATACTCTGGGCCAGGATTCGCATCCATGGCGTTTTCCGTGATGGTGTAATTCCCGTCGGGCGTCATAACTAGAATCTTGAAGCCAGGATCATCGGGAGCCGCAGCGATGCCGCCATAAGTCCCGACCACAGCGCACTCCATACCGACAATGCCATCACCCTTCAATCGGATGGCGCCGGTGGCGTTGCGGACGACAGGATGCAAGACGTTGCCGGCGTCGCTCGGGCTTGGGTCGGTGACGGCAAGGACTCGCCCTTGAACTCCGATATTATTGTTCTCGTCGCGCAAGACCATGCCGCCAAACGCGCCACGTTGCAGGTTCTTGGTGTACGCCGCGAACGAATACCCACTGTTCAGCTCAGGCATGCGGTAGCCGTTGGCGTCCGGCTCAAGGCTGCCATAGACGATGCGCGACAGATTGTCGTCGGTGATGATCTCGCCGTTGGCGATAGCCGGGTCGCCGACAATCACGCCATCGCCCATCGACCCAAGGTTCGTGATCTCGCCGTTGGCGTTGATCTGCGCCTGCGAGTAGACGAACAGCCAATCTGATTTTGGCATCTCGGGAACCAAGCTCAAGGTGCGGGAGAACGAACCACTTACATTGATGATTGCGCCAGCCATTAGCCGACCTCCTTCTCAAATTGAACGCACGGAATGTGCAAAGGGTACTCATCGCCAAGCAGCGTAACTGAATCGCGCTCGCCATTTTTGTCGAAGAGCCAACCTCGCTGCCCGCCGATGCGAGCGCGACCGCCGTCCCCGTTGTCCGTGACCGCGTATTGGATCACATCGGTCGCAAGCCAGTCGCGATCTATCGTAATCGCAACGCGATCCCTGCCAACGATGCGAGCGCTGACAACATTGAGCGCCCCGCCAGCTGAGTTGGCAGCAGTGAATCCGTAATTCTCCACCTCGCTGATTGGCGCGGCTTCAGGCCCGCCCCAGAATTGCAACGGACCGTACCCAACAGAAAAACGAATTGTCAGCACGCGCCCCTGCTTGCTCCACTCCAACGGCCTCACGCCATCAAACTCTGGGTTGACTGATTCGCGCAGAAAGATTTCCTGGTACGCACCGCAGCGAGAATAAGTCACATTGTCATGGTGGACGGCATCAGTGTTGGTGGCCCAGTACACCGGCATGCAATAGCAATTGTCGTATGTCTCCGCGAACCACAGCTGTGCCTTGCCAACATCGCCGGTGCCGTTGCCGTAATATTTCCAGTTGGTCGTCTGAAACAGCATCATTGGCACGTCGTCCGCCGTACCGGTCAGCGCCTCAACCTTATCCTTCACGCCCTGCCAGATCGATGTGACATTGGCCTGCCACGTGGCGAAGTCGGTCCCCGCACTCTCGTCGCTGCCGCCCTGCCAATAGAAAAACATCGGCATGCTGTATGGATAGCCTTGCGCTTGCGCGTACTCATACACCTTCTCAAGTGCGGTCATCAGCTGGGGCCAGTATGCACCGCCCTCCATAAGCTGATCGGCTCGCTTGCCGCCGTTTGCTGAGTTGGTTGCAAACACCTGGAAAGTGCTGCCCGCTTCTGGGAAGTCCTCGGCCAGGCTGTAGGTGAATTGGCTTGCTGTCGTCTCACCGTAGTTTGCCAGCGCCCTCTCCCGCAGCGGGACGGCATCGTAAAAGTCCGGCGCGCTATCGTCCTGGACGTTATTCCAGATACCCCCCGAAAACATCAGGGCGTATGGGTTATCGGCTGAGTGGATTGGCGGCTGGCCGCCGGTCGAAACCATCTGAGACTGACCGTAAGCGCACAAGTGAACCATCCCGTAAAGCCATGACTCCCGCTCCAGCTTGCCAGATATGTCGGTGACAAACTCAGCGAGCACTTGGCCATTCACATTGATATCGCGAAAATGAGCAGTGCTCTCATCATCAATGTAGAACAGCACATCTCTCAGTGAGCCATTGGCAGTGACAGCAAGCACGGACTTTTCACCCGCTCCCTGGTCAGCAACCAAGTCCTCAAGACCGATATTCTTGGTTCCAATCCGCCCCTGCGCCTCCACGTCGATGGCGTGCAGCGTACCGTCACGGCGCAGCGCCAGCACTGGGGTGCCGTTGTCATCTTGAACCACTAGCGCGCCTGATGCGAACTCATTGTTCTTCAGCTGCCCGTACTTGGTGCCAACAGATTCCTTGGCCAGCAGCTCAACCACGCGCAGCAGTCCATCCCGCGTGAGCAGCATCGCCAGCCGGTTGAATCCGTCCTTGATCTCGAACGCAATATCTGAGCCAGCGAGGCCAGGGCGCAAAAGCCCCATCAGCTGCGCGACATCATCGGCAATGGACGCGGACGGCGCGCGGCCAATCTCATCAGCCTCGCCATCGATGACGCGATACATCACCAGCAGATCATCACCAGATGACGGCACCGTGAACACGCCGCCCTCACCCACGTTGGCCAGACCGGTGGCCACGTCAGGCTGGATGCCGTGGTTGTAAACGTACTCCGCAGCAATTGCAGACAGGGTCGGCTTCGTCACACCGTCGATGTCTACTGTCTCGCCCGAGCCGCCACGGAGGACCTGATTGAGATCATCAACAGCTTCTTGCAGCTGCTGGATCGGATTTGTCTTTGCCATTCTTGCCTCTCTTTTCAGTCAACGCGTCAGCGCCAGCTGTCCGTGTAGTAGTCGTCCAAGGCCGCGTCTGCCGCGTCTGCTGCGTCTTGCAAAGGCGCACCGTCGAAATAGATCAACTCCAACGTGCGCTCAAGATCGATGACATCACGGAAAGAAACTTCCGCTGAGTAGCTCACTCGCCAGTTACCGCCACCAAGACGAGCCGCGGTGTACATGCTCGTCGCCCTGATAACTCGCTCACCGAATCCCGTAGAGGTTCTGATCTTCGCGGAATACTCAAGCGCACCGTCGAAGATAATGTTGACCCACCACCCGACGAACAGCTCGAACTGCAGGTCATTGAAAACATGCTGGATCGCCAGCTTAGTAGGGACATTTCGGAAGCGACGCCTCTGTCTTGTTCGGCCCGAATCAAGGGAGGTTCGTTGAATGGGATCGACATCACTGATTTGGTATTCAGCCAGAAGCGGGATAGGTAGTGTTTTTGGGTACTCTTCCACAATGCATCTCCGCTTATGCTGGCTCGCTATCATCATCCGCGAACACCCGCGGGTCGTTGTTGACTGCCGTGACGGTGACGCTCTCGAAGCCGTTCGGCGTCAGGTCTTGCACCAGCGCGTCATAGGCCCAGCGCTCCAGCTCACCGAACTGGTAGTACGGCGGCTCCATTGACCAATCGATCACCGGCAGCTCGTCGTCATCTATCACCACAACATTGCCGCTGGCACTCAGCACCGCGTGAGGGCCAGACAGCGTGCCTTCGGGCCGGCGCCATGCGAGCACCTGGTTGGCAGAGGGATCGAAATCGACGTCTTCACTCAAAGTCAGTGCAACGCCCTGGCTGACTGAGACGGCATTGGTGACGAGGCCTGATGATCCGTAGCCAGGCACGTCATCCGTGATGGCGATGTGGCTCATGTAGGAGGAGTTGAGCGCATCGAGTTCTGTCTCGAACTCGTAGGCCTCGCGGCGATAGCGCTGCTTACGGCGCTCTCGCATACCGATCCGCCAGGCCCGTGTCTTGCTGAGCACGCCTTCGACCTTGCGATTCTCGACCCGGGCACCGGTGTCGCCCGGCAGGCGGCACTCGACAACCTGAGACGTCCACGACTCTTCATCGATGTACTCGACATCGATGCCGTCGGCGTCATCCGGCTGAGGCAGCGTGATCGTTCTGGAGAATGACTCAGGCAGCATGTTCTGCGCGCTATAGCCGTGCTGAGGAAGTTCGCCACGAGGCTCATCTCTGACGGGCTTGATCTTGCCCTTGTCGATCGTCAGCTCAGCGAAGCCAGCTGTCAGCGCCCGATTGATCGATTCCTTCACAGTAGAGTCGTCATCGGTCACGTAATCGAAGGTATCGCCGCGTGATTGCCACACGGCATCGAGCCGGTCGAGTTCGCTATAGTCGAGGTCATCGTCGGACCACCCTGCATCTCTGGCGATGTGGGCGACCCAGGGGGCGATGTCTCGAGTCGGCTCTGCTGGTGCCCAGGCACCGTTCTGCCTAACAGGCAGCTTGCGAACCGGCACCAACGACACCTGGTTCTCAGTTTGTGAGGCGAGCGTGTTACTGCCCTTGATCGTCAGCGCCAACGTGGTGACATCGGCGTAGCGTGTCTTGTGGGGGATTCGGCAGCGCAGCCCGTACCAGTCCAACTTGTCGAGGGCCTTGGTGTCGGTATCTTCGACGGTGGTACGACGCATCCTGACCTCTGGAGTGATAGCGTCGGAAATCCACGTCTTGAACGTCCAGCCGATCTGATCGCGAGTGTTTGCCACAAAAGCCTTGCGAACTGAGGTCCACTCGCTCGCCCCCACTGCGCGATACTGCAGTTCGATTTCACGCTGAACGTATCTGATATCGCCATCGTCGTTCAGCTTCCCGAGCCCATTCGGCGCGAAAATGTCGAACTCTAAACGGTTGGTCACCTCTCCGTCTGGACATGCCTGAAACGGGCCGCTCCACGTGCCTGGAGAATCAGAGACAATGCTGATATTCCCGTCGCCAGAGAAGGTGGGAAACGACGACCACCGACCATCGACATTGTCGTCCTCATCGAGTCGTTGCACTCCGATGTATCCGAGCTCATCGTCGATCTCGATGATGCGATAGCGGACGCCCTGTAGATCTACTGCGGCTGTGTAGTCGCCAGGTGGCAGGCCGGTAACATCTTGACCCGCCAGAGACGTGACGGTCATGTCGTTGCCGGAGAGCGTGGCGATGATGAAGGTGCCGCTCAGGTCTTCACTTGAGAAGCGGATTCTGTCGCCGACATTCAGCCCGGCCCAATCCCCACGGATGACGTCTGGAAGCTCGATGGTCTGAGTCAGTGTCTTGGTCTGGATGTCAGAGACAGCACCGTCGTAGACATTGCCCGTCGTCTGATCAACGGCAGTAATTTCACCAGTCGCGGGGTCACGGGTCACGGTTACGCCGGTGACCACTTCTTTCTGGGCGCCATTGGTGACTGTCGCAGCAGTGACGACCTCTGTCTCGGTGGTCTCTGTGCCGCCATTGATGACGGTGACGGGGCGATAGAGACGCACGGAGAGCCACTGATCTTCCTCCCAGTTCTCGGGGACGGCGAAGGTCAGGCGGTTTCCACTGGCACTCACCGCACCGTCGTAAGCGGCGTTCTCTGTTGAGCGCAGGCGCAGCCCCGCAGAGCCGGTCGATGCCCCTACCTCCGGCACGTTGTACCAGCACAGGTACGCGGGGTGTGAGGTGATCAGCTCACCCGGCTGAAATATCTGATACTCGACACCACTGCCCAGTGCGCCAATCGGTGTCTCGCCAATCCGGATCTCATCGAGGTCTATCTCAAACTCACCAACCCCAATGCACAACAGCATATCTAGCGCCTGATTGCGCTTGTCGATGAAGTAGCGGCGCGGGGCATTGAGGTAGTCAGGATACATGCGGTGCCGGCCCGCCAGCTCAGGGATCAAGTCACCGAGCTTGGCCTGGTTACCTTGGGCATTGACCTCATAGAGTGACCGGCCCTGCCGGCTGCTCTTGTTGCTGGTGCTCGGGATGCTGGGCGCGAGGATGATTGACGCCGCGACAGCGATGACCGCCGCCACGACGACATAGGCAATCGTGACCGGATCGCCCGGCTGAGGCCGGAGCTCTACCGTTTTATCGAGCGTTACCGTGTCCCAATCTTCGGGCGGCACCACCACGCCATCGACCGTTGCGCTTACGGGGTGGTAATCGGCCGCCGCATAATCGGGAACGTTGGCGAGCATCCAATCGTGAAGCGTACCCTCGAACACCTCATGACGTTCCAGCGGCTCGCCTTCCAGCGTTGATGGGTAGACAAGGATCATGAGTAGTAGACCACCTTGAGATATTGAGCTTCGAAGTCCGGCAGGTAGAGCCAGCGCACACCGTTGGTCTTGCCTGTCTCAATGACCGCTAGCCGACCATTGATCTCGAACACGATCGCCACATGAATGCAGAGACGACCGCGCCAGACGGTGGCAATGGAGGCGGGCTCCGGTTCGCCAGCGGTGAACGACCTCGCCTCCCGCAAGCAGGCGGCTGTCAGGCTGCGCTTATCGTCGGCGTGGATTGCCCCCCAGCTGGGCAGCAGTCGCAGTCCGAAGACCTCAGCGCGGATCGCTCGCACCAACCCCCAGCAGTCATACGCTTCTGGCCCTCGCCCGCCTGATTCATACCGCGTCTTCAGATAGGGCTTGAGTTCGTTCATGACAGATACTTCAGGCCGGGGGCGAACTCGGCGGTATACCGGCGCCGCGGCCAGGCACGGCCGATGATGTCGGCGTAGCTTGCCGTGACCTGTAATGTCGGGCCTTGGAACTTGGGGGTCTTGGCGACCATGTTCAGCGGGGGCTCTTGAGGCGTGCTCGGATCGCTCACCAGGTAGGTGCGATAGATCACCCGGATAGGGACACCCGCCTCTAGCGCTTCATCTACGAACCGCTGCGCTTGGCCGGTGACGTTCTCGACGGCGAAGTTGAGGTTCTGCTGGCCGGACGCATTGCGAGGGGGAAGCGCGACCGTCAAGGCCGAGGCAATGAACTCGACCTCCTCGCCGGTCTCCAGCGTGAGCATGTGGTTCTCGAACCCGCCACAGGTGTAGATCGAAGGCGAGGCGTCGCTAGCGATCTCGAGTGTTGGCAGGAGGATCTGGTCGGCAGGGGCCGACGCATAGACGCGCTGCAATACAGTCATCAGCTGCCCTTTGTCTTGAGTCCATATTTCGACGTCAGCGCTTTGTGCGCCTTGCCGTCGGCCATGATGTTCGCCACAAAGATATTGATCGTGTCTTCATCGCCTTCACTGCTGGATTCCGACTGACCGGCGCGGCTTGCGTCCTCGATCAGATTGACCGTGACACCGTTGCCACCACCTGACTGGTTGCGCTGAACGTCGCTGAGTGTCTTGTCGAGCTTGGCGCTGGTATCGGCAGTAGTGACCCGCTCGCCCTTCTGGAGCAGCCAGGTGCCGTCTTGCGGGACTGAGTCGATGCCGCTGTGAGCCATGCCATCGGGAGCTGCGACAGAGGTGATATTGCTCACGAGCCCCGCAGTCGCGGCGGCAACCGACGCCATAGCGGCAAGGTTGTAAGGGAAAGGTCCGCTAGCAGCGGCACGGGCAATCGCTTCATTGACCGCGATGATGGAACTTGCGATGGCAAACGCCTTTTGAGCGACAAACATCGCTTTGTAGGCAGCGCTTTGTTCGCCTGCCGTTGCCTTGGCAATGTCGGCCAAGCTACCTGCCGTCGATTCGGCGGATGCGAGGGCAACGTCGTCGCGAGCCTTGAGCAGGGCTGCCTTCTTCTCCGCGAACTCTTCAGCGATCTCCAACTCGCGCTCGTCCCACTGCTCATTAAGATCTGCGTTGGCTTGCCGAAACTCTTCTAGCGACTCAAGCTGGTCCTCTCGCCACTCATCCAGGTCTTCCTGCGCCTGCATTATCTTGTCCATCTCGCCGCCGAGGCCGCCGACCTCGAATGGCAGGCCGCCAAAGGATGGCGCTTCATTCCCACCGCCGCTCGACTGTGCCTGCTCGGCGTAGACTTCCTTGAGGCGGCGCACCGCATCCGCATAGTCATCCACCTCGCCTGCCGAGTTGGCGAGATCAAGTAGCTCCTTGTCGGCGATGTATTCTTTCTGGGCTGTCTTGAGCGGATAAAGCTCATCGATCAGGCCGCGATAGGCATCCTGCTGCTGCTTGATGGCAGCTGCAGCCTCTCGAGCGGCCTTGGCCTGTTCTGCTGCCTGGGATGTGGAGAGCCCCGATCCTCCCCCACCGCCACCACTTCCACCGCCACCACTTCCACCGCCGCCGTTATCAGGATCAACAGGCGGCTTGAGAGTCGGAGTGATTTCTATCTTGTCAGCCGCGCCCTTCACCTTCTTGAGCCACTCTTCAATTTTCTCGGAGGGTAGTGGCTCGTTGACCGTATCGACCAACGACTTGCGGGCCTCGGCGCCCAGCTTGGCCATCTCATCACGAGCAGCGCGAACGCCCTTGGCGTAGCCGCCCTCTTGGAAGGAAGCGATCAGCGGGATGTCATCCGTACCCGGGATGAGATTGATGCCCTTGATAATGAGGTTGAATGAGCCAGCGATCTGATCGGCGAGAAAGGTCACCGCATTGATCACCTCGGCGAATACCGCGGTATAGGCCTCGCCAACCGAAAAGGCGATGGCGCGCATCGTCTTCATGGCAATCTCGACAGCGTGAAGGGCATTGCCGAGATAGCCCAGCGCCGTCAGCGATCCATTCACTGCGCCACGCACTGCCTCGCCAAACCCGTCGCCGTCGGCCGCCAGCTCGACCAGGTCATTACCCAGCACTGTCAGATAGGGTGATAGCTCTGACCCGATCAGGTTGCCGGTAGTCGAGATGATGGCGTGGATGCGATCGAACTCACGAGCAAACGCGTTGAGCTTTGCAATATCGAGGTCTGACAGCACGATGCCCAAGCTCTCGGCCTCGTCGGCCATTGCCTTGAAGCCTGCGCCACCATCCGCCAGTAGCGGGATGAGAGACGTGACGTCGCCGGACATTGCCTCCAGATAAAAGGTCATGTCAGCCTGGGACAGGTTTGCCTTCTCCAGACTGTCGTAATAAAGCTGCAGTGCTTGCGGTCCCGAAAGATTCTGGAAGCTCTTGGCAGTGACCCCCACCTTGGGTGCGATCTGCTCGAAGAAATCGACCATCGGCCCAGCGCCGGTGGCCTTGAAGTCACCGATGCGGTCATTGAAATCCTGGAGAATGCCGGACAGCTTGTCCTGCTCGATGCCGACCGTGTTGGCGGCATAGGCCATCTTCTGAAATTCAGATGTCGTAGCGTTGGCCACTCGGGACTGATTGGTGATCTCTCGGGCGTTATCGGCGGCATTCTTGGTAAGCGAGATGACGGCGGTGCTGGCTGCTGTCATGGCGGCTACTGAAACGGTGGCGGCTGTTGATGCGCCCTTGAAGGCTTTCTTGACAGAGGCCATCTCGCGATTGGCCGCGTTGCTCGCATTGCTGAGCGGCCCCGTGAATCCGCCGATGTTGGCGACGAGATCAAGCGTGAGCTGGCCGAGTGATGCCATGGTCAATCTCCGGGCAAAAGAAAAGCCGCCCGGAGGCGGCCTTATTGATTATCTATTGACGAAGCTGGTGGCGGAGAATCGTCAGGAACATGTTCGACTTGACTCACCCAGAAACCGAGCGCCGATATCACCACCACGACAGCAATCCAGACTCTTGCCCTCGAAAGCCGAGCTTCTGATTCACTGACAGAAACCACTGATGGCTTTTGGCCAGCAGCACTAGGTTGCTGAGCATCCTTCGTCAACGCCCAAACCAGCGCCACGACCCAGCCAATGAAAGACCAGCCCAGCAATATGTTGAGCGCTGCAATTGCAAGCAAGTTCTGCTTCCCTCTCGCCGCTCCGATTATGGTCGGAAGAAGGTAAGAGACAATCCAGAAGATAGGAATGATGATGGCTTCCATAAACGTCCTCTATTTATTGAAGCCATCAATATAGCGTGCTTATTCGCAGCTCTCCATCGCCACTTGAAATGAGCATGGTCAGTCTCACCAGTCTGTCTTTATATTAATCGAGACCCTGGGATGTTTCTGTGCAAGATGCATGCTGACGATATGCGACGTAAGTATCCTGCCGCCTTCATCGAGGCGCTTCGATAGTGACTGCGCTCTACTTTTCTTCACATATCCGATCTGTATTGGCACTTCTCGGAAAAGGGTGTACCACTTCTTGACCCTCAAGTAGACGGCAATCGCATGAGGGTCATATTCATTCTGGGGTTCACGCTTTAGCTCCACTGGCATTCCTGGCTTTGCGTAAGCCCGGATGCGACGTTCCCGCCCTTCAAACCCAGTCCCTGCCACAATCGCTTGATATTCCATCATCGACTCCTGAGTGGTTCTCAGTCGTCACCTTAATCCAGCATGTTGTTGAAGCGCCAGTCACGACCAGCTTTCCATCGCCTCTTCCAGCGACATCGGGGCCTCTTCGGCATGCGGCATGAAGTCAGCTTGCTTGAAGCCGCCGCGCTTGCTGTTGACGTTGGCAAGAATCGAAGCGTTGAGCGCCGCGCCGGCTTCGACCCGCATACCATGATTGAAACTGCCTCGACGATTGCGATACGCCGCCCAGCTCAAGAACTCGGCATACGTCATCCGGTCCTTGGCCTCTTCTATCGTCCGGCCACCTACGCCGTTGAGGACAAGTTCGTGCCAGAGCTCTTCTTCAAAGCCAAGCGGCTCTTGCGCTTTCCCAGGCCACTGACCTCTGTGATGGCAGATAGCAGTGCGATGGTGAGAGCACCCGACAGCTCTCCCCGTTCTGGATCGCTTTCGCCGGTGATGTCTTCAATCGAGAAGACCGGGGCACCGCTCTTGTCGCAGACGCTATTGGCGATACGAGCCGCCAGCGGATCCTTGCTGGCTTGGCTTGCGGTGATCTCTGACACGGCCGTGCGGTAGGAGAGCGGTTTGATGAAGACGGTGAACTCGACCACCTCTTCCCCGTTGTCAAACTCCACCTGCTTTTCCACGAGCTGGGAGGGGGCAAATGCCCCCGCCGCAGCCAAGCTATCCAAGCTCAGTTTCATTCTCAGCCTCCCGTATTCGCAGTCTTGCGGGTCCAGCCAGACGAGCCAGAACGCTGGATCGTCACCTCGCTCGCGACGATGCTGTTCTGCTCGAAGCTGAACGGGAAGTCAGAGACGTAGCCATTGAAGGTGTACCAGGTACGGCCCGCCGGCAGCTCCCAGTCATCGCCTGCTGTATTGACCGTCGGGGCGTCGGTACCGTCGCTCCAGCCCACTGCCCACTTCAACGTTGGGCTGGGGTTCTGCTGAGAGAATTCATACAGGGTGATGTGGCTCTGCTTGCTGGGGTCTGAATTGACACCGAGGGTCGCTTGGCCCGGCGTGCGCAAACCGGATTTGTAGCTCCGGCTGTCGGTCTCCTCGAGACAGGTGTCTTCGATCTGATCAGCCGGCGCACCGCCGGGGGAAAAGGTCGTGGCACACTCAATGGTGATCACGGTGCCATCGGCAGGATCGAATGCGAACACCTGCGTGCCTTGTGTCAGAACACTCATGGAATCTCCTGTGCCCGCGGATAGCGGGGGAATAGGCTTTCATTTATCGGGGAACTAGCCACGACACATCGAAGGAATATCGGCACAGGCCGCTTGCGTCGTCTCTTGTTTCGCCACCCCAGCGGGCGACATGAGCCAGCGGCTCGATCACATCTCTGACTGCCAAGGCTAAACGGCGTGCGTCACCCACTGTCGCGGCGTAGACATCGAACTGGACGGTGTAGCTATCGAGGTCCGGCAGGTTTCCCAAGTAGTTCTCGGGCGAGCCGGTGACCAGCTGATGCACCACATACGGACTTGCGGAACCTTGGGGAGCTTGGCCGGCGGGGTAGATACGTGGTGAGGCCTGCCCAAGCATTGAGCTCACTGCCGTGCTTTCCGCCAGCGTCGAGAAGACAGGGGGATACATCAGCCACCTCCGAGGAGTTGATCGAGCTCGCGGCGGCGCTGCTCTCGCTCCGCCCGGCGAATCGCGCGATCAATCGCCTTGCCGTACTGCTTCACGAACTCATTGGAGGCGGCCTGGACATTCTCGGCCAGCGCCGGGCGCATGAAGGGTTGAGCCGCCATCTTCGAAGTCCCGAACTCGAGCAGATGCCAGTGCGGTGTCTTTCCACCGACTCCGGTATCAGGGTTGCCGCGGCGACCTGTCTTGCCGCCTCCCTTTACGCCGATTCGAAACTTCAGGTTTCCCGTCTGCTTGAAGTGCTTGCCACTCCAGCGCGTGACAACGTTGTCGGCGATCTTGCGCCCTGTCACCTCATCATCGAGTCGCGTGGCCCGGGCAATGGCATCATCTCGCACTAGGTTGGCCGCCTTGCGAAGTGCGAAGCGGCCGCCCTTGTATCGGACGTCATTGCGGAGCCCAGCCAACTTGGCATTCAGTGCATCTGCACCGGCAAGAGAGAAGACCAGTTCATCCGCCATCATTGACACCTCGCGAGACAGGCAGCGTCATCCACTCTCGTCCGCTGTCGGGGTCCGGTAATACGCCGTGGATGTTGTAGACGTCAGCGCCATGCTTGAGCCGCATGGTGGCCTCGACGCCCGGGCGATAGCGCATCACCACACGAGCAGTGATCTCTGACTGGGCTGCCTGAGCGGCAATGAACTCACGGGCCGACAGCGCTTCGATTGAGGCCCATACGGTGGTGACGTCGGTCCATCCCGCGATCATCTCCCCTGTCGCTGGGTCCTGCGTTCTCCCTGGCGACTGAAGCGTGACGCGATGGCGGAGCTTTCCAGCACGCATAGTCACCTCATGCGAAGTGGTAGTAGGTGTAGTGATCGACCAAGGCGCTCACGGCCATGGGCACCGTTGAGGTGATGGTGCCGATGACCACGGCCTCACGTGTTGCATACCAGTGGCCGATCAGCAGCAGCATCGCGGTGGTGATGTCGTCATCAATGACCAGCGCGCGCTCATCCCCTTCTACCGGAATGGCGTCGCGGGTTTCATACAGCGTGCGGCCCGTGCGTCCTTCAATGGCGCGCCGGGCCGCATTGGAATAAGTCTCCAGGAGCTGATCGTCCTCGGAGAAGTCCGGCTCCAACCGGACGTGCAACTTGATGATGTCCAGCTCGAGCATCTGCATGCCTCATGGGGTTGGACCCAACAGGCAAGGGCCGCGCGATGGCGGCCCTTGTATCAGGCGGTGAATGAGGATCAGGCCGCCTTGCCGGTCAGCGCCTTGATGGCGGCGGTATCCTGCAGCACGCAGTCGAAACGGTGGAAGGCGAGGAAGGCTGTCTGGTCGAATTCGGCATAGCGCTCGACCAGACGCTTGAGCGTCATGTAGTTGATGCGGCGAATCACGAACTGCTGGAAGTCACCAGCGAACATGAACTTCTTGCTCGCAGCCATGTCCTCGAAGCCCTGATCAATGAAGTAGGACTGACCGAGCACGGTGGACGGTGCCAGACCCGCGACGGCCGGCAGCCACAGCGGGCGGCCCTGGCCATCTTCCATCTCGGTGATCTTCTGCAGGGTGTTGTCGTTGAAGCCCAGGCGGAAGTTCGCGGCGCGACGGTAGGCCGGATCAATGCTGTGGATCAGCTTGGTGATGTCCTTCCAGTTCAGGCTGGCCGCAGCCGCAGCCGCCACGGTGCCAGTGACCGAAGTGGCGAGACCCTTGGGCTGCTGGGGACTGCCGGCACCGGTACCGCTCACCAGGTACTTGGCTTCGGCACGACCGATACGGGAGCCGATGCGCGAGGCCAGGAAACCCTCGATGTCGAAGGCTGAGTCCTGCAGCAGCTCGTTGGAGACGCGGATAACCTTGGAGCTCAGCTTCTTGGCGCCAAGGTTCTGGATGCCGAAGGTGACATCCTGTTCACTGGCAGCGGTGTTCTCGCCCAGCAGCTCGCCCTCTTCCCCGGTGCCGTCAGACACCGGCCACTCGATAGGGGCACCGTCGGAGGTCGTCAGGATCTGGGCGACCGAGGCCAGTCCGCCGTAATCCTTCATGGACTCGTGGATGCGGTTGAGCATGGTGGTCGGGACGGTGTAACCGCCCTTGTCATCCACGCCCGCTGCCTGAGCTCGCATCTCACGCATGACCGCGCGTTGCTCTTTGCTCATGTTGCCCATGCCTTCACGCACGAAGGCATCGAAGGCCGCAGCACGCTGCTCGTCCACACTCGGGCCTTGGGCCTGCCCAGGTTCCGGCGTCTGAGACTGACTGCGCAGCTCCTCTTCGTTGTCACGCACGAAACGCTGGTCCGCATCGCGCAGGGCTTCTTCGCGATCGATCTTGTCCTGCAGGCCATCCAGATCGCTCTTCATGGACTGCCACTGGCTGCGCTGCTCATCCTTCCATTCGGTGTCGCCGGCATCGTCATGCATCTTGCGCATGTCCTTGGCGACGGCCGCGTACTTCTGCTTCAGTTCAGAGAGTTTCATGTAGCCTCCACGGGCTCAGGCATTGATGAGTTCAAGGAAGCGCTCGCGGGCGCGGCGCTGATTGACGGCACGCTGCGTGATCTCTCGGAGTTCATCGCAACGGGCTTGGAGCGACCGCTTGGCGGCGCCCGCATCGGGGTATGCCGGATAGGTCACGGGGGACACATCCAGCAGGCGGCTGAATCGGTGGATGGTGCGCACGATGACGCCGTGCTCGTCCTCGCCCCACTCGTCACCATCAGGGGCAACACGGAAGGCGAAGCTGGAACCGGTGATGTCACCCCGTGCCAGCGGCGCCATGACCAGATCACGCACCGACTGGGTGGCGGGTGGGTCGATCTCATAGCGCAGACCCTCTTCATCCACGGACAGCGACAGCGTGTTGCTGAGGGTGCGGCCGAGCACGAAGTTGGGGTCATGGTTGAACAGGGCGCGCACGTCATCGCCCAGCACGTTGTCGAACGCGCCGGGGGCGATCTGCTCCTTGAACATGCCCATGATCATTTCACTGCGCTTGTTGAAGACGGCACCGTGGCCAATGATCCGCAACGGCTGCCCTTCTTCGCCCGCTTCGGCGCGGACCTCGCACGTCAGGGCGCGCTTTTCTGTCTCACTCATGATGTGGAGTCCTCGGGCGAGGTTGACTGGCCCAGCTGACTGGCTGGGGTGGCGTTGACGCTGATCAGCATTTCGCTGAGGCCATCGCGTGGGTTCATGTCTTCCAGGGCGCGGACTTCGTTGCGGTCCATCCAGCCATCGGTGATGGCCTTGTGATAGAACTCGGCACGCTCCGTGGGGGTGCCGCGCAGCAGCCCAGCGAGGTTGAACTTGGCGTAGTAGCCAGCCCGTCGCTCGGTGGGCGTGAAGATGGCGCGGTTGATTTCCTGCTCCCAGTTGATGACCCAGGGCATCATCGTGTGCCGCACGAACTGGATGGCCTGCTCGGAGATGTTCGAGAAAGTGGCCTTGTCCAGGTCGTTGATCATGTGCGCGGGCACATTGAAGATGCCGGCCACCTCGGAGCGGTTTAGCTTGCGCGTCTCGAGGAACTGGGCGTCCTCCGGCGCGATGGTGATCGACTTGTAATCCAGCTGTGCGGGGAGCATCAGCGTCTTGTTCTCGGACTGGCGCAGACTGGCCACGGCCTTGGCCCAGGTCTCCTTGAGGCGGTTCCAGCTATCGGCGTTCAAGGTGTCCTTGACGGTGACAAGCCCTGTCGGGCGCCCTCCTCCCTCGAAGAAATCCTTGCCGTAGCGCTGGGCCGCCAGCCCGAGGCCGATGGTCTCGGCGTGCTGGCGCACCACGCTGACGCCGGTGCGATCGTGCGAGCCGAGCGCGCGAACATGGATCATGTCCTCGGTTGCTACTGCGCGAGAGCCATCCTCATCGGTGACGGCATATAGCCAGCGGTTGCCGCGCTTCACCGGGCTGCAGTTCCACGGGCAATGGCGCTGAAGAGAAATGGCATTGCCCCGCGCATCGCGAATCACCTCGGTGTAGCTATTGCCCCAGCCGAGCACATGGGACTGGGCCGTCTCGCGCCACTTGTAGCTGGTCTGCCAGTCGTTGGGCTCGTCATGCAGCAGCTGATACGCGGGGTGATCCGTGGCGGCGGTGATGACGCCGGCCTGCTTGCGCATGACATGCAGCGGCAATTGCGCCAGCGAGGATGACAGTACGTAGATGCAGGCGTAGACCGCGCCAAGCGTCATGGCGCTCTGCTGGTTGACGCTGATGCTTGAGTCGCCGCGCAGATAGTCCGCCAGTGCTTCCCCGCTCAGCGGTGTTGCCGGGTTCTCGACCGAGCGGGTGGAGAACAGTTGATCGAGAATCATGAGCCCCCCTTGTGCATGGCGCGTGCGCCGAGCAGTGCCAACACCAGTAGCAGACTGCCACTGGCCATCAGCGCGTCCGCGAGGCCGAATCGCAGGTACAGGCCGCCCGTCAGGCTGGCGAAGCCGGCCAGCCCGAGGGTGTCGAACAGTAGGTTTCGCATGTCACATGACCAGGAAGTCGTCGTCAGAGAGGGAGTCGAGAAGGCTGGGTGGCTCGACATCGAGGGTGATGGCACGCCCCAACGCCATGAGCAGCGCGATGATGCCGTCGATCTTGTTGTCGGCGGCTTCCTTGCGCGGATAGATGTTCTCTTTGGCGTCGGCCTTGGCGACCACGTTGCTGGCCATCCAGGTGAGCAGCGGGTCAGCCGGGTGCGTGAAGCGTCCGCCAGTGACAGCGGCTTCCATCTCTCGCATGGCGGGGCTCATGTTCTGGACCGTGTTGCGATACTCGATGACCGGGGCGCCTTCCTGCATCAGCTGATGGGCGAGCTGGGTGGCCCGCCACGGATCGTAGGCGACTTCCTGCACATCGAAGCGGCTGGAGAGATCGAGGATGTCTTGCCGGATGACCTCGAAGTCGAGTTCCTCGCCATCGGTGATGATCAGGTGCCCGGAGTTGATCCAGCCCTCATAGGCAGCACGGTTGCTACTGGCGCGTTCGATCGCGCCTTCCGGCAGATAGCTGCGCACGAAGGCACGCCATTCGACCTTGGCGTCTTCGCGCACCTTGCGGAAGATCAGGCCGATGGCGGCGATATCGGTCTTGCTGGCAAGGTCAACGCCCAGCCAGCAGGGCTCGCCCTCCATCTGATCCAGCGACATCGAGTCATCACCGGCCGCCAGCCAGGTGGCCATGTTCAGCCAGGCGCTGCGTGCCGAGACCCAGACATCGAGGTGCTTGGTCAGGAAAGAGTTCTGGCGACTGGGGTACTGGATAGCATCGCGCTGCGCCTTGAGCAGGAATTCCTCGCTGACGCTGACACCGAAGTTGGGGTTGGCCTTGCGCAGCACGTCCGATGACTGCCAGTCGTCGCCTTCATCGATGGTGTAGATCAGCGCGAAGAGCTCAGGGTTATCGACCACACCATCGAGCATCTGCTGCGCCTGCCGGCGCTTGTCGTAGCAAGGGCCAGCGAGGTTGAAGCCGGCAGTGGTGATGATGAACATCAGCGGCTGATCGCGGGCGCCCATGCCGGTCAGCATGGTCTCGTAGAGGCTGGGCGATTGGTGCTCGTGGAACTCATCGACGATGGCACAGCTGGGACTGGAGCCGTCGCCCGGGTCACCGATCATCGGTTCCAGACGGGAGCCGTCACCGGGGATGCTGATGTTCTTGGCCATCACCTCGATGCCGGCGGCGCTGATCAGGGCCGGCGACTTCTGCAGCATCAGCTTGGCAGGCCGGAATACCTCCCAGGCCTGCTTCTCGGTGGTGGCACCACAGTAGACCTCGGCGCCGTATTCCCCATCGGCGGCCAGCATGTAGGTGGCCACGCCCGCGGCGATCACCGACTTGCCGTTCTTGCGCGGCACCTCGATATAAGCCTCACGATAACGCCGCTGCCCACTTCGCTTGCTCATCCAGCCGAACAGCACACTGAAGATGAAGAACTGCCAGGGCTCAAGCGTGATCAGCTTGCGCTCGCGCGCCCACTTGCCCTTGGTGTGAGGCAGCAGCTGGATGAAGGCGCATGCCCGCTCGGCGGCGTCACGGTCAAACCGGTAGGGAAAGGCGCGCGTCTTGGCCGCCTTCTGTTCATCGACATGACGCTGGCAGGCAAGGCGCACCCACTTGCAAGCGGGTATCCGGCCAGCCACCACGTCCCGAGCATACTTGTTCGCAGCATTGACGTTGGGATAACTGGCCATTGAGTGTCATCGCTTGTTACCACCCAGCAGCTCGGCGAAGGGGTTGGCGGCATCCTTGGACCCGGGCACGGCCAGGCGTGCTCGGCTGGACGGATCGAGACCGAGCGCACTGCCGAATGTAGTCATCTGGCGGGCTGCCTCATTCTTCGCGGTCAGAGCTGGGTTCTTGATGGGAGCACCGGTGGCAGGGCTTTCCAGCACCAGTCCGCATTGCTGAATCTCGACCACGGCCTGACGCCAGGTGGCGTAGGCGTCGCAGTAGGCTTCGAGCTGATGCAGGTCAGAGCGCGTCAGGATCTTGGAGCCGACCAACCAGGGCGCAAGCTTGTCCCAGGCATCGCGGCCGATCTCGCACAGCCAGTCGGGTGCCGGCGGGACTTCATCGAGTGCATCGCCCTCGGGCTCGTCATGGTTGATGGCACGCTTTCCAGCGTTGCCCTGCACCGCTTTCAGGTGGCTCGGCTTGGGCTTGCGACCTCGTGTCATCTGAGAATCCTTCGCGCTGAACTGAATTTTCAATTTCGCGGGTGTGAAAAAAAAACTATTGGGAACGGTGTCCGCTTGGTGAGGCTGGAGAGATTTACCCACCCCCGCCCTGCAGGAGTCCATGTCAGTCGCCCGAGAATCCCGCCTGAGCTTCGTTCGCTGTCTTCAACTGGTGGCATGGCTTGCAGATGGCCTCGAGGTTGTCGGGCCTGTCTGTGCCGCCCTGAGCCTTGCCAATAATATGATCCACTTCGGCTGCTGGTGTGATGCGATTCGAGCGTTCACATGGCTGACAGAGGTAGCGATCGCGCTTGAGAATTGAATTCCTCAAACGCTGCCACGGACGACCACCTCGCCCTTGCCCGCCTCGCTTGCTCTTGCCCCAGTTGATAGCACGGTCAGCATGCTCGTCGCAGTAGCCGTGTGATGCCGTTGTCTTGCCACCACACATGGGAGCCCTGCACGGGCGCGGAGGCTTGGTAGGCATGTCGGACTCCAAGGGCGATTCATCAGACGGGCGTTCCGTCCAGGTGCGTGGTGACGAAGGGCTGCCCATCGTCACCTTCCTCATCAGCCAATGCCTCGATGAGCAAGGACAGCAGCTCATTCGTCCTGCGTTGCTCGGCAAGCTGCTGCTCGAGCAAAGATTCGATTCGTTCATTCATGGCTCAGCTCATCATCTTGGTCATCGACAACATGCAAGCCGCCTCTTCGGGTGATCACGAGACCGAAGTCCGATTTTCGGACATCGGTCCTCCCCATCGCTCTAGCCAAGGCAGCGATATAGCTTTGGGTTCGCGGAAGCTCCAGCCATTTGGCCGGCCTCTTGCCAAAGCGCTTGGCAATGTCAGTAGCATTGATCCAGCAATCTGTGTTGAAGCGGACCGACTGGCCTTCGTAGTCGAGCGGAATAACGTTTGTCATCGGTAGAGCCTTTTAGAGATAGAGCCTGTCACCCAGGAGTCGCCAACCCAGAGAGGCCCGATGAAGCCATCGGCGCTCCTCAGGCTCTATCCTGAAAGGCTCTGGTAAGTACCGGGCACGGGTGAAGCGCCCACAAAAAAGCCCCGCCGGAAGGCAGGGCTTTTCAATTCTTGTGGTGTTACTCAACAGTCGTCTGCTCGGCCCCATCAGGGCCATCGGCCAGGCGCTCGAGGATCGAGGCCGTCGCCGTGCGGTCAGCATTGAAGCGACGGCGCTGTGACTCATAGTCAGCCAGCAGGCTGAGCAGATCGCGGTTGGATGTCACTGGCCGATCAGGGGCAGGCAGTGGATTGAGCAGGTAGCTCGGCACTTCGGGCGTGCACTGCCACTCAGTGGGCATCACCACTGGCTTGCTCTCGAAGGCGCTGCAGCCACTCAGCAGCAGCATCAGGCACAGGCCGGTCAGCCCACTCAGCAGTCGGCGCATCGTCGTTCTCCATTCGGCGAGCAGCTGCCCGGGCAGCCATGATTGAACGGTCATCCAGGGCGCGGCTGGCTTCGCGCGCCTCCAATGCGACGGACAATCGCTTCATCTGATTGCCATAGTGCAGCGCCATCATCTCGAGCCCGCGGTTGACCGCCTTCTCAGTGGATAGCTCAGCCTTGAGGTCATTGGCATGCTGCTCGGCCTTGGTTGCCTCATAGGTCTGCATCGCACCCCAGCCCAGCACCACCGCCATCAGGATGACCTCGAACTTCACGCCTGATATCAGCTTGCGGCCCCATGCCCACGCGGTCGTGATCAGTGCAGCCATCGTCCCAGCACCTTATCGAAGATGGCGTCAGACTTGGCACGCAGCCACTCGACACCGAGGAAAGCGATCGCGGCGCCAATGGCCACGGCCATGTCCTGATCCAAGCCACCCCAGTCCAACAGCGGCTTGAGCGCCAGCGTCAGGCCACCCACCAGGGTCGCCTCGAGCACTGACTTGTAGAAGCGGCCGCCGGCATGCAGGCCGCGCAGTAGCGCGATCACGAATGACAGCCCCGCTGCATAGAGATTGGCTTGATACGGCTGTAGCCACTCCAGCAGCATCTGCCATGTCGATGGATCGCGGTGTGGCATATCGGCGGGCTCGTGGTCGTCGTCATGCATATGGCCTCCTGAGTCGGTAGGCCCTGCGTAGTTCGTCGTTATCGTTATGCGATGTGGCCGCCAGCACGCACGTACACGCCCAGCAGTTCATCGGTATCAAGCTCACGCTGCCCATAACCTGCCCCTGGCAGGCTCGCCCAGATGCGCCGGCAGGCGTGGATGGCCTCAGCGATACGCCCGTCATACACCATGCCCAATGCCCGACACTGCCGGATCAACTGCTTGGCTGCCTCATCCTGCGAGGCCGGCGAGAAGTCCTGAAGGTGGAAGCGCTTGGCCAGGTCGTCCCACGTCCCTACCAGGAACTGATACCGGCCAGCCGCCGTGCTGTGGATGTTGTACGACTTCAGCCATACCGACTGGCGGGGATGATCATCGAAGCCGTCGAAGGTCTTGCCGCCCACCAGCACGTCATAGCCCTCAATCGAACTGAAGCGGGGCGTGCCCTCGGCATAGGCAATGGTGTCCAGGAATGCCGCCAGATTGCTGGCGTCATCAGCTGCCGGATCAACAGGCGCATCGAAGCCCACCAGCTCGACCTCATCGAGCCAGTGCGCGGGGGCATGTGCAGGCATGGGAATCACCGGGGAGCAGATACGAAAAAGCCCCGCCAGATGGCAGGGCCTTGAAATGAGTGGTGATCCAGAGACGCAAGAATCACACAATAGCTGGATCGTACCCTCAAACCCTCGCTTTTGCAACATATGGTAGTCAGGCAGCTATTTCGGCTTGAGAAAGTACCATATGCAGTAGTGACTCACGACCTCGAGATGCCGCACATTGCATCGACTTGGCCGACTTGAACGGCGCCACCTTGACCGCCCCGGGCACCCATCCCAGTCGTGCCAGAATCGCCACCTGCGCCGCCACGGCCTGCGATTGGGTCATCATGCGCGGCGACTGGCAATGCTGCACCGGCGGGATCGCATAGGCCGCCAGCAGTACCGCCATGCGCTGTCGATCGTTCAA
>Ga0207897_100092_pt1 | contig 49271 bp, 47 predicted proteins | sample LinPmetageLP42_FD_184054 | JGI IMG/M metagenome (GOLD analysis project Ga0207897, IMG submission 184054) | Marine viral communities from the Pacific Ocean - LP-42 (SPAdes) | ecosystem: Environmental > Aquatic > Marine > Oceanic | place: Pacific Ocean | collected 2010-08-27
TTAGCCAAACGGCCACGGGCGCCAACGCCAGCGCTGTTCTCTACAGCATCATCGAAACGGCTAAAGCCAACGACCTGAACGTATTCGAGTATGTGATGACTTGCCTTGATGAACTCAGCCAGCCCGATGTCAATATCGAGCAACTGCTACCATGGCAGTTTGCTAAGCGCTAGGTGGGATTGGCGGACGCTTACAATCCAGAAACTCTTAGCTCTCAAATATGAGACGAACTCTGACATACTAATATTTCAACACTTCAACATGTTTCTTCTTTGAGATGGCATTAGAACTTTCCTAAAGGGCGCCGTGACTAGCCTGAAATTTAAGGCACTCCTTGGCATGGAACGTTTAAACGATTATTTCAGCTCCATGTAATTTTATTCGCTTTAACGCCTAACTTTAACGAATCCCCTCATAATTATGAGCAGAAACAATAATATAGACACGCAAGGCGCTATTTGACGTCTTTTATTTAAAGTAGGTATTTCAAGCAAACACCATCCGCTATCAGAGTGTGTTATCGGCCTTAGTTCGCAAGTAAGAGAGACCAATTCTATGAAGGGGCCTCCAGAGCCCCACTAACCTATCGAACTAATTAATTTGTGCGATCTACATATTTGAAATAGACTAATTCCAGCCGTGCTAATTCATCAATCTAACTAGATTGTGTACCACTCTTTTATATTGTTCACTCATATTTCCATTCATTTATTATGTTTAAACGTGCTCAAAAGATCTGAGGTTAGCTTATCGAGACTAAGCGGCACCGTATTTCATGCAATACGGTGCCTAACCATCATACTTTGATTAGTTTCGTATGCATGATCCGATATAAAACCGGTAATATGATTAATGTTAAAATAGTGGACGAGATGATCCCGCCAATCACTACCGTTGCCAACGGTCTTTGCACTTCAGCCCCTGTTCCGACATTAAGTGCCATGGGAATAAAGCCTAAACTTGCTACCAGTGCTGTCATCAAAACCGGACGCAATCTTGTGATAGCTCCGTCAACGATTGAGTTAATTAAGTCACCTGTTTCTAGTACTCGCTGTTTAATAAATGACAACATCACTAAGCCGTTTAGTACCGCAATACCAGAGAGCGCAATAAACCCGACTCCGGCAGATATAGACAGTGGCATGTCACGCATCCAGAGCGCGAAAATACCCCCCGTTAAGGCTAAAGGCACGCCAGTGAAGATGATCAAGGCATCACGAAATGAGCCAAACACCAACACTAGTAACACAAGTATTAGAAAAAGCGTGGCAGGCACCACGATAGACAGTCGCTGACTGGCACTTTCAAGCTGCTCAAACGTGCCGCCATAATCCAGCCAGTAGCCTGCGGGCAGTGCAACCTGTTCGGTTATTTTGATTTTTGCTTCGTCAACAAAACTCCCTAAGTCGCGTTCTCTGACATTGGCGGTAACCACGACTCTGCGTTTACCGTTTTCTCGACTGATTTGGTTGGGAACAGACGCGTAATCCAGCGTAGCGACTTCTGATAACGGTACAAATTCCCCATCGGATGTAATGATAGGAGTGCTGCCAATGGCCTCTAAATCTGTGCGGATACCTTCATCAAATCGCACAAGCAACTCGAATCGTCTATCTCCCTCAAAAATTAATCCAGCGGTATTACCACCGATAGCTGACGCCAACCACTCCTGCAAATCGGCTACGTCCAATCCATAGCGAGCCAACTCAACCGATTTCGGGTTGATAGTAAAGATAGGGATATCATCGACCTGTTCGAGTCGTGCATCCGCCACCCCATCTATTGATTGCAAAACTTTCAATATATCGTTAGCAGAATCAACAAGTGCAGTTAAGTCGTCTCCGAATACTTTGATTCCGAGATCTGCTCTCACGCCACTGATCAGCTCGTTAAAACGCATCTGAATAGGCTGCGTAAACTCGTAGTTATTGCCTGTTACTGATTGCAGGTCTTCCTCAAGCATGGCTACGAATTCAGCTTTCGACAAAGTTGGGTCGGGCCATTGCGCTCGTGGTTTTAGCATAACGAAGGTATCGGTTACGTTGGGCGGCATCGCATCGGTAGCTACTTCTGCGGTACCGGTTTTCGCAAAAACGGTAAGTACCTGTTTGTATTCCATCAAGGTAGATTCAAGTGTTTTTTGCATTGCGACGGCTTGTTCAATACCGGTTCCTGGTATGCGCATGGCGTGCAGGGCGATGTCTCCTTCATCAAGCTGTGGAACAAACTCAGAGCCTAATCGCGTTGCCAACCATATGCTGCCTACTACCAGCACGAATGAGCCGACAAGCAAAATCCAGCGTAATCTCAGTGCGACGTGAATGATGGGGCGATAGGCTGATTTGGCTGCAACAATAATGAAGCTTTCTTTTTCACTGACCTTACCGCCCATAAACATCGCGACGGCCGCCGGTACAATAGTAATAGAGAACAGCATCGCTGCTATCAGCGCCATGATGACCGTTGCTGCCATTGGCTGAAACATCTTGCCCTCAACGCCTGTCAATGAGAACAGCGGGATATACACGACAGTAATAATCAATACACCGAACAAGCTAGGACGAATGACTTCGTTGGTCGCTTGAAAAACAAGTTCAAGCCGTTCTTTAAGTGGTAAGACTCCTCCTGTTCGTTTCTGAGACTCGGATAGCCGCCTGATACAGTTCTCTACTATGATCACCGCACCATCGACAATTAAACCGAAATCCAATGCCCCGAGGCTCATCAGATTGGCAGACACACCGGTATTAACCATCCCCGTGATGGTGGCCAACATCGCTAGCGGAATAACTGCCGCAGTGATGAGCGCGGCGCGAATATTGCCAAGTAATATGAACAAGATCACTATGACTAATAACGCCCCTTCTACTAAATTCTTCTGAACAGTTTCAATAGCTTTATTGACCAATAACGTTCGGTCGTAAACTGCATCAATAACAACGCCCTTTGGTAAACTAGATTGAATATCTTTTACCTTTTTGGCGACTGATTGAGCTACTGCGCCTGAGTTCTCACCCACCAGCATCATAGCGGTGCCAAGAACAGTCTCCTCCCCTTCCTGTGTGGCTGCCCCTGTACGTAACTCTCTACCAATAGCGACCTGACCGATGTCTTTTACCGCAATTGGGACTGTATCAATGCGCTTTATTACCACATTTTCGATATCGTTAATTGTCTGAAGCTGACCTTGTGAACGCACCAGAATTTGCCGGCCATTGCGCTCAACAAAGCCTGCTCCCTGGTTCGCATTATTACGCTGAAGCGCACTATGGATGTCACTTAAACTAATGTCGAAGTTAAGCATTTTCTGTGGTTCCGGATTTACGTGATATTGTTTCACGTAACCACCAATAGCATTCACTTCTGTAATACCCTTAACCAAAGCGAGTTGCGGCTTGACAATCCAATCATGAATCTCACGTAGTGCCATCGCGTCGTAAGGTTCTCCATTTTGTTGTGTCGCACCATTCTCAGCACGCAACGTATACATATAAATTTCACCTAACCCCGTAGCAATAGGACCCATTTCTGGTGATAAACCTTCAGGCAACTGACTTTTTATCGCTCCCAACCGGGTATTGATGAGGTTACGAGCAGAATATAAATCAGTTCCTTCATCGAAAACCGCCGTAACTTGAGATAGCCCGTATCGTGACAAAGAGCGTGTGTAAGATAGATTCGGCAACCCTGCCAGCGCAGTTTCAACTACAAATGTAATCCTCTGTTCAGTTTCTAAGGGTGAGTAGCCCTGCGCCTGTGTATTAATCTGTACTTGAATATTTGTTATATCAGGTACAGCGTCGATAGGTAGTTTTTGATAACTTAAAATACCTATACCGAACACAAGAAAAATTAACATCAATATCAAACCGCGACGTTTTATGGACAATCGCAAAATAGCTTCAATCATCTGATCACGCCTCCATTAACACTTGAGCCTAATTTTGCAAGTGACTTTTCGTGATTAGTGTTCATGTCCGGCCTCCGACTTTTCTAAATCGGCTTTAAACAAGTAGCTATTCTCGCTAACAATGACGTCTCCTATTCGTAAACCAGATAACACTTCAACATTTTTGCTGTCCTGTCGACCTAACGTTACGGGCTCAGGTCGATATTCGTTTCCATTTTTGACAAACACAACAGAGTTCCCTTCAAACGCTTGAATAGACGTTTTAGGTATCATCATGGAAACATCACTACGATTAATGATTACGTCCCCCTTAATAGCCGCTCCCACTGGCCAAAGTCCCGAAGTATTCCCAATTTTTGCATAAGCTAAAATATACGGCATTTCATTTGGTGAGGGTAAAAGGTGCTCAATGGTGGATTCTTCAGCAGCCCCCTGAACACCAAGCACCACTGGCTGCTGTTCTGATATACTGGGTAATTGCTTAGGAAAAACTTTAAGCTCTGCCCACACCTCATTGTAATTTGCGACTGAAAATAGCACTTGGCCATTTGATAGTTCGCCTTCGTTAGCATGACGTGCGATCACGACTCCCGAGAACGGTGCTGTGACCGAGTAGGCTTTTAGGCTTTGATTAGATTCAACTACCGCTAGGGTTTCACCTTTCTCCACTTTCTTGCCTAAATTAGCGTTGACCTTAGTCACAATACCGTCGAACCGAGCACGAACGTGACTCAATGAGGCAGGGTCGGTCACGATACTTCCATAAAGCCTTGCAGAAACTTCAAGGCTACCCGGCTGAACACTTTTAGTCTTTACTCCCATTTTTTGCGCCAAACTATCGGCCATAAGAACAAGTTCTATTTCATGGGCCGGCTCATCTCCGTGTTTATCTTCTGATGCATTTATAGCGGTACTGAAAAGTAAACCTAGCGTACTGGAGATGATGAAGACTATGATTGAAATATTGATTTGGTTTAAGTTTTTATTATTCATTGCGCATTACTCGATAAAGATGTGGAAAAAGCACTAGCAAAAGGTTGCCCAGTCAGAGACTCGATATCAACTGAGCGTTGATGAGCTTGCTTGGCTGATTGAATAAGAGCTTGTTTAGCATCAAGCAGTTCTTGACGTGTACTGACCCATTCTAGATAACTGAACCTGCCTTCAATATAGGCTTGTTCTACCATTTCGAGTGCTTGGCGAAGTGGTGGGATAATGGCGTCTTTTAAGGCGTCTACATTCAGTAGTGCGTTATTTCTGACCATCAGTGCCATATTTAGCTGATGATAAAGCGTTTGCTTAGCAGATTCTTTTTGTTGTGCTAGCTGGCCCTGAATAGCACGTTGTTTTTCGTACTCACCAAGATTCCTATCACGGGCAAAGAGCGGCATACTCACGCCTGCGACGAAAGCTGTTTCATCAATCCCATTTATGCGCCTGATTCCGGCAGTCCAGCTTAAATCTGCCTGATTGGCTGCTTGGGTAAGGCGGACCTGAGACGCCTGTAACCTACTTTCCTCCGTGTAAACATCTAGATTAGGACTGTCTAAAAGATTTGCAAACAACGCTGACAAAGAAGGAGATTTTTGAAGTGCAAATAAGTCACCGTCGACTTCACTAAAAGTGGGATATTGTTCACCCCACATTATAGCCAAGCTATTTATCAAAGCTTGCTTTGTTCGCTGTGCTGCTATCACATCCAATCTAACCTTTGCCAAAGCTGCCTCAGCCCGTTTCTGCTCATATGCAGGCGATGCACCCGCTTCAGCGCGCTTTGCAACAGCTTGATACGTATAACGAGCAAGCATTTCTGCTTCTTTTTGAGCATCGATTAACGCTTGTTGTGCTAATACATCTATATAGCGACGCGTAACTTCAGCCAGCACATCCAGTGTGCGCACTCTTTTTTGAGCCTCAATAACAGTGGATTTTGCTTCAGAAAATGCTTTACGTGAGTTGAGCTTATCACCCATCTCAATTATTGAAGACAGTGTGAGGGTGACCTCTGATTCTTTAATTCCAGAGACGTCACCTGAACCCAAGAAATTTTCTACTTCAGCACCGACGTTTAGCGCTGGTTTAAGGGAAGCCGTTTTAATGTCGCCTTCGATGGCCTTTTGTCTAAAAGTGAACTCATGCAATTCAGGCGAATTAGCGAGTGTCCTCTTAATGGCACTTTGCAAAGTCATTGTGCCATGAGGTAAATTATTGGTTTGAGCTGATGCCACAGTATTTGCTGTCGCAAGGACAAGCATTGTAGAAAGGGCCCAAGCGCGACGACGCAAGGAGCCAAGCAATGAAATATATTTCATCGAACTATTATTCCTAAATTATCAAAAAGTGTTGATCGCCAAACAACGGCGAACGGTGATTGATTAGTTCAGGATATTGCTTTAGGTGGGCGTAATAATTGTGATACAGGGGCTTCTATTACCTTCGTTAAGTAATAAAAGCCGTGGAGAACCGGGACAAAATGGAGTTCAATGCCATTAGCATTTCCAAGCCATTGCGTATGGGCACCATTACAGTGGCCACAATGATGGCAATCAGCCGGATTATGAGGCAAATCTATTTTATCGTTTTCAACATCTGTTTGATATTGTGATGAAACTTGCTGAAACTTTGATACCTTAACTGCGTTGTTATCGCCTAGCTCATGTTCATGGATTTCGTTGAGGTGTTGTGAGTCAATAGCATGAAAATCTAAGGTATTTCCGACAGCAGAAAATGACTGAAAAAATATCAGCGAAATCAGCAAATAACTTGCTACCCTTATGTTAAACATACATATTTATCCTCATCCATTTATGTTATCAAGTTAACGGACGTAGGCCAATCGACCAACTGATACAAAGTGTTTCTATCATTGGATTACACATCACGGCAATCTTCATCGGCAAATTCGATTTCTATCGTAGTGTGAACAAAATCGAACCCAGCTAGGCCGTGACGAAGTTGTTCCTTGAGTTTCTTAAGTTGAGATACAGAAATATCATCATTCAGCTCCACATGGACAGTCATAACGCTGTGCTCTCCATCCAAAGACCAAATGTGAAAATGATGGATATCCATCACATCATCGCTAGACATAAGCACTTTATGAACCTCTTCCATTTGCTGTGCGTCAGGTGTCGCTTGTAAAAATAGCAGTAAGGTTTCTTTTAGATTTCTAATGACATTAAATAAAATGAATAATGTGAAGCCAATAGATAAAATGGGATCTAAAATCGCCCAAGGCTTGAACATAAGTACAATCGACACGATCAGTACTGCGACCCATCCCAGAACATCTTCGAGCAGATGCCAGTTTAATACTCGTTCATTTAAGGAGTTTCCTTCCCTGAGTTTATACGCTGCAAAGCCATTGACTGCTATCCCGAATATAGACAACCCTAACATGCCTTCCACTTGGGGCATTTCAGGGGCCAGTAATCGTGGAATAGCTTCGAACAAAATCCAAATCGAACCAGCCGTTAGTACAACTCCATTAATTAACGCCCCAAGGAGTGAAAAACGCTTGTAGCCGTAGGAAAAAGTAGCATTTGCTTCTTTATCACTGAGTTTATTTAAGCCCCAAGCAGTACCAATGGATAAACTATCGCCCAAATCATGCACTGCGTCGGCCATTATAGCCGTGCTGTTTGTCAGCCATCCGCCTATAAATTCAATGATGGTGAACAATACGTTCAATGAAAATGCCCAGCCTATCCGCTTAGATGCGCTGCTACTCTCGCTATGATTATGATTGTGCATGATTAATTTTGTCCAATATCGCTTGATTTTCTGCGCTGATTGGCAGTCGCTTAAAAGGGCTGATGTCAGTGCCGCCTGTATTCCCTTTAGGTACAAGGCCGATAGCTGTTTTGGTTGCAGCACCAACTATTCTTATTACTTGTCCAAAAACGGCTCTCCAATCTTTGTTTAGAAGACCATGTCGCAGCATTTTATAATGAATTAAACAATGGTAATAAGTAGAGTGCTGACCAATTACATGCGCATCCTCCAGCGCTGCAAATGCCTGCCTCTCATTATTGTTAGACATTGCATCTGAGTAATCTGTCAATTTGGAATCGATATGCGGCTTAACGGCTTTATTGTATGTCATAGTGGCTCACCCACTTTACCTTTCTGTACTTCGTTATTAAGTACTTCCTGCTTGGCGTCTTTCAGGATCATCCACGCTCCGCGCAGCACGACAACCGACACGATACAGCCGATAACCAGATCCGGTACTCTGCTATCAAGCCATACCACTAAAACTCCGGCTATGATGACACCCATGTTGGCAATGACATCGTTAGCTGAAAAAATCCAGCTAGCTCGCATATGTACTTCGTCATTTTTATGATTTCGAATAATCATCAAGCAAGCGACATTTGCAATTAGGGCAATGAAACCCATTCCTATCATTAATGATGAGATAGGCTCACTGCCCAAGAATAATCTTCTGGTAATATCAATGAGAATGATCACGCCCAGCAATAACTGAAAGTAACCACTGATTTGCGCAGCTTTGGCTTTGTGAAGTATAGATTTACCCACAGCATAAATACCTATGCCGTAAACAACCGCATCCGCTAGCATGTCCATAGAGTCTGCTATCAAAGCAGTAGAGTCAGCCAAAATACCCACGGTCATCTCAACGAAAAACATCGTCGCATTGATACCGAGCAGCCAATACAGAACCCGTTTTTGTGAGGCATCTTTGATTTCCACTTCACAGCCGCATCCACTCATTGTTCAACTCCTATTCCCAAAACTATAGCTACAGTGTAAAGTCTATACCTAGTATAGGGTCAACAGCACAAAGGCACGTTTATGAAAATAGGTGAGCTATCAAAGAAAAGTGGGTGTTCTATTCAAACGATCCGTTTCTATGAAAAACAACGTTTAGTTGTTCCTTGTGGTCGGACTGAAGGCAATTACCGCATTTATAATAATTCAGCGTTGAGTACATTGAGTATTATCAAGCAATGTCGTTCATTAGGTTTAACAATAGTGGAAATTAAGCAATTACTGGACACCAAGAAGAGCCCTGATAAAAGCTGTTCCATTGTGAATGGTTTAGTACGTAAGCATATGGGCAATGTACAGCGCCGAATTGCGGAACTAAAAGAATTAGAATTTATGCTTTCTGAAATGGCATCTGCATGTTCCGATAATCGAACAGTGAGTGAATGTGGCGTATTACAACTGCTTGAAGATTAAACTAGATTAGTATTCAAGTATTTGATGATGATAAAAGTCCTACAATCACAAATTCAAATAAACTAATAGCTTATACCCATTGGAGGAGACATTCACCTAATAGCTGAGCTAGAGTTCGCAAAAGTTACCGTTTAGCTCGTTTCTGAATTAGACACTGAAGTATCTTTCTCCGAGGGACTTTAACACGTGATTTACCTCAGTCGAATTGATTTATAGAGCAACAATATTTGGTACTTCTATGAAAGCCTTCGTAGAGCTACGTGCACCAAAGATACTTTATTTTAATCATATTTAATTCCAATGTCTGCCAACTTCCAATGCCACGAAAATCAGAACTTAAGAAAAAATTGACACTTAAGCACTTCTTAAGTTTAATTTGGTAATGTTTTACGTCTTAATCGTAAATATCTTAACTTCGAGGCTTCGACAGAGGATCATGTGAGAATTTCAGTTGTAATACCTGCAAAAAATGAAGCAAAAAATTTGAAACCGCTAGTCGAGGAAATATATAGAGCGTTGATAGATATGCCTGACTTCGAAATCATCTATGTTGATGATGGAAGCACAGACAATACCTATCAGAATCTTCTTTATTTGAAAAACCATATCTTTGGTAAAATTAGAGTGTTCAGGCATAAACACTCTGTTGGACAAAGTACCGCAATATGGACAGGTATAAATAATGCTGTTGGAGATCTAATTGTTACGCTGGATGCTGACGGACAGAATGACCCCGCGGATATACCTTCCCTTTTAGAGTTAGCATTTTCACTTAATCCCGACAGCCATTTTTGTATTGCTGGTTATCGTAAGAACCGTAAAGACACAGCTTGGAAACGATTTCAATCTAAACTAGCGAACGCAGTACGAAGCAAAGTTCTTCATGATGATACACCAGACACGGGGTGTGGTTTAAAAGTTTTTCCAAAACGAACCTATTTTTCTCTACCTTATTTTGATCACATGCATCGATTTTTACCCGCGCTTGTTAGAAGGCAAGGTGGAATTATTAAAATAGTTGAGGTAAGTCACAGAGACAGAGAGTTTGGTCAATCAAAATATAATATGCTTGGGCGCCTAGGTGCAGGCCTCATTGACATGGTTGGCGTATACTGGCTTCAAAAACGTAATAAACTCAATGACATCATCATCGACCGTAAAGCGAGTGACTGAATGATTCGCAAGACGCTTCAGTTTTTCTTTTTAGTCACCGTTATTCTGCTAGTGAGCCAGATATTTTACCAATCTCCCTCTTTTGAGTCATTCAATCAGCAGTGGATTGATAAATATACTCGCGACAACGGACTTTTAGGAATAATTCAATATTTGAGCGCTTCCGTCTTGCTCTTATCCATTGGACTACCCCGCCAATTGGTAGCGTTCATGGGAGGATACGCATTTGGAGTTGTGGAAGGTATCTTCTATTCCACAGTTGCAGCAACTTTGAGCTGTGCAATAGTCATGATGTTTGCACGGTATTTTGCCAGGCCAATGGTTACACATTATTTTGATGCGCGAGTGAATACGATAGACACATTTCTATTGCGTTCTCCATTTCTCAAAACAATTACAATTAGATTGCTTCCGTTAGGAAATAATTTAGTGACAAATGCATTAGCCGGAGTAACGAAAATCTCGTTTAAATCATTCATTTTGGGTTCGGCAATCGGCTACATACCACAAATGGCGATATTCGCGTTGATGGGTAAAGGCTTATTAGTTAATTCTGTGCTAAAAATTTCCCTGAGTGTTCTATTATTTGTTATTTCCAGCTTACTCAGTGCCTATCTTTTTAAAATTTACCGCCATGAACAGGCTCAACTAAATGAACCTGTTTGTTCAAAACAACTAACGCGATAGATTCAAATGTCCCTAGAAAACAGCTCATCGACTGACAAGCCAAATTTTACGTTATGGCTCTTTGTTCTCGCTACCGTATTAATTTTTTCGGGATTAGGCCTAAGGGAACCTTGGCCTGCTGACGAGCCGCGTTTTGCTCAGATCGCGAAGGAAATGGTGGAAACAGGACAGTGGTTTTTTCCTACCAGAGGAGGAGAATATTATCCAGATAAACCTCCTTTATTTATGTGGTCTATCGCTTTCTTTTACGTTCTGTTTGGCTCGATTAAAATAGCTTTTCTTCTTCCTTCGGCTTTATGCAGTTTGCTTACTCTTGCTTTGGTATATGACATATCCAAACGTCTTTGGAGTTCAAAAGAAGCATTAATAGCCACTTCGTTGCTTCTATTTAGTTTTCAATTCGTACTACAGGCTAAAACCGCACAAATTGATGCAATGGTTGGTAGCTGGATCATGATAGGATGTTATGGCTTTTTACGTTTTCTTTTAGTTGAAAGGCAATGGCGCTGGTATTATCTAGCGTTATTCTTTATGGGAATTGGAGTAATTACTAAGGGAGTAGGTTTTTTGCCTGCTTTAATATTATTACCTTATTTTTTATATCAGCGCATTTGGTCTCAACAGAAAATAGCTAAGAGCTCCTCGAAAAATGAAATTGTTCGATGGCTTATCGGACCAATTGTTATGCTATTGGCTATCTCGATGTGGTTTGTGCCTATGCTAGTGTTAGTTCAAACCAGTCAAGATCCTGCGCTGTTTGAGTATCGTGATAATATTTTATTCAAGCAAACAGTCACACGGTATGCTGACTCTTGGCATCACATCAAACCGTTATGGTATTACCTGGTAGATGTCATTCCCTTATTTTGGCTGCCCATTAGCCTTGCTTTACCATGGCTCATACCAAATTGGTATAGAGCCATAAGGCAAGGAGATGCTCGCATTATTCTTCCATTAGGGTGGATAGTTCTTGTCCTACTTTTTTTTAGTATCAGCCCGGGCAAACGGGGAGTATATATACTTCCAGCCCTTCCTATGTTGGCGATCATATCTGCACCTTACTTTAACTCTATTATCAATAAAAAAATCTTTAACTGGTCACTTTGGGCTTTAGTACTTGTAGTATCAATTGTTTTAGCTGGGTTTGGCCTATCGGGTTTGTTAGATTCAACATACACATTAGAACTTCAAGAAAAGTTTGGAATTTCACCTTGGAGTTTTTTTACCGTTACGGGAGGGCTAGCATCAGTCTTGACCGTGTTTACGGCTACCAAGTATCGGTGGAAGGCTTGGCCCTATTTTATGTTCTCCCTTTGGCTCTTATACTCTTCTTGGGGATATATTCTGTTAGACGATGTAAAAACGCCTAAACGTATATTTGCAAATATTTATAAAAAAATTGGTCAACAAGAAGCAACTATTGCACTCGTGAATTTTTCAGAGCAGTTTATCCTATTTTCACCCTATCGAATCGTCCACTTTGGATACCATAGCCAGGCGGATAAACAGTTATCGGCAGCTTATATGTGGTTACAGAATAGCAGCGAAGCAAGGTATGTACTTATTAACAAGAAGGATACACGCGCAGAATGTTTTAAAGAAGAAGCACTAATCCCTGTGGGCTACGCGCACCGTGCGCAGTGGGTACTGCTATCTCGCGACGCATTGACTGATAAATGTTCACTACCAAAGACCTCAATATCAGCTTTCAAATACGAACCGCCTAAATAGCTGTCATGTATGGTCACTTGTCTTTCTCTTTGTGCTCGTATAATTTATTACTCCATCAAAGGTAGCTGATTATGGGAAGGCATTTGGGCCACTCAATATTAGCAACATGCTAGCTCGAAGCTTCTTGATATTTGCAAACCGACATCCTGTAAGATCTATAATAATTTTGGTTGTATGATTCATGCAAATAATAAATTCCCCCCATTTTAAGGAACAGCGATTTGTAGAGAATCTTTAAGTCGCTTTCGATAATTGCTTGGGGGGCACACCTCCACTTATCGCCATATTAGGTCTTTCATTGGTGTAGAGTTAAACGCCTATTTAGTGGGAAAGCCCAGTGCTTTCCATGCTTTCATACCACCTAATAAATTACGAACATCTTTATACCCGGCCCTCAGCAAAATACTCACACCAACCCCAGCTCGATGCCCTACCCCGCAGGTAACTACAACCGGACGGTCTTTAACTAATGGAAGTTCTTCGATGCTATCTGCCAGAAAACCCACATAACAATGTATCGCATTAGGAATATGCCCGCTTTCGAATTCATCGATTTCCCTCACATCCAGCAGTTGCGGCGCCTGCTCCATTTCTCGCAATGCCTGTGGAGTTATCGATCCGCATTGCCGCCACTCTCGTCCAGCGTTCCGCCAAGCTTCAAACCCACCCGCAAGAGCACCCCGTACGTTGTCTATCCCAATATTACTTAAATGACGTACGCTAGGGTCCACGTCATTATCATCACTTGTAACTAAATAAATCGGGGTGTCAGCAGTGGCTAACCAACCGCCGAACACAGGAAGCCCACCCTGCCAAATACTGTAGCTATCAGGAATATGTGCCCCCACAAATGCTTCCGGTAGGCGAGTATCGTAAACATGTTCTTTTTTGGAGATCTGAGCGAACTCTTTTACGGAAAGCAGCCCAACGTCGCCGTTTCTCAAGGCTGGGGGCATCCCTCCTTCCAAATTAACCTTTTCCATAGTACGAAAATAGGGGGGCCGTGGGAGTCGCTCGCTACCTTTCTTCTTCGCAAACTCTTCGCGAGACAAGGTGAAAACGTCGTTATAGGTTTTTTCGTCCCCTAGCGTTGACCAACTGCGCTCTGCCATCCCGCTACCACATACCGAACCAGGGCCGTGGGCAGGCAGGATTAATGCGTTATCACCAAGTTTTGCTAGTTTGTTGTGCACCGAGTCATATATACGCCCAGCGTTTTTCACCGATTCATCTTCTGCTGGTAAATCCGAGCGGCCCGTGTCGCCGAAAAATAACGTATCCCCCGTAAATAATGCCCAAGCAGATTCTGCTTTGTCATCTTCATAAACCGCATAACACATGCTTTCAGGCGTATGACCGGGGGTATGTAGCGCGCGAATAAGTAATCCCCCCACGGTAAATGTTTCCCCGTCTTCCAACCGCACGTCACCATGACCAAAAGTATCAAAATTGCCGTTAATAATCTTAGCGCCAGTACGTTTAGCTAACCACGCCGAGCCCATCACAAAATCTTCCTGACGATGAGTTTCTAATATATAGGTAATTCGCGTACCCAGCGTTCTTGCTGCATCTAAGTATTGCTGAACATGACGACTAGGGTCGACTAGCACTGCTTCGTTACCATCTGCTAGCAACCATGCGTAATGGGCAATACCCTTAGTTTCCAGTCGTTGAAGTTTCATAATTTAATCCTCACAATTTGAAAGGTTTAGGCGTTAAAAAAAGTTCATTCACTTTTAAATATTCTCTTACCGCTGAACCAACGCTGCATTAACATGCCAATTAACATGGCCATTACGAACAGTAATACATCCCATTGGAATGACATCATCGCTACTATGCTTGGTCCTGGACAAAAACCACCAATGCCCCAACCGATACCAAATAGAAAGGCACCAATGACTAATTTGGTATCAATTTCACGATTCTTAGGAATATCGAATTCATTCGCAAGTAATGGTTTATGTCGTTTGCGTACCCAGTGAAAGCCTGGGAGCGCTACGATTATGGCGCCACCTAAAACTAAAGCTAAGGTCGGGTCCCAACGCTGGCTCCAATCGAAAAAATTTAGAACTCGAGCCGGATTACTCATTCCAGAAACAATTAATCCAAAACCAAATATCAGTCCGCAAACTAAAGAAAGAAAAAGTGCTTTCATTACTTATATTCTCCTTCGTTTCTTCAAAAAAAGTGCCTCGTAACGTTGACTGTCAAGGCTGCGCCACCAACAAAGACCAAAGTGGCTATAACCGACCGCCTAGAAAGACGCGCAATACCTGCGACCCCATGACCCGAAGTACAACCACTTCCTAGCCGAGTCCCAAATCCCACTAACAAACCTGCGACCATCATCCACAATGAGCCAATTTGTGTTTGTACAGGAAAAGGTCCGACGATTAGCGTGTAAAGCAATGGCGCCAATAGCAGTCCAGTTAAAAATGCCCATCGCCAATGTCGCTCGAAGGCGCGTTTGGTCATTGCGCCTGCGGCGATACCTGATATTCCGGCTATACGCCCAAGGGTCAACAGTAATAAAACCACAGCTGCCCCCACTAACATGCCTCCCGCCAACCCAGCCCACGGCTCGAATGGTGTTATTGTCCAGTTTTCCATCCTACACCTCAAAATTATGAATAGTTTGCAACGACCCACTGTCGGGTACTTTTTTCAAATTACCGGTAATTACTACTTGCCACTTACTCTGGAATAACTTCAGTTTGCTCTCACTATGAGAATCTACGACCCTTGAAAAAATGAGTCTAATTAAAGTAGTTGAAGGTCCGATTTTGCTACTAAGCCCCTCATAAGATAGGCTCCATGTTGATGTCACTTGAATTTGGATTAATATTTGAAACCCCATTCAAAACAATCTGGATTCAGTTAGGTTACAAGTGAACAAAAGAAATCCGATATCGAAAGATTACAAAGCAGAGTCTGTGCCATTGTTATTCCTCAAAAAGTCGAAGGATTTCTTATTAAATTTAAAAAAGAAGTTTTAATACGTGAATCGAGATATACAGAATTGAATGAGAATGGCGAAGCTGTTGCTATAAAAATTTATCAAAATGTAACCAATGGGAATGCTATATAGACACTAAAGTACTTTTTATTCTCGTAACCGAAACCAATCTTACCGTCTAATTCGTCGACTAGTGCTTTCACTATAGCTAACCCGAGCCCAGTTCCTCGTGCAGAGCTATCTCTCCAAAATCGCTGGGTCAAGTTTTCAAGTGTGCCGTCAGAAAGTACAGCGCGATTAACCACTTTTATTGAAAAATTATCTTTTGTTTCCTGAAAAACTAAAGAAATAGCAGAATCGGTTTCCCCATGCTGAAGCGCATTTTCGATTAAATTTTTGATAATGATGTTGAATGCGAAAGCGGGGATATGGTTGATTATTGAGATTGTTCCGGCTTGAACAGCTACATCGTCAGAACTAAGCTTTAGCTCTGCAAGCACATTGGTTAATTCGTTGTGTAAATTCCAGCTTTTAAAATTTTGTAACGCGTATTTGTTTTCTATTCTGGCAAGTAACAGCAAGTTTTCGACTAAGCTCTGAAGACGAATTGCACTATACAAGCTTTGCTTGATAGCTTTCTCTCGATTTTCTCCTTCCGTTACTTTTGCTACTTGCAACTGGCTGATTATACCTGTCAGAGGCGTTCTTAATTCATGGGCTGCATTGTCAGTAAACGATTTTTCGCGTTCAATTACGTTTTCGAGTTTTTTAAAAAGCGTATTTTGACTATCGATCAATGGTGTTAATTCGACAAGTTTATGTTTGAGTTGGATAGGATTCAAATCATGTGGCGACCTGTCACTAACCGCCTTTTTAAGCAATTGTAGCGGTCGAAGTTCTCTGCCTAACGCAAACCAAATAATTATAAACGATACGAGGATAGCAATTAGGGTCGGTATTGCGTTTACAAACACGATTTCGATAAATATTGTTCGGCGTTCTGATAGCCTTTCAGCAATAGAGATTGAATGGTTCTGGGTGTTTAAAGTGTAAACTCGCCAATTGTTTTCGTTTATAACGACAGAGTCAAAGCCAGACGGAAGCAAAGATGGCAAACCCAGCTCGTCAGGGTGACTGGTTGCGATAATCTCTCCGTTTAAAGAACTGATTTTACAGGCAAGTCCTTTGGCAGATCCACTATCATTAAAAGGTTGGGTGACTTCAAGCCCAAACCTTGTATTAGGCTGCTGGCTGGATAAAACTAAGTTATTAACCATTCTTGCGGTCGAAACCAAGCGACGATCCATAGTTTGATGAATTTCATCTTTGAGTTGAGTAATGGAAAAGTAGCTGGCAATTAACCACAGTACAGAGAACACAGGAGCGATGATCAACAGAAGTTTTGCGCGAAGACTCATCATTTTTGTTCTTCATACGAGGCAAGTCGGAACCCAAGTCCACGTTCTGTAACGATAATATTTTTACCAACTTTTTTTCTTAAATTGAACAAATGAACGTTGAGTGCATTGCTGCTAACGTCTTCGTTAACACCATACAAATAGTCCTTTAAATGATTCTCATCCAAAATACGATTTGGATTAGAAAGGAATGCGACGAGAAGTTTTAGTTCTGAAGCAGATAGAGCCAGTCGTTTGTCACCCAATTGGGCTACTTTGCTGTTTGAGTCATATTTTAGTTCGCCGTATTGTAAATAGCTATTTTGCTGGTGAGTGAATCTTCTATATACACTCTTTATTCTTGCCATCAACTCTTCAAAGTCGAACGGTTTTGTCACGTAATCATCTGCACCATCATTCAAGCCTTGAACTTTATCCTCAATAGCATCTTTTGCTGTTAATAGGATTATTGGAAGAGCCAGTTTTTTCTTTCTGACAACCTTTATTAGTTCTAGTCCGCTACCGTCGGGCAGTGAGATATCCAGTAGACAAATGTCAAATGAGCATACAGCAACATAGTGTATAGCTTCGCTTAAGGTAGCCGCATGCGTAACCTGCATGATTGCGTTACCAAGGTAAACGCATATCGCATCAGCAATTATAGGATCGTCTTCAACAAGTAGTATTTTCAAGTGCGCTTCTAATAATCGATCATTTAATTTTTGTAATATACCGATTCAAAATTAATTTCAAATTAATCTTGGGTAGTTAGATTATCAACAGAATTCACTAACAAGACATGTGTGTTGAGCAGCATATCCATAGGCCCATTCGCGTTGACGACCAGTACAGCTCTGTTACTAGCCAGTATATTGCTGTTTTGGTTCTTAGTCAGTTTTTTTACCAAATCAACTGGAAACCAAAAGTTCGCTACCGACACGTTGTTTTTATGCTTAATTGTTGGATTTGTCATAGCCCGTATGATTTTCGTTCTAGCGATGTGGGAAATCTATCAAAAAGATTGGATTTCCGCATTTGACATCAGGGATGGCGGCCTTAACCACCCATTAGGTTGGTTTACAGGAAGTTTACTTTTAATCATAAGAGTTCAAGGTGATCGCAAACTAGCATTTGTGTATGTTAAATCTGCGCTGATAACTGGCATGATGATTTTTCCACTATTTGTTTTAAACACCCTAATCAATAACCAAAATGCCGTTAAGAGCATGGAGTTGGTAACAGCTCAGGGTGAGAATCTCACGTTGAGTCTCCGGTCCGGTAAGCCACTCATTATAAACTTTTGGGCTTCGTGGTGTCCCCCTTGTCGCCGAGAAATGCCAATTTTGCAAGACGCTCAACAAAAATATGAAGACTTTGAATTTATCTTTGTGAATCAGGGAGAAGCTCCTACCAAAGCTCGCCAGTTTTTGAAGGGTAACTCCATTGAACTGCATAATATGTACTACGACTTGGCGGGTAGGTCCGCTTCGCAGTTGGGGGCCTATGGTCTTCCCACCACCCTCTTCTACAACTCTGAAGGAAAGCTAATAAACAGTCATATGGGCGAACTTTCAGAGGCAACATTACACCATTACCTACAACCGCTAACTGACAATAGTTCCAAAAAATAATGGAGAAACATCAATGCTAAAAAAGGCACTCGTTTTAATTATCTTTACGCAATCTACTTTTGCGACCCCCTCCCCATTACCCCAGCCACTTAAGCTGATAACCAGTCAGGGTGGCGAAATTGTTGACTCTTTCACAGCACCTGCGGGCGTTACTGGCTATATTGTAGATTACAGAGGTAAAGCACTTACAGTTTATCTATCTAAAAATCAGCAACACATATTTACGGGAAAAATGCTCGATGCCACTGGGCGCGATATGGGACAAGAAGTGCTCGAAGAATATATCAGGGGTCCGCAAAGCGAGAAAAAATGGCAAACATTCTCTTCCTCAAACTGGATTATTGATGGAAGTGAAGACGCGGAGAACGTAATTTACACCTTCACTGACCCTAATTGTCCGTATTGCAAACGATTTTGGAAGGACGCAAGGCCGTGGGTAGAATCCGGTAAGGTTCAAATTAGACATATATTAGTAGGCATATTAAAAGCGGATAGTTATGGGAAATCAGCAGCCATTCTAAGTGCCGAGGACCCTACTGAAGCTTTACACCAGCATGAAGCTAGGGATAACAGTTCACTTCGCCCATTGAAATCGCCGTCAGAAAAAGTTAGCGCACAGCTTAAAGAAAACCATTTTTTAATGCGGTCGCTAGGCGTTAGCGCTACACCCGCCATTTATTACAAAGATAAAACAAATGCAGTCAAACTTCATATGGGTCTTCCGTCCGCATCTCAGCTAGAACAAATAATCGGTTTGAAGGAAGAGTAACCGCCATGTGGATAATACAGCTCGCTTTGCGTCAACGCTATACTCTTGGTGCTCTCGTGTTATTACTCGCTCTGGTGGGCGCACGTAGTGTAAGCAAAATGTCGACTGACATACTGCCGTCGATTGATATTCCATATGTCAACGTATTATGGACATATCCCGGTCTGGCAGCAAGCGACATGGCATCAAAGATTTCATCATTCAGTGAAATTGCGATAATGAACAATGTTGATGACGTTAAGGGGATATCTTCGGACAGCGGTAACGGTTATGCATTGATTCAGGTTCAATTTCATCAAAATGCCAAACTCGATGTTGCATTATCACAGATAACCAGCGTCTCTCAAACAATCTTAAAGCGACTTCCGCAGGGGATGACTCCTCCGCTAGTTGTTAATTATTCAACCTCCAGTGTGCCTGTTCTGCAACTTGCCATTTCGTCTGAAACTATTTCTGAATCCCAGTTGTATGACTACGCCAGATTGGCACTGCGTAGACAAATTCAATCTATCCCCGGCTTAAGACTATCTTTACCCTATGGTGGTACCAGCCGCCAGCTGATGATTGATTTAAATATGGATGAAATGCGTGCTACAGGCGTTACGGCGAAAGACGTTGCCAGAGCGCTCTCACAACAGAATGTGACGTTGCCCTCGGGAGAAATTACCACTGGTACAAAAAGACTGACGGTATCGACTAATGCTAGTCCGGCGGATTTAAAGAGCTTTGCAAGCATACCTATAAAAAGCACTGGGCATTCGGTTATTCAGTTAGGCGATGTCGCTGAAGTTAGAGATGGCGGTGCGGAGCAGACAAGTATGGCTAAGCTAGATGGCAAGCCGGGTGTCATGGTTTCAGTATTAAAGCTCGGGAAAGCTTCTACCGTTGACATAATTGACGAAATAAATAAACGATTACCGCAGATCCGACAGAATGCGCCCGAGGATCTTAGAATCGTGCCTGTGTTTGATCAGTCAAGCTTCGTTGTCGCGGCCCGAAATACCGTAGTTCATGAGGCGATATTAGTCGCCTTTCTGGTTGCCGGTGTTGTACTGCTATTTTTAGGAAGTGCTAAAAGTACCGCTATTGTACTTACATCAATTCCACTGGCGCTTTTAGGTGCAATCACAGGCCTTAGCTTCGCAGGATATACGTTTAATTTGATGACGCTCGGCGGCCTTGGACTAGCGATAGGTATCTTAGTTGATAACGCTCTAGTGGAAGTCGAGAATATTAATCGTAATATTGAGATGGGCAAGCCAGTTCGCCAAGCCGTCTTAGATAGTGCCAAGCAAGTAGTCTTCCCCGAACTTGTTTCAACTCTAAGTATTTGTATCGTACTACTTCCAATATTTACGTTGGAAGGAGCAAGCGCGTATGTTTTTAGACCACTCGCGATGGCCGTTTTACTATCAATGGTCGCCTCTTTCATCCTTTCAAGAACACTAGTACCCACCTTAGCCTTCATGATGCTGGATACAACCAGACAGAGTCGAGTTCACTCACACACATTGATCCATAAAGTTCATGCGGTAGTCGAACGATTGACTGGTAAATTAGTTAAGCGACATGTAAAAAATGTAACTGTTTTAATTAAAAAAAGGGGGTTGGTTATCCTACTTTCACTCATTGCGTCGGCGGTTATGTTTGGTACATCGTACTCAATGATTGGGCAGAACTATTTCCCGGAATCTGATGCGGGCGGAATAAGGATTTTTATTCGCACCAAGAGCGGGAGCTCTCTTGAATTCACATCAAAAAAATTCGATGAAGTGAGACATATCGTTACAGAGGTGATTCCATCTGAAGAATTGCAGGCGGTCGCAGAGAATATAGGTCCGCCCGATCCGATAAACAGGACGTGGGTGCCTAGTATTCTTTCAATGCCTTCCGAAGGTGAAATGTTTATCCAGCTTGCTTCCAAACATGCTCCAACAAAAACTTATATACGGAAATTAAGGCAGCGGTTTGCAGATGAGTTCCCATCTTTAGATATTTTGTTCAGACCCGCAGACATCATAGCACAAACGCTCAACGGCACTGCGCGAGCAGCAATAGAAATCAATCTTACTGGCCGAGACATCAAAGGTAATTTGAAAGCAGCGAGAGATATTATGCAGGATTTGGAAGGCATTCCCGGTGCCGTAGACTTAACGCTGGGGCAAATTGCCGCTTGGCCTGATGTGTATTTAGAAGTAGATAAAATTCGGGCTCACCAACTGGGCGTAGATATTAGTAAAATTAATCAGGCGATTTTAGTGACGCTTAGTTCAAGTGCAACAGTCTACCCAAACAGTTGGGCTAATAATGGTATCAGCTATATCGTCGCCGCTCAGGTGCCGTCAGCGCAATTCGATAGTCTGGAAGAGCTTCTGAATATTCCGGTGGATTACGATACCTCTGGCAATCCGGCGCTATTAAGAAATTTCGTAGAGATTAAAAGACGCCACAGACCCTCCAACATCAGAAGGCAAATGCTAGCACCTGTTGTTAGTGTGTTAGTAAATGTAGACGGTCGCGATTTGGGTGGCGTTTATAAAGACGTCAAAGCGGTACTAGCGAAATATAAGACGCAGATACCTTCTCAGACCCGCGTTATCACAAAAGGACAAGCAGGTGACATGGAAAATGCCTATGAAACCCTATCAGTGGGAATGATTATGGCAGGGGTACTCGTTTATCTTTTAATGGTAACCAACTTTCAATCATGGGCGCTCCCGTTGATGGCTTTGGGTGCTATGCCATTTTCAATTACAGGGGCATTTGTAGCACTTTGGACCACCGATACCAGTCTAAGCGTATCGGCCTTCATGGGAATGATTATGGTGATGGGGGTTACCACGGCAAATAGTGTTTTGGTAGTAAGTTTTTCCCGCTACGCCATGTTGGAAGGCCATTCTTCTATACACTCTGCATTAAAAGCGATCAGTTCTCGTATGCGACCAGTGTTGATGACTGCTATTGCAATGTTAGTCGGAATGTTTCCTATGGCGTTAGCGATTGGAGCGGGAGCGGAACAAAATGCACCTTTAGCTAGGGCGGTAATTGGCGGTTTATTATTTGGTACTCCCGCAACGCTGACAATTGTACCGCTATTAATCAGTATGCGCAGAAAGCGCTTATTCAGAGACAACGAGGATAAAAATTATGCCAGCCAGTAAACTACTTACAGCCTTTGTGATGTTTTTAATCAGCAACTGGTCCGTGCAACTATCAGCAAAACCTCAATCTAACGAACAAGTTACCGAAAAGGCACAAAATGTAACCGTTATTCCTGCTATCACTAAAGCGTGGCAAACAGCAGAGCTTTTTTCCAGAGGAACGGGAATAGTGGCTAAAGTAAACGCTGAGGTGGGTGATGAAGTATCTGAAGGCGACGCATTAGTGATCATGGACGACCCTACATTGCATGCTGAGCTTAGTATACTTCAAGCTGAATTAAAAGAAGTTAAAGCTGAATTAAAGCTTCACCAGCTCGACTTAAAACGCGCTGACCGGCTTTTGGAGGATAATTTAGTTAGTATTTCTGATGGTGACCGTTTGAGAGCTGAAGTGGATAAATCTGATGCAGTCATTGAAGCAATAAAAGCAAAAATATATCGAAAAAAAATTCAACTGGATTTTTTAATTATTCGGGCACCATTCGATGGTTTTGTAACAAACCGCAATATTGAGCAGGGCGACTTGGTGATGAGTGATAACAAAGCTGGTCGTGCATTGCTTGAAGTGGCACATTTATCCAAACTAAGAGTACAGTATAGAATCCCACAAGGGTTATTTCATAAGTTAAGTAAGTGCTATAGCGTTTACTTTTCGTCTAAAAATTATGTGCAGACGTTGCATGCAACTGTCGATTTGATTTCGCCAAACATAGATGGAACTTTTGGCACAGTTTTAATGGAGTCTTGGGTGGATAACGAAAATTTAAAGTTGCCAAGCGGGCTAAGAGGAGAAGTAGAAATTAAGCTAACGGAAAGTAGCTATGTTAGTAAATGCTAAGGATGCTTTGGATATAGTCATAACGAATGTATTTTATCTAGAAAACCGTCTTGGCTCAACGAATTCACCTCATTAGCATACAGTGAGTACCCGTTGCTCAAACTCTGGCATTTGATTTACACATTTCAAATAGTCTAATAATTCATTTTACATCTTAGCACTGGACTTTGATTGCTCTCACTGTAGGAAATATCAGCTACCCGCGAAGTGTCAAGATCTTGCGGAGCAAACTTACTGTGCAATTTGATATAAACCGAGCGTGCTGATTATCACCTTGATAGTTTGTCTTGCAACAACCAATAATAATAAAGAGATCTTTACTGTTTCAATAGGCGCATATATCAACTTGAAATATGTTATGTGATAATGATATATTGAGATTGTAAAGTCGATTAAGGAAATGAAGTTTTGGAAATCATAGGGTATTTAGCAGCGGTGCTAATTGGAATTGTACTAGGGGTTCTTGGAGGTGGTGGCTCAATTCTAACGGTACCTATTCTTGTGTATTTAATGAGCGTGCCAGCCGTTACTGCAACTGGATATTCTTTATTGATTGTTGGAGCAACAGCTGCATACGGCGCTATTACTTACTTCAAACAGGGGTTAATAGATGTGAAAGCGTCAGTATTATTCGCAGTCCCCTCACTCATCTCCGTATATTATACTCGCACGTATCTAATGTCGGCCATCCCAGAAAATATCTCGCTGGGCGCTTTATCGATTAATAAAAATGTTGCCATTATGGTGTTCTTTGCACTCTTAATGCTGATGTCGGCTACCATGATGCTGCGAAAAGCCTATAAAAAAGTCCCCGCTGCAACATCCAGTTCGACACCTGACAACGCATCGTCGCACAATGTCTTGCTAATTGCTTTTTGGGGGGCTGTCGTCGGCATAATCACCGGAATTCTCGGAGCTGGAGGTGGATTTATTATAATTCCAGCACTTGTCTTCTTAATGGGCATGTCTATGAAGCAAGCTGTTGCCGCTTCACTGTTTATCATTGCCTTGAATTCTCTATTTGGATTTGTAGGTGATTTACAAGCAGGAATAGAGTTAGATTTTCAGCTTCTAGGTTTGATGCTAATAGCAACTTTTATCGGAATATCTATTTCAAGCAAGATCGCGGGAAAGCTTGACGGCCAAACACTTCAAAAACTCTTTGCATTTTTCATTTTAGCCATCGCGATTTTTATCATCGTGAATGAAGTTTTATAAAAAAAAGGAGTCAGATAATGCATGTTGAAATTTTCCACGATAAATCTACAGCAACATTTACCTACGTTGTTGTAGATGAGTCCTCAAAAAAATGCGCAGTCATTGATTCAGTACTTGAGTATGATCAGTTTTCCGGTGAAGTTAGTTACGAAAGTGCAAACAAAGTCGTCAATTATGTTCAAGAACACAAGCTACAAACGCAGTGGATCTTAGAAACGCACGTACACGCAGACCATATTACCGCCGCTCATTATCTGCAAGAACGCATCGGTGGAAAAATTGCGATGGGCTCTGGTATTAAAGATGTCCTTACATATTGGATCCCGAAATTTGGAATTGAGTCAGACACGGCTATTGATGGGTCGCAGTATGACGCGTTGTTTGACGAAGGCGATTCCTTTGAAATTGGAAATCTAACGACCACAGTTTGGCACACGCCTGGGCACACACCTGCATGCGCAAGTTACTTGATTGAAGATGCAATATTTGTCGGCGACACTCTGTTTGCTCCTCACCTAGGAACCGCGAGATGCGATTTCCCAGGAGGCAGTGCAGAGCAACTATTTAATACTGTAAAACGGTTCTACACCCTCCCAGACAAAACGACTGTTTATCTGGGCCATGATTACCCTAAAGAAGGCGATGCTCCGCAGCCATCAACCACCATAGCGGAATCCAAGAGAACGAATAAACAGATAAAGGCTGAGACACAACTCAGCGAGTTCGTTGAGAGACGCGAAGCGAGAGACAATACATTAGCTGTTCCAAAACTACTCTTGCCTGCATTACAAGCAAATATGCGTAATGGTCAATTTGGTAGCCCGTCTGCCAATGGAACGCAGTTTGTAAAAATCCCAGTTAAAGCTTTATAGGTGCATGATGGATATCAAACGTATTAACGATAAAATATCAGTTTCTCCACAGATTACGACCAGTGACGTTTCCGCGTTGAACGAATTAGGATACAAAACCATAATTTGTAATCGCCCGAACGGTGAAAGGGGTGACCAGCCTGGATTTGATGAAATTAAAAGAGAAGCTGAAAAGTTTGGTATTCAATGTGTCTATCTTCCTGTTACTACAGGAAAAATAATGGATAAAGATGGCGTTGTATTTAGAGAGTTGCTTAACGACTGTACTTCTCCTGTTTTTGCTTATTGCCGTTCAGGCACGCGCTCAATTACGCTTTGGGCATTGTCAAGTGCAGATACGCTAAGCTACGAGTCAATCTTAGCCCAGTCAAAGTGTGCAGGCTATGATTTAAGCGGTGTTGTAAGCCGACTCATGAATAAGGGGAAGACGCCTACTTCGAATGTTGATTTTGAGCATGCTGTTGTCATTGTCGGCGCAGGTGCAGCAGGTATTGCCGTTGCATCCAGTTTGAAGAAACGTGATCCCAATTTGGACATTGCAATCATCGATCCTGCCGACGTACATTATTATCAGCCGGGTTGGACTTTAGTCGGTGGAGGTGTTTTTACCGCTAATGATACGGTTCGTACGACCTCATCAGTTATTCCAGAAGGTACTACGTGGATCAAAGCAGCCGTCGCCGCCTTTATGCCAGCTGACAACCTTGTGCTTCTCGATGGATGCAGGCATGTCAAATACGAACAGTTAGTAGTGTGTCCAGGCATAAAGCTTGATTGGAGTAAAATAGAAGGCTTGAGCGAAACGCTCGGACGCAACGGCGTTACATCGAATTACCGGTTTGATCTAGCACCCTACACATGGGAATTAGTGAAATCACTCAAAGGCGGCAACGCCGTTTTCACACAGCCTCCTATGCCAATCAAGTGTGCTGGAGCCCCTCAAAAGGCAATGTATCTTTCGTGCGACTATTGGAATCAAAATGCTCTGTTGAAACAAATTGACGTTGATTTCTACAACGCCGGTGCCGTTCTTTTTGGGGTAACAGATTATGTACCAGCATTAATGAAATATGTCGAGAAATATAACATTAACCTCGATTTTTCTCATCAACTTATTGCTGTGGATGGTGAAAACAAAATTGCTAAATTTAAAACGGTCAACAATGACAAAATAGATATTATCGAAAAAGAATTCGATATGTTGCATGTCGTCCCACCTCAATCTCCACCTAATTTTATTCAAGTCAGTCCACTTGCAGACGATGCGGGATGGGTCGACGTAGATCAATTTACGCTTCGTCACAAAAAATTCGAAAACATATACAGCTTGGGCGATGTTATGAACGCACCTAATGCGAAAACTGCAGCGGCAGTAAGAATGCAAGCGCCTGTCGTTGCATCTAACTTGCTAAGCGACAGAGGAACGAACATTGATGAAGCGATTTACAATGGATATGGGAGTTGCCCACTAACAGTCGAAAGAGGAAAGATTGTCCTCGCAGAATTTGGATATGGTGGAAAAGTTTTGAACAGTTTCCCCTCTTGGCTTATTGATGGTACGAAACCCTCTCGGTTAGCTTGGTATCTGAAGGAAAAAATTCTGCCGCCGTTGTACTGGAAAGCAATGTTAAGAGGCAAAGAGTGGCTAACAAAACCCGAAAAAAACCTTCCCCCAAATTCGAAGTGAATATCACTTATATAATCAACGGCAAGCGCCTATAACAAGATCTAGAAAAACTATTCAGAGGGGCCGAGTTATAAGGCTGCATGCAAACCGGCAAATTATTTGAGAGTGGGTGGCGCGCAGAAATAGCCACTATCATATATGGCAGCACCAACACGGCGCCTTACAGATGAGAGGTTGGTCAATTTAATAATTTAGAAAACCAATTTTCAGATGATTTTGTTAGTAAACTATAGTCTATTGAAGAGAATGCATCGACAAACACATATCCCCTCTATATGTCTGCGATAAATATGCAATCTGCTTACTTGAGGGTAACATTGCAAAGATGTCTCTTAAAAATTTATAAAAAAGACTCAGATATACATATCTTCAAGCTAAAGTAGCGGGATAAACTAAATGGGGAATTTACAATTCGGTATACATCCAATTGAGCTTTAGTGATGCGAAATTAAACAAACTCTTCATTGAATCTGGTATTTTTAAGCTGCTACATATATTAGCTAACCCCACCAGCATTAGCATTTTTTCTTTCTAGCCAATCTCGATAGCACATTCTTGTCACGCGTACTTTATTGCTAAAAAAATCATTTCAAACAATATTACAAATATTAACAATGACCAAGTAATCTTTGAAAAAGCGGTTAGTTAAATGATGCTGGCGATGCCAACATCAAACGTGTTCGATTGGGTTGGGCTCTATTAAATACAGCGATAATTTGACAATGTTCAGATTGTTAAGCCTTTCAACTAATGTAGTTTATGTTATCTAGCTCCGCCCCATGTTAACTCAGAGCACGTACCAGATTCTTTTTGAGTAAATCTGTTAGTAGGTTGAGTCAAACTATTTTTGTCTATATGAGGCAGTACTATCAGTACCTCTGATTCACTTGCCGCTAGACACGTCTTAGATCGGCCATAATATTAGTTGGTCATCTAAAAGTAATATCCGCGGTATCTTTATCGTTAGTAATATTTGTCACTCGAACCGTTACATTTATGTAATCTTAGCGTAATTCAAACGTAATGTATTGATACGTTAATTCCTTTAAGATGATTCAAGCTACTAAATTGATAGGGTTAGTTATGACACTTCAAACGATCCAGTCGCGGTTTTACGTGTACAACTCTTTGTAATAATCCACTTGTCGAAAAACTACATTTCTAGTGTAAGTAAGGAATCTGAATAAACTCATGATTGATTTTACTAAAAAAAGTAATCAACGCGAATCAAGTGACAAAACAGGAAGCCATAGTTTTATTGGCGCGGTAGCGATGAGCTTATCAACAAGCAAGTATTCCTATGTAAAATTATCCAGTCCTTATCCGCCTGCAGTTGCCGTTATTATACGCTTAACAAAGGTCGAGAAAACGTCCTCTGTTGGTCTCAAGTGGCTGGCTAATGCAACAGCAGCATCACTTATTAAAAGACTTATGGCACACATATTGATTTTTCTTAGGTAAACCGTAAAAACATACCAAGCAAGCTGAATAGGCCTCGTTATTAGGTAAACATTATGCATGGATTAGCAATTTTTACACTGTATCGAATCGCAGCTATTAAAGGATGGCAAACAGATGACTCACGGCGACCGCACTACAAAAGCTTTCAGTGCTTTTATTAAGTGTTTGATGCATATTGCTAGTGTCGCTTATGGTTCATCTGTTTTTGGCTGCGAGAACATAGATACTGACAGCATTTCTTCCACGAATGGAACAACTGAAATTGAACAACCAAAGCTGAGTGTTCAAAAGCACTTTCAACATCACGATGACGAAGACGAAGACTGTCGTGAGAAATGCTGTTCTGGTTCTTGCGATTGTTCTCACGCGAATTGTTTTCAGATTTCGCTGCTGGCCAACAACGATCAAAACAAGTTTAAGGCCTTTAACGATTTTTCTGCACCATTTAAAAATGACCTACCACAGTCTCCTCTTTCGAGATTACTAAGACCTCCGATATCAAAAACTCCTTTTAGTTTTAATTACGAAAAATCGATACATGCTCGCTGCATTTTGCCCTGAACATGGATCCTCATCACTCGATCAAATTAGAGAGCAATTTATGACAAATAAATTAAGTAAAGATAGGCGTCGATTCGTTAAGTCTGCTGCTTTGACACTAGGTGGGACAGCGCTTTTGCGTCAAGTTTCACCAGCCTGGGCTAATCCAGAAGGCTTATCCTACTCTGAACAAAAATTAAAACCAAGTTTTGGGAATAACATTGTCAGCGGTGAAAAGATTGACATGACGATCAGCAGACAACCTAAACGTATCGCAGGAGCTGCGGGGCAACCAATTACAATAAATGGTTCGTCGCCTGGTCCGCTCGTACGTTTAATTGAGGGTCAGCATGTCACTATAAATGTGACTAACAATTTACGTGAAAGTACATCCATCCATTGGCATGGAATAATTCTTCCTTACACGATGGACGGGGTACCTGGCGTATCGTTTCCCGGTATCGAGGCTGGCAACACCTTTACCTACGAATTCGATATTGAACAAAACGGTACATATTGGTACCACAGTCACTCAGGTCTTCAGGAGCAGCTTGGTCATCTTGGCCCCATAGTTATTGAACCAAAAGATGGGGACATCGGTGCAGATCGAGAGCATACCATTATTCTTAGCGACTGGACCTTCGAGAACCCTCATGAAGTTTTCCGTCACCTTAAAGTTTCTGAGGGCTATTACAATTATCAGCAGCGAACGATTGAAGACACGATTAATGACATAAAGAATCAGGGACTGATTAATACGGTCAAAGAGCGAGCAATATGGTCTCGTATGCGAATGAACCCAAGAGACATACTAGATGTAACGGGCGCGACCTATACATACCTAATGAATGGCCGTGACCCTCAAACAAATTGGACTGCGTTATACAAATCCGGAGAAAGTATACGTCTTAGGCTTATTAATGGATCCGCAATGACGTATTTTGATTTTCAAATTCCGGAATTAGATCTGACGGTTGTCGCTGTTGATGGTCAACCTGTTAAACCTGTAATAGTGGGTGAGATAAGGCTCGCTGTTGCAGAGACCTATGATGTCATCGTAAGACCAAAAGATGCAAAAACCTATACCCTTTTTGCACAAAGCATGGATAGAAGCGGCTATGCCAGAGGCACATTGGCAACATCTGTCGGCAAAGCAGCAAGTATCCCAGCACTTCGCCCAATGCCTGAATTAGGTATGGATGCTATGGGGATGTCAGGAATGGATGAAATGGCTGACATGGATTCGATGGACGCTACGAACAACAAGGAGACTTATGGTGGCCTCGAAAATCACGCCCCTAATCATTCGATGGCAGCGATGCAAAACAAGGTAGTTCCTGTCGACGGAATTCCTATTAAGCACTCCCCAGACGGCCACGGACCAGGCGCGTCTATGATTGCCAAAAACCCGGTCAGCCGATTAGACGATCCCGGTATAGGCTTTGATGGAGTTTCACACAAGGTACTTGTTTATTCAGACCTTACAGGTGCGAAACAGTGGCCAGATAACCGTGAACCAACACAAACCATCGAGCTGCATTTGACCGGTAACATGGAAAGGTACATGTGGTCTTTTGATGGCAAAAAGTTTACTGAAGTGGATAAGCCTGTTCATTTTAAGTACGGGGAACGCGTGCGCCTTATTCTTGTCAATGATTCGATGATGTATCACCCCATCCACCTTCACGGTATGTGGATGGAGCTGGAAAATGGTAACTCCCCCTCCCCTCGTAAACACACGATCAGTCTCAAACCGAGCGAAAAAGTGTCTTTGCTTATTAGCGCGGACGCACCGGGAAATTGGGCATTTCATTGTCATCTTCTGTATCACATGGACGCAGGTATGTTCCGCGTTGTAAACGTTTCATAAGGGGTCTGTTATGCATTTACGAGTATTATTAGTGGTGTTGGCATTTGCTGGATCCAACTATAGCCTAGCTCAAGAAACACCTAAAGACTGGCCTTCCCCAGTAGTAGATACTTTGAACGGTATTGTATTATTCGACAGACTGGAAGTGGCTCGAAACAACCGTGAAGAAAACATTGGCGTATGGGATATGGTCGCATGGTATGGAGGCGACACATACCGTCTATATTTTAAAAGTGAAGGTGAGAACAAGCAAGACGACGGCGAACCAACTGACATTGAACGAGCAGAATTGCTCGCTAGTAAACTAATAGCGCCCTTCTGGGAGATACAAGCCGGGTTGGGAACACGCGGCACATTAACCAGTGAATCCAATATGGAAAATTATGCAGTGATAAGCCTTTACGGATTAGCACCTTATCAATTTGAAATGGATAATTCGTTAATAGTAAATGAAGACGGCGATATCAGTTTTGCTGTAGAAGCCGAATATGAAGTAAGAATGACGCAAACTTCATACCTTCAGCCTCGATTAGCTATTAGCGGCTCACTAACAGAATCTACACGATTTGATCGCCAATCTGGCTTTAATTCAATCAGATTGGGCCTTCGCTATCGCTATGAGTTTTCACGTGAATTTGCACCTTACGTTGGAATGTATTGGAGCAGAGCGTTGGGCAATACTGCGGACGTTGCTGAGCTTGCGGGTGAATCGGTAAGCGAGACAGGGTTTGTACTAGGCGCGCGGTTTTGGTTTTAAGAGAAATAAGGAACTAAAATGGACGTATTGTTTCAGCTTTTAATTGCAATCATACCTATCGGCTTAGCTACAGGCAGCCACTACTTTTGTCTGCAAAGACTTAAAACGTGGATGGATAGTACCAGACTGTCGCCTTTTACAACTCTGCTAGGCGTGGTTTACGGTATAACCATCAGCCAGCTAATCGCAGCGCTGTGGTTTGCAATTAGCTTTAAAGCCTCCATTTCATTTGGCCTAGGCGTATTTGAAGGAAAAGCGGCCGCTACATTCGTGGATATCTTTTATTTCTCACTCATTAACCTCACTACGCTTGGAATGGCGCCCGTTGAGCCATTCGGGCATTTATATCTTCTTGCAGGGCTTGAAGCCATGACCGGTTTCTTGCTGGTAAGTTGTTCAGCATCATTAATCTTTAAAACCATGAATAAACAATAAAATAGGACCTACGATGACTAAGTATACTAAATTTTTTGCAATGATTTTTACCTCAACTGCAGCAATGCTGATCATGATGTATTTCAATACCTTTAAATTTGACCATGTTTTCTTTAGTGAAACTCGGTTATATATGGCGATATACATGGGCGCTATCATGGGTATTATCATGCTGCTCTTCATGTTAAACATGTATGAAAGCAAGGCAAAAAACGCCATGATACTTTTAGGAAGCGCGGCTGTATTTGCTATCTCACTATTCTTAGTACGCTCACAAACAACCGTTGCTGACTCGTCATGGATGAAAGCTATGATCCCCCACCACTCAATTGCTATCCTGACCAGCTCCAGAGCCAATATTGAAGATGTGCGCGTAAAAACATTGGCTAACGAAATTATTAAGGCACAAAAGCGAGAAATCAAAGAAATGAAGTGGCTTCTAGAGGACATAGAAAAAAATGGCGTGGCCTCATTAAAAACTGAAGCTTCTAAAAGAGCTGTCCCAGAATTCAGCGATCAGTAATCAGAAGTTAACTAGATTTATATAAGGACTTTAAAATGAAACAGACAGCAACGCTTTACAGAATGCATACGAAGGAACACATTTGCCCCTATGGTTTGCGTTCAAAAGATCTATTAGAGAGAAAAGGATATGAAGTTGACGATCATAAACTTAGCTCTCGTGAAGAAACTGATAAATTTAAGGATAAACATGGGGTTGAAACAACACCTCAAACTTTTATTGATGAAAAGCGCATTGGAGGATATGACGATCTAAGGGAGTTTTTTGACATGGGGGAAGCTGGGCAGACTGGCACCACCTATACGCCGGTTATTGCCATTTTTGCGACCGCATTTCTAATGGCATTGGGCATTGTTTTCGCTCAAGCCGGCACAATTGAGTCACTTTTCGCCGTTCCAGTGATCGAAGTATTTGTTGCGCTAAGTATGTCCATTTTGGCTATTCAGAAATTACGTGATTTATATGGTTTTACCAATTCGTTTATTACTTACGACTTACTGGCAATGCGCAGTGTAAGGTACGGGTACGTTTATCCATTTGCGGAAGCGTTCGCCGGGATTGGTATGCTCGCGGGATTATCAGGCTATGTCGTTGGTCCCGTATCTCTCTTTATTGGAACAATAGGTGCCGTATCGGTATTTAAAGCTGTTTACGTAGATAAGCGCGAGTTGAAATGCGCTTGCGTCGGCGGAGACAGTAATGTGCCTCTCGGTTTTGTTTCGCTTACGGAGAACTTGTTTATGATTGGTGCTGGAATTTGGATGCTTTATCTGGCAATTGGAGCTTAAACTTTGCGTGTCGCTCTATCACCTATGGCTAATAACGATGCAGCACCTAAATCACTCACGATCAATTTTTACACCCAATTACCGCTTTTCGGAAAAGAGGTGACTCTAACGGCTTAAACTTGCCATCTATTTACTCATTGCTGTTTGTAGAAATTGTTTTGAATGCTTTTTCCAGCGAGTCTTCAAATTTTTCTTTGTTACAACACCCTTCATCATTTTGCTTGGACCCATTGTCTGTCGTCTTAGTTGCTAGATTTACTGTGTTTGTGACTTGGAGCAGATCGTTGTTTAGCATAATGAAACCTTTTTATGTACATTGATAAATTTTAAACAGAATGTGCCAAATACAAGCAAAAAACAGGCCAAATACTATCAGCAGTTTGCCTTTTCAAGGTGCAGTTAACGTGTGTAATAACTGTTTGGGGGTAAGTCCTACTTCGCGACGAGATAAGTGGAAGGAATAATTAGTGTACTTCTCAAATTATAGAAGTTAAACTAAAAACCCATCACCAATAGGTTTATAATTTAACTATGATTTGGATAGTGACGAAGTATCTTGTAACTGCAGCACTGATTGTATTAGCAACAGAGTTGGCAAAGATCAACGACAAATTGGGCGCATTCATTGTCGCGCTCCCTATTGTGACAATTCTGGCGATGATTTGGCTTCAAATCGAAGGACAACCAATACAAAAAATTGCCAATCATTCCTGGTATACCTTTTGGTACGTGCTCCCGACACTTCCAATGTTCTTGCTTTTCCCTGCATTTCTGCAGAAGTTCCATTTTTGGCTAGCACTATCTTTAGCATCGCTTATTACCCTCGTTATTTTTACTATTTTTGCTTATCTCCTCAAGCAATTCGGCATCGATTTATTTCCGTAGGTTTAATTTTTAAACGCAATGCAAAACATATCGCTCTTCTAAAAGTTCACCCAATTGAAAAACCGATTGCAAATAGGACCTCCATATGTAAAATACATATCAAAGTACACTTGATCGACTCTATAAAAAGGGCAGGGCGGGATTTAACTTTGGTCAATATTTAACCAAACAACAGTTCTGAACGGAACTCGCCGTTCCAGGCGGCCCCTCTGCGTTTTGCTGCCATACTGTCCTTTTTACCTTGATGCTGACGAATGATATTCAAGCAGACTCGATTGAATAACGCCATGTGTGTTGCGCCGTCTGGGTCGCTCACTTTCATTTCGTCTTCACGAAACACTACATCCAACACCCAATGCAACCTGTTTTCAATGTGCCAATGGTCGCGAATGGCTCTAGCTACCAGTTCTGAAGCCATGTCTAGAGAACTAACGTAAAAATGGGAAGTGTAAGACGTATCATTCTTCGTCTTTCTACCTCTGGCTACTTCAATGACGGTTTTGACATGCGGCCATTTCTCACGTAATTCATTAGATAACGTTATAGGCAGTTGCATAGTAATGCGGCTTTCTTCCCGCCCATGACCAGCGTTAATTCCTTCGTTTTCCTCACTAGCTTGCATATCTTCGTAATGGGCTTCAAAGTGCGCCTTTACTGCCTTGTGTAGTTTGCCTTGATTCGCTTTTACTTGAACAATAAAGTCGCATTTACGCTGACGGATGAGGTCGAGTGTGTCACGTTGACAATGCAGCGCATCTAAAGTCACGATGCTGTCTTTTAATGCCAGCATGTCAATAATGTCGCGCGCAACCTGTCCTTCCTTTCCCTTGCTATCTGAGGACTGTTGATACAAGGCTAAGCCGTTTTCGACATCATAGGCACTGACCACATTTAAAGCGCGCTGCACACTGCCAGACCAACTCCCACGTAGCACTTTACCATCAATCGCAATATGAGGTTTGTTCGATGCTTCTCGGCGGCTGTTAATCCAATCAATCAGAGCTTTAATCAACGCTTCAGTATCTAACGCTTTAATTATATTCGCGATGCAATGGCGACGGGGAATACCATTATCGAAACGGCGATGCAGCCTTAACCAGTCCAGCTGCATTTCGCCAAATTCCTGAATAGACTTCCACCCATCTGCGCCGCTAAGCACCGCGCTTAGTGTGAGAAACATCACATCGATAAGGTCGTGTTTTACATTGATGTCTGTTCTGGGATCTTCGATTTGTTCTAGGTGACTGATTATGCTCATTGGATGGCCTTTTGAAGAAGAGTAGCCGATCAGATCATAGCAATGAGCATTAGTTCAATTTAAAGTGGGATCTCGCCCTGCCTTCAACCCTGAGCTTCTCTCCGACCCTGGAGCAACGTTTATCACTCATTCTCAATATTCACGCAGAACTCAGGCTCATTTTCTCTAACCCAATGAACGTTTACGGTTTCATGACCATGATAAATAACAATTCACCATTTTTGGGGAAGAAGCCGATTGAGCTAGCATCGCAAAGCCTAGAAGGCCTTTCTTCTGTAAATCACGCTATATCGTTTATAGGTAGCGGCCACTAACTTAGATGATAATTAGGCCACTTCTCGGGAGCGAGCGATTGTTCCTGTGGGAATCTATAAGTATTTCAAGCAGAGCAGGTCTATCAACTGCAGCTGTGCCATAACCTAGAGAAACTGTCGGTCTAATTACCGAGCGGCTTTGTCGCAACGACATTAGCAGTTGAAGTTTGTTTTGACAATCTGACAATCTCAAATGAGCGAAAAACGGTCGTTTACTGACAAAGCTTCAATGTTCATAGTAAAAGAGCGATCTATATTTGTGAGGAATGAACACCGTCAAGTTATCCGTTACAAATCATTTATGTCAACTTCGATTTCTTCTTGTGATCTTCCCCCGACTCTCTAGACACCGCATATTTAGATTGATGAGTTGTCACTGTTTAGTGCCAATCAGTTTCAAACATTAATACCACACATTTTAGTGCGGATTGAAGTGCAAGTTTCGATAGTTTCAAACTTTAATTAGCTCGCACAAGTTAGGCAAGGCGTGCGGCGTGGGCGAAGCTACTATATACCGAACACTCAAATTGACTAAAGCTGAAGAAGATATATCGGGTACCCGAGAAGAACCGGCACGAGGCGATACATCCCGGCCGGACCGGCGAAAGTGAAGCTTGAGTACCGCTCCCCTCAAGCTTCTGTTTGTAGAAGTTTAGTTACACTACCTATTCAGTCTCATTTCTCTTTCGGAATATCACCCTGTCTAATGACCACGCTCCGGGTCCAGCTATCATCAGAAACATTGCGCTCAGCAGCATCGACCAGTCGGTGCGGGTCTCATGGGCAAAGCTCCAGAAGCCGTAACGGGATAGCTCTCTAAGGCTGAAACCTAGCCAGTCATGGCCCAGTAAAATCGGAATTTTGGTGGTAAATATGGCGACCAGCATAGTAATAATAAGTAGCGCAGCCGCCGGTCGGCTGATGAAACCTATCAGTATAAATATCCCGCAGATAAGCTCCACCCACCCTACAAATGGGCCGGTCAGTTCAGGATAAGGTATCCCAATTTTTGTAAATCTTCCTGCTCCCAGAATCTCGGGGAAAATGAGTTTCTGGATCCCTTCAAAAAAGAACACGCCGAAAAGCAGTATTCTGATCAAGAGGGTCCAATTTCCAGTGCCAGCATTAAGCCAAAAGTTAAACGCTCTATTATCTCTCATTACTTCTCCAATTACGGTATAGATAAGAAAAACCTACCAGTACCGCTGCTGTTATACTTCCGCTGATCACGACGTTCAATGGAATGAATGCGGCCAAACCTATGCAAGTTAGTAGCCCAATGACAGACACAAACTTAGGAATGACTCCGTCTTTTTGCGGTACACGTAATGCGGCAAGGTTGGTTAGCCCATAGTAGATGAGTACAGTGAAGGCGCTGAAGGCCCAGGTCAACTGGATACTACCTACCATAACAATCAATTACATCAATAGAAAAGTGACCCAGGTGGCAGTAGGTGCAGAGTTACCCGCCTCGTCAAGTACCGACAGCTGTTCCGGTAAATCTCTCCGGCGTCCCATAGCCATAAAAACGCGGGAAACGCCCAATATCAGATTGATTACTACGCCACACATGGCTGACATGCCTCCCACCACAATTACCACCTGAAACGGGTTATCTTCAAGAAGTCGTGCGATGTTGAAATCTTTGCGGGATAATTCTTGCGGATTGCTGACGTGCAAAGTTGCCATACCCACCGCCAGATAAATAATAGTTATCACTACCAAAGTAATCACCACGGCACGGGGTATATTCCTGCGAGGATCTTTTATTTCTTCTCCCATTGTTGCGATTCGCCCATAGCCGGTGAAAGCAACAAACATAAGGGCAGAGGCATACAATAGTGATGAGGAACTCGTAGAGACATCATTGGCGTCATAAGCAGGCTGCTGAGAAAAGGCCAGTCCGACGAACACGGTAAGCCCGAGTACACTGATAGTGACTAGGACTACATTTAGCCAGTTTGTTCGCCTTGCGCCAGCTAACACGAATATCGTAAATAGCAACAACAAGCCTATAGCAATGGCATTGACTGATGACCCTTCTACACCCAGTTTATTGCTAGCATATCAGGCTATACTCAATGCAGCAGTAGCAGCTGACGCGCTTTTTGCAATCAGAAATAAAATTCCGGCCAACACACCGCATGACGGGTTTAAAAATTGATATCCATACTCGTAAGTACCACCACTCACCGGATGGGCCGAAGCCAATTGCGCCGAAGACAACCCATTGCACAGTGCTGTCACCGATGCAATGATTATAGCCAGCACCAATGTTTCATTGGCGATTGAAGCACTTAACCCAATACTGACATAAGCACCTGTGCCCAAAATTGACCCCAGTCCGATGATCAGCGCACCACCCAGACCAGTTTCTCTTTTTAACCTTTGTGTCATAATCCTTTCCTTTTAACTAAAAAAGTGACTAGGTATCGCATTTCGATATCGAAATTCGATACCTATAGTCTAAGAGAGTTCACGTGCAAGATAAAGATTTATATGCAGGCTTGATTCGGCTACACATTCTTTACCATTGCTCCAAAGAGCAGGTGTATGGAGCAGGAATGATTGAAGAGTTGTGCCACCATGGCTATTCAATGAGTCCTGGAACGCTTTACCCCATGTTGCACAAGATGGAAAAAAATGGATACCTGACGAGTGAGTCCGCGTTGGTGGGAGGTAGGATAAGAAAATATTATCACTGTACGCCACAAGGAATAAATGCGTTGGAACTAGCTAAAGGAAAGGTTAAAGAACTGTTCGGCGAACTATTCCAATAGGAATAAAAGGTAGGGAAGTTGATACCTCTAACCCCGTTAAATAGTAGATAGCGCCAATGGGGGCAGACACATAGCGGCTTAATTTCCACGAGTTTCTGCCATGAACAACATTAAAGAGAAGCGCTCACCTTAACTGGTGATCCAGCTAGCTGATGAAGCAAAGAGATCAGCAAAAGGTCGTAGGCCATCTGGAATGGAGGAAGGTAATGGGTCTCACAGTTCCGGACTTATTTGGATCTACTCCTTTTGTTCACGTTGCTGCTTATGCTTGCGAGGTAATTGCCATCCTAATGCTAAGCCAAGACCAGTCAGTATTGCCCTGGTTGCTCTCGGGGGTGAGTGACTACAAACCTGTAAGTGCTTGTTTCTTTCACTTTCCGATGAACTTCTGCGCGTTGCTCTGTGTTCTTGTCAGCCACATAAAGTTTATTATGTGCAAGCGGCCGAGGACGCTTTTCGGTTTTCTGAAGTGGAGCCATCACGTACTTCATACCGAAGTCGCGCAGTCGGGGAATGAAGTACCCTGCGATGCTCAGCAACTTGGCTGCGCCTCCTAAGTATACGACGCGACGAGAATGTTCGGCTGCATACGAATTCGTTTTGGCCACAAGCTCAGGCGCATAGATCGGTGGAGGTAGTGTCGGAAAAACTCCATATAATTTTTCGCATGATCAACGAACGTAGACGCCACGGAGGCTGAATTAACAAGCGTGACCGGAATGGGACCTCCTTCTCTACTACTTCGACGCGCAGTGATTCCGTAAATCCTTTTACTGCGTGCTTGGAGGAAGCGTAGGCACCCTGCAATGACGCATCAATTCCGCTAAACTTGGCTCGCCATTTGTAGAATTGAGCTGAACTCATACCATACTCACGGCAAAGCTCAGGAACGGCTACGCCGTTCTCATTCTGTTTCAATATCGCCAATATCTGGCTGTCGGTATATCTTGATTTGCGCATAAAAACTCCTTCGTTTTAGTTTAACGGGAATTTCTACTTAAACTGCTCCGACTATATGGGGGTATTAGATTGCATATCGCGAGTTAAAGCTTAGTTTGTCAACTATTCAACTTAAAACCTATTGACAATAGGTATAAGGCGCCGCACAATACCTATTGTCAATAGGTTAAATTATAGAGAGCGCTATATGAAACTAGGAGATTTGGAAAGGTTAGTTTTACACTATCTTTGGGAGAAAGATAAAGCTGATGTCAAAAAAGTGTTTTCTCACTTTGAAAAAATTCGTGGTGGCAGTCTGAATACTTATCAGACAACTTTAGATCGTTTATTTAAAAAAGGTTTATTGTCTAGGGAGAAACTAGGTCATGCGTTTCATTATAAAGCAAAAGTAGAAAGGTACGAATTAATTGGTCAATTAATAAAATCAGTAACTAATGATTTTATTAATGAAGATGATAATAGCCTAATTGCTGCATTTTCGTCGATTTCTAAAGATCTTAATGTAGAGCAATTAGATAAACTAGAAGCCCTAATTGAAGCACAGCGTTTAAAGTTAGAGATAGGAAAATAGAAAATGACCGAAGTGGCTATGGCAATAACACTGAATACATTAGCAATCGTAATTGTTGCGTTTCTTATCTCGAATATAGTTTTGTCGATAGCATCTTCTTTATTAGCTCAGAAATTTCTTAGTCTTCAGGTTGCTTCTAGAAAATTCTTATTATGGTTTATTGTCCTTTTACCTTGGATAGTTGCTTTTAGCATGGGTTTTTATTTTTCAAATAGTTACTTAACTTCATCGGCATTAGAGTATTCGCATTGGCATCACATGACTATATTTGAATGGTATAGTTGGCATGGAGCTTCTTTAATCATGGCTGCAATTTATACCCTTTACGTATTATTAAAGAAAACGTTACAGGTATTATCTCATAAACAAGAAATCTCTGTGTTAACTGAACTTTCATCAAATTTAGGTAATGGTGTTTATGAGATTGAGTCGCCTGAAGGAAGTGCTTTTACGACGGGATTTTTTAATAAAAAATGCTTTATTACGAGTGGTTTGATATCGAAAATCACCAAAGAAGAGCTTGCTGTTGTGATTGCGCATGAAAAAGCCCATGCGGATAATAATGATCCTTTTAAAAAATGGATGTTTAGTTTGTTCTCCTCATTTTTTATTGCACCTGTTGCGGCTAGACTAAATTTGCATTTAACTCTGGCCATCGAGCAAGATGCAGATAACGCTGTAATTGACGCCCATAAAACATCTACATTCATTGCTGGAACTTTAGTAAAGATTGCTAGACTTAATGCAAAGAGGTTACCAGTTAGCGATAATGAATTAGTTGTTAACTTTGGTGCCGATGTACTTGAACAAAGAGTATATTTTCTACTGGGAAATCTAAAGTTAAAGCCATTAAATAAAGTGGCTGCGATGTTTTCAGTTAGCTTGATATTGTTAGCTTGTTTTTCATCAATAGATGGTATTCATCATTTAATAGAAAAAATTTTTAGTCATTAACTTTTAGTCATTCATTGCCAAAAGTTAGCTTATATCTACGCATAAAACCGACTCTCGATAGGTTTTATGCGACTCCCTTTAGTTTATTATGAGGAAAATTTTATGCTTGGACATAAAAACACACTCAAAAAACCGACCTTGAATCGGTTTAATGGTGGGGTTTGCTTAATATTACTTGGTTTAACTATCTTTTCTCCAGCAATTTTTGCTCAGGAAAGTTTGTCTTTAAACAACGCTATAAGCCTTACATTAAAACAACACCCTGATCTTAAATCGTTTATGTTCAAAAAAGAGGCTGCTAAGGGGATGCTAGAACAAGCTCGTATTGCTAGCCCTATAACAGTTAACTTAGATGTTGAAGATATGATGGGAAATGGTGGCTATTCAGGTATTAATGGCATGCAAACCACCCTAAGTATCTCATGGTTATTAGAAGGAGATATTATTGAGTCGAAGGTAGGTGTTGCTAATGTAAAGCTTGATGAATATGTACTTGATAAAGAAATAAAAGCGCTAGATGTTGCTGCTGAAACGGCAAAAATATTCATAACTATTTTATCCCAGAAAGAGCAACTCATTTTAGCAAAACTAGCTAGAAATAATGCCAAAGATGTTCTTCATGAAATATCAATTAGAGTTAAGGCTGGAAAACTTAATGTTATCGATGAATTAAGAGCAAAAGCTGATTTGTCAAAAAAAGAACTTAGTGTAGAAGATCTCAATCATGAAATCATAGCGAGTAAGTCACAATTAGCGGCTCAATGGCAAGGTGATTCGGATTTTGATATTACTGGAAGCCTTTTAAATATCCCAACAGCGGAACAATTAGAAGTTGCCATTAAAAGGTTAAGGTCAAACCCAAGATTGAAAACCTTTGCTTTTAAAAATCGAATAGCTGAAGCTGAAATCGCGCTAGCTAAAGCCTCACAAAACCCTGCTTGGTCAATAAATACGGGGATAAGGAGACACGAAGCCGTAGATGCTTTTGCATTCACTGCTGGCCTATCAATTCCTTTTGGAGGCGAGAACCGCAATCGCGGGCAAATAATTGCCTTACAAGCTAAGCAAAATCAAGCAATAGCTGATTCTGACGCCTTATTTCAACGAATGTCAACTCAGCTATTACTGCTAACTCATAAACTTAAACATAATAGCCATATTGTAAAAGGGCTTTCTAACGACACTATCCCTGCGTTAGAAGCAGCGAACCTTAAAGCAGAAGAGGCTTATAAAAAGGGACGTTACCGTTACACCGATTGGTATTCCATTCAACAAGACTTGCTGGTGACTCAATCAGAGTTAATCAATGCATATACAAATATTCAGATATTTAATATTGAACTAGAGCGCCTTACAGGCAGCTCAATTTCTATGTAAGCGAGATAAAGATGAAACTTAAAACAATAGTTACCTCAATGGTTTTAGCTCACCTCTGTATTGGCGGGGCAACTTTTAGTACGCATGTGAATGCTCAACTAAATGAGCAGACAGTGGAAGAGGAAGTCGAAAAAGGTCCGCATAATGGTCGAATGCTTAGAGATGCAGCGTTCGCTATCGAGCTCGCGATTTTCGAAGATGGTATGCCACCTGAATTTAGAGTATTTCCATCAATAGCGGGGAAGCCAATTCAACCAAGCGATATTGATATTAATGTCCAACTCTCTCGTTTAGGGGGCGTGGTTGACGATATTAACTTTTACGCAGAGAACAATTATTTACGCGGCGATATGGAAATTTATGAGCCACATTCTTTTAAGGTGGCGCTGACAGCCAAGCATGGCGGAAAAAGCTATCAATGGTCCTATGACAACTTTGAAGGAAGAGTTTCAATTGCTAATAGCATGGCTAACACCATGGCGATCGAGACTGAAAAGGTAGCAGAGCAAGTGTTTGAAGAGAAGTTGAAAGTTTTTGGGAAGCTCTCAATACCGCCCAATGCCATGCGTATCATTAGCGCTAGATTTCCTGGCGAGATTAAAACTTTACATGCCGTGATGGGGCAAAAAGTGAAAAAAGGGCAACTACTCATGGTTGTGCAGAGCAATGAGAGTTTACAAAGTTATAGTATTTACTCTCCTATCAATGGTGTGGTGACAACGCAAAATGCAGGTGTTGGAGAGCAAACTGAAGGGAGGGAGTTACTAAAAATTTCCAATACACAAAAGCTAATTGTGGAGTTGGGTGTATTTCCTTTAGATCAATCAAAAGTGAAACTTGGCTCATTCGTCGATATTAGCATTCCTGGGCAAAGTAGCGCTGTAAAAGCACAGATTTTTGACTCGCTTGTTAGCGTAACAAATGAGCAAGCGAAAATATTTAGAGCAGAGATTGATAATTCAAATGGCGATTTTAAAGTCGGTCAGATTGTTTCTGGCGAAATATTGCTGGATCGATACAAAGTATCACGCGCAGTAAAAGCTTCCGGTATTCAGTCTTTTCGAGACTTCAAAGTGGTTTATGCCAAAGTGAACGATGAATACGAGGTGAGAATGCTTGATATAGGAAGGAAAGTAGGACCTTGGGTTGAGGTCTTAGGAGGCATCCCTTCTGGTACTGAGTATGTTGCGAAGAACAGCTACATAATCAAAGCCGATATTGATAAATCTGGCGCGTCTCACGACCATTAAGGAAGTAGTATGTTGGAATCAATTTTAAAATTTTCAATTGAACGAAGTAAACTTATCCTCGTTTTTGTATTGGCCTTTTCCGCTCTGGGTGTATGGAATTTTACTAAACTCCCTATTGATGCAGTACCTGATATTACCAATGTTCAAGTTGTCATAAATACAGAAGCTGCGGGTTACACTCCACTTGAAGTTGAACAGCGCATCACTTTTCCTTTAGAAACCGCTCTGGCAGGTGTTCCTAATTTGGAGTATACACGCTCTGTTTCAAGATATGGCTTGTCTCAAGTGGTCGCTATATTTACTGACGAAACTGATATTTATTTTGCGCGTCAGTTAATAGGTGAAAAACTCAACTCTGCAAAATCTGAACTCCCCCTGGGCTTAGAGCCAGAATTAGGGCCTATCTCCACTGGGCTTGGTGAGATTTTCATGTTCACCGTTGATGCAGCCCCAGGAGCGACAAATATTGATGGCAGCGAAATTACACCAACTGAACTTAGAACCGTTCATGATTGGGTGATTCGACCTCAGTTAATGCAAGTTGAGGGTGTTGTCGAGGTCAATCCAATTGGCGGGTATGACCGAGAGATATTAATTGCGATTGACCCTGACAAACTGTTAACTCATGGGCTGACACAACAAAATGTTATTGATGCTATAGGTTCACACAATCAAAATCGTGGAGCTGGTTTCATTGAAAAAAACGGTGCTCAATGGCTGATCCGTATCCCTGGGCAAGTTGAATTTCTTCAACAGTTGTCTGAAGTTCCAATTTCAACAGTGGCAGGACGCGTTCTAAAAATTAAAGATGTTGCTGAAGTTAAGGAGGGTAAAGAACTTAGAACAGGCGCTGCTACACAAAATGGTCGTGAAGTTGTACTTAGCACTGTCTTTATGCTGATTGGTGAAAATAGTCAAAAAGTAGCGAAGGACGTAGGAGAAAAACTAGCGGAAATAAGTAAGAACCTACCAGAAGGAATCGTGGTAAACGCGGTTTATGATAGAACAAAATTAGTTAATAAAACCTTAGATACTGTGAAGATGAACCTGGTAGAAGGTGCGGTTCTTGTTATCGTTGTTCTTTTCCTTTTACTAGGGAATTTCAGAGCGGCTTTTTTAACAGCGGCAGTGATACCTTTTGCTATGTTAATGACGGTCACTGGTATGGTACAAACCAAAACCAGTGCCAATTTAATGAGTCTTGGGGCGCTTGATTTTGGTTTGCTTGTTGATGGAGCCATCATCATTGTTGAGAACTGTATGCGAAGGTTAAGTCATGCATCCAACGGAAAAGTGCTACCCGTTAAAGAGCGCTTATCGTTAGTTTTTGAGGCGACAAGAGAGGTGATCAGACCTGCTTTGTTCGGTGTATTTATTATCACCGCTGTATATTTGCCGATATTTGCCTTGAGTGGTGTAGAAGGGAAAATGTTCCACCCAATGGCAATCACTGTTGTGATAGCACTCGTTAGTTCGATGCTCCTTTCTGTAACTTTCGTCCCTGCCGCAATAGCATTAATGTTCAAAGGGCCAGTTGTCGAAAAAGACAACATAATCATGAAGACAAGTGAATCGTTATATCGCCCAATACTATCTTTTGTATTGAAAGCGCGATGGCTTGTTGTCCTCATTGCTGTATCTCTTTTATCTATTGCAGGTGTTATGAGCACAAAGTTAGGAAGTGAATTCGTTCCTAACCTTGATGAAGGTGATATTGCGATGCATGCATTAAGGATCCCTGGCACATCATTATCTCAATCAATAGAAATGCAAAAAGCCTTAGAAGAGAGCATTAAAGCAATGCCTGAAGTTGAGCGAGTATTTGCAAAAATAGGTACGGCAAATGTTGCGACTGATGCTGTTCCTCCCAGTGTTGCTGATAACTTCATTATTCTAAAACCCAGAAGTGAATGGCCGGATCCCAAAAAATTAAAATCTGATTTTGTTGCTGAATTGGAAGCCATCGTTACACCTATCCCGGGAAATCGTTATGAGTTTTTACAGCCTATTCAAATGCGTTTTAATGAGCTATTGGCTGGGGTTCGTTCAGAACTTGCAATTAAAGTGTTCGGTGATGACTTTGATGGGTTAGCCAGCCTTGGCAAGGAGATTGAGAGTGCAATTAATAGCGTGGAAGGAATTCGCGATATACAAGTTGAGCAAACCAAAGGCTTACCGATATTAACTTTTATAACTAAGGATGAACAGTTAGCTATTTACGGAATATCTAAAGAAGAGCTGCAAAACCAAATAGCTATCGCGATGGGCGGAGAGTCTGTCGGTAAATTTTACGAAGGAGATAAGCGATTTGACATTATTGTTAGGCTTGGTGAGCAGCAAAGACAAGATGTCGATGGTTTATCCCAATTACCTATCTCATTGCCAAGCGGTGGGTTTGCGCCACTACAAGAATTAATCACAATTGAAATGATTAATGGTGCAAACCAAGTTAACAGGGAGAATGGCAAGAGACGAGTCGTGGTTACAGCCAATGTACGAGGCAGGGATTTAGGCAGTTTCGTTAAAGATGTTCAACAAGCTATTGATAGCAAAGTGAAACTCCCATCTGGTTATTGGATTGAATACGGAGGAACTTATCAAAAGCTTCAATCGGCAACTCAAAGGCTGAGTATTGTTGTGCCCGTAACCCTTGTATTGATCGTTGGGCTACTGCTTCTAGCATTAGGCTCTTTTAAAGATTCTATGATTATTTTTACAGGGATCCCCCTTGCCTTAACAGGTGGAATATTTGCTTTAGTCCTTAGAGGTATTCCATTTTCGATTTCAGCAGCGGTTGGTTTCATTGCGCTATCAGGTATAGCAATCTTGAACGGTTTAGTGATGGTTTCTTTTATTCGAGAATTACGAAAAGAGAAATTCACACTGGAAGAAGCGATTACAAAAGGGGCACTTACTCGACTACGCCCAGTATTAACAACCGCATTAGTGGCTTCATTAGGTTTCATACCTATGGCGCTAAATACCGGAATAGGCTCCGAGGTACAAAGGCCTCTAGCGACCGTCGTAATAGGAGGTGTTATTTCATCAACCATTTTAACGTTATTTGTTCTACCTGCGCTTTATCGTTTGTTGCACTCAAGAGATAAACAGTCAAATGAACAACATGACAATCAATTTATAGAAGATAAAGGGTAAATAAATGTTTGGAAAATTCAAACTTTTTTATTTGCTGTACCCGTTATTGATTCTGCTGTCGATGGCTTCAATTGAAGCCTTCGCACATGGGGTTGATGATAGTACACGCAACTTTTTACAAAATAATACGGGTATCCAGATACTCCCATTCATTTACATCGGTGCGAAGCACATGGTGACTGGCTATGACCACCTGTTGTTCTTAGTCGGGGTATTGTTTTTCTTACGCAGCAGCCGAGACGTATTACTTTACGTAAGTATGTTTACGATTGGGCACAGCTTAACGTTAATGGGGGGAGTGCTTGCCAATATTCAAGTTAATGCTTATTTAATCGACGCAATTATCGGCTTGTCCGTTGTTTACAAAGGCTTTGACAACTTAGGTGGATTTAAACACTTTTTTGGTAAGCAGCCTAACCCGAAAAAAGCGGTGCTTATTTTTGGTCTGTTTCACGGTTTTGGTCTCGCGACAAAAATTCAAGAGTTTGAATTGCCATCAGATGGCTTAGCAACAAACCTATTGTCATTCAATATTGGTGTTGAAATCGGACAATTCTTAGCTTTGATGTTTATTCTTCTTGCCATTAATTTTTGGCGTCAATTCGAGAGCTTTAATCGCTTTGCTAAAGCGACAAATACCGCATTGATGTGCGGTGGCTTTATGTTAGTTGGTATGCAACTAACTGGATATTTTATTAGTTAACTTTTATGAGATATATATTTATGGAATCAAATAAAACACGTCGTTCATTGATTAAAGCGACAATCATTGCATTTGTGGTTGCGATGATCACATTGGTGTTATTCATTTTGCCTGCTGAACACAATATTGACCCAACGGGCGTTGGTCAAAAGCTTGGTTTAACTATATTTAGTGATGAGGGGACAAAACCTTTAGCAACCCAAGCTACTGATGGAGAACAAGATACCGCTATTTTGACAGTACCTGCTGGTAAAGGCATTGAATATAAACTGGACATGAAAAAGTTCCAAAAAGCTACGTATGAATGGCTTACTGATGGGGGGGATTTATACGTGGATTTACATGGTGAACCTAAAGGTGACACTACTGGCTATTTTGAATCATATACGATTGCAACCGCAGACGAAATGAAAGGCAGCTTTACTGCACCTTTTGACGGTTCGCATGGCTGGTATTGGAAAAATAAATCAGAAAAAGACATCACTATTCAACTTATCTTCAGTGGCGATTATGTCATTGAGGGCCTCAAATAAATCTTAATTTAATAAGGAAACAAAATGAAAATATTAATTAAATTAGCTGCTATTACTGCAATTATATTTACTACTTCTGCAATGGCACATTCCGACGGTCATGGCAAAGTAGACAAAAAGAAAATATTACAAGCGGCTCAAACCTCTGCTAAAGCTTTAACATTTAAAGATAAAGGTATGTCAGTTGGTAAACTTGACAGTTCTTGGAACAAAGTTACTAAGGACAACTTTACTGTTGTAGAGGAAACACGTGATGCTGTTCTGCTGAAAGCGACAAATGCGCAGAATAATCAAACGCTTCTATTTATCGTAAGTAAAGCTGGCAAAGTTATGAATGTTAAAGATGAAAAAATGTTCAAGAACGAACATGGTCATGCACACTAACTTATAAATTCGGTTGCTAGCGGTAAATGTAGAAAAAATACCTGTATTTACCGTTTATCCCAGATTATTTATGGCTTCATGTTGGTTTCAAGCTCTAATCTGCCCTTAGTAGCTCAAAAGCTTCCCCTTAAACTCGAAAGAAATATGGCCAATTAGGATACGGTTAGAGCTGGCAAATAATCTGCGAGAATAAACGATGTTTAATTTGGCATTAGGCTGTAAATTACGCGCCTGTGGTTTTTTAAACTAAAAGTTTCGGATATTGCACATGGACCTAACATCAGGGCGGGATTTAACTTTGGTCAACATTTAACTGTAGTAGTGTGATTTGTAGTAGCTCAGACCTGATCTGACAGTTACCCATTTTTCAAAGGGTGTTGTCAGTTTAGATTTGAGCTAAATTCTTTTCCGCCCAAACCGTTTTTCCATCAAGCAATGTTTCAAACGGTGTTCGTCCTAAACAGATTTTACCTTGATGAGTTCGATGATTGTTATAGGAATCCATCCAATCGTCCAGATCTTTTTGCAATT
>Ga0207897_100096_pt1 | contig 48722 bp, 51 predicted proteins | sample LinPmetageLP42_FD_184054 | JGI IMG/M metagenome (GOLD analysis project Ga0207897, IMG submission 184054) | Marine viral communities from the Pacific Ocean - LP-42 (SPAdes) | ecosystem: Environmental > Aquatic > Marine > Oceanic | place: Pacific Ocean | collected 2010-08-27
AGCAACGCTGCCGCCATCGTCCGCCACTGGCTTTCCTGCTGATAGCGCTCGGCGGCCTTGCCGACGTGATCCACCAGCCCCGTGCACTCGCCACGCCCTTCCCCCATGCCGCCCACCGATGACACCTGATGCCACCCGGCATTCTGATGGCGCAGCCCGGTGCGATACTCGATCTCTTCCTCGAGCAGCTCATCCAGAGCATGCGCCAACGCCTGCTGACGCCTCACGCCCTCCGGCAGCTTCTCGATCAGACGGAAGGTTTCCGCCAGCCCCATATCCTCGATCCGCTGCATGTTCTGCCCTCCTGCTCCGGGTTACTACGTGAGCCCTATGCCGTTGCCTTGCGCCACTCACTGCCATGCGGCATCACCTCCGGCTCACCGGCCACCACCGTCTCGGGCCAGCTCGCATAGGCCACCAGCACCGCCTTGGCCTCATCCACGCCCTTGGCCAGCACTGCCAGATAGCCATTGCCCTCCATCTTCTCAAGCCATTCGCGCTGGGACTTCGCCAGGGCAGCATCGTGAGGTGGCGCCGCTTTGAACTCGATGTAGAGCCCGTGATACCCGCCACGGGCCTTGGCCACCACCAGGTCACTCACCCCAGCCCGCACGCCCTGCATCTTCAGGTCTGCCGCCGTCTTCTTGTTGCGCTGGCCACCATTGGGGACGTGGAAGGTCACACCGCCCAGCAACTGCCCCACCTGCATGCCATTCTGCTGCTGTGCGTACAGCCAGCGAATCAGCACCTTCTGCTCCAACCCTTCACGGTCGATGCGTGGCGCCGACTTGCGGGCTTGGCCGGCGGTACGGTTCGGCGACTTGCGGGCCGCCACCTTGGCGGAAGGATGTGTTGCCCAGCTCATGACGATGCCCTCACCTGATTGGATTGCCAGCGGCGATAGTTGGTGATGATCCGGCGCAGCATGTGCGCCGCCCTCGGCTCATGATCGATCTCGGCCCGACTCTTCACCCCGCAGGCCGTGCGAATGAAGTCCACCGCGTCTTCCTCCTTGTGCGTACCATCCGGCAGCACATTGGTATCGATGCCGTGTCGAGCCCGGCGCGCCTGATCCAGATAGCGATGGAATCCCTCGGCCTGGCATAGCATCGCGGCCTTGCGGGCAAGTGGACCGCCAGCGGGCTTGGGCGTGGTCTCTGTCACGCTTGCCCCCTCAGCCGCTCACCATTGGCATTGAAGCGGGGAGCGCCCAGGGCAATGCAGCGCTTGCACGTCCCCAGGCACCCCGCCAGCTGATGGACAGCCACGCGCCTACCGCAAGCAAAGCAGCGGCGCAGGGCTGAACGATTCGGGCGCTTGAAGCTGCCGGCGGGGCGATAGCTCATCGGGCGCCACCCTGCTTCAAGCGACGGCTGACATTCACTGCTGGCCGGTGGGCATGGCCCTTGCTCGACTGACACTCTTTGCACTCGAGCAGGTACTGCCATTCATACTTGCTCACCTGCTCTTTCATCTGACTTGCGGGCCGCCAGCGACCACACGCCTCACACCAGAAGCGCTCCGGCACCACAGTCAGCTCGGGCGTGGCTGTCTTGGGGGTATGCTTCGGACTCATGCCGCATCCTCCCGCAGCGCCTCAGCGATGCTTTCCGGCCACTTCAACTGCTGCACCGGTGCGCCGTCGCTGTGCCGCTTGCCGGTATCCAGCATGCGACCACCTGACTTGCGGCCTGCCTCAGTCATCACCCAGTACGCCTTGCCCTTGCCGTCACGCTCCTGACGCTGGAAGCCCTTGTCGCGCAGCAGGCGGTTGATGGCGATCGCGCTCATGTCCAACGGCATGCCCAGCTCGGTCGGGGTCAGGTAGCGCTCGTTCATCGGGCTCAGCAGGTGGGTCGCCCCCAGCTCTTCCAGCAGGTTGATGCCGGTACGCTTCTGCACCGCCTGATTCACCGACAGCAAGCGCATGTTGTCGTCAAAGCCGAACGCCCGGGCAGCACCATCAAGCGCACTGGCAATGGCCGAGGCACGGGAGATGTCCGTGGTGGGGTCTACAGGTGCCGGCGCAGGCTGGGCCACCTGATAGCTGCCGGTCTTGCGAATGGTCGGCAGGACTTCCTCTGTCACCCAGCGACGGAACGGCTTTGCATTCGGCTTCCGGCAGACGAAGGTCGCGTGATACAGCCCAGACTCACTGATGACCGTGAGATTCTGCTCGCCACCAAGGGTGCGCACTTTTGTGTAGCCTTTTTCTTCCTCGTCCAATACTCGAGTCATCTCGGGAGCATCGCGGTAGCCAAGTGCCAGAGCCACGTCCTTTGCCACGAACCAGTTGTCACCATCCTTCTCAACCACACGGACCTGCTGGGTATCAAACTCGAACGGAACGACATTACTCATGGGTCAAGCTCCTTTCAGTGCGGCACGCAGGGAACGCATCCCCTGATCGGCATTCATGGCGTGAGGCAGACCAGAGGCCTCGGCTTGCTGCTGGGCGCGGGCCAGGCCCGCCATGGCGGCACGTTCTGCCGGTGACAGCTGACCGTCATGCCCAATCGCTGCTTGCGGCTTGAGGTCATCACCCCGGGCGAAGCGTTCCACTACCTGCTGGTAATACACACGGAAGGCACGTTCGTGCTTGTCCATGCGCTGATAGCTGGCCGAGGCCATGCCGTGAAGGTCCATGTGCTCGCCCGCGGCGGCGATGGCCTCATGTGGGTACGGCTTGCCGGTGAAGGCGTGGTCCTGCAATGCCTGCCAGGCAGTGTCGAAGTCCGGTAGGCCCAGTCCCTCGGGCGACATCTGGCATAGCTCGGCGAACTGCATGGCGCTGTCCGGCGGGAAGGCGTTGCCACGCTGTTGGAGCGACTTGGCCGTGCGGGCCTTCTCGGCCTGCAAGCCACAGCGCAGGTGCTGGGCGCTCAGATGACTCAGGGCCGCCAGCCACTCGCCTTCCACGTCACAGCTCACCCACTGGCCATTCTCTTCAGTGCCCCACCCCATCTCACGGCAGCGGCGATGCCAATGAACGCCATGCAATTGGGCCAAGCGATCGAACAATGCATCCACCGCCTTCTGGCTCACCCGTAGCAGGTCATCACAGCCACTCGCCATCGATGACGTCGCCGGACGGCGGCTGGCCTTCGGCTTGTTCACGGCGGCGCTGTTCAATGAGTGCACGCCCTTCAGCGGCTGAGAGTTTCGAGTTACGGATTGGACCAGTTGAGCGACGGCTTCCATGGGTGCCTCCAGCGTTGCGTGCAGTGTTGTTCGATGAAGTGTTGGCGTTCTGACTCATGCGGGCCTGACGGGCCGCCTCTCGCTTGCGGTTCTCACTCACCCAGCGCATGAAGCGAGTACACCAGGCATGCTGCGAGTGCCTCCGGCCCGGCTGATCCGCGAAGTGCGCGGTGAAGTCCGCCAGCTCGGCGGCATCCCATGTCAGGTCAGGCTGACCACGGCGCACTGTTTCCGTCTGCCAGTAGCTGGCATCCGGCTGCCAGTCCAACGTCATCGGCACCTGACGGGCGCCGGCAGTCGCTTGCGGCTGGCCGTTGTCAGCCTGCTGGGCCGCTCGTTCGAAGATGCTCGGCTCGCCCGCGCCAGAGAGAGAGGGGTTAGGATCATTGGTACCCTGATTCGTCGGATATTTTTCCGACCCTGGCACGGATATTTTTCCGACCCCGCTCGGAGATTTTTCCGAGGTCGGATTTTTTTCCGACCCTTGAGAATCAGGCGCCGAGGGACGGATCGGAGATTTTTCCGCCCCTGTCGAGCGGCCCCATGTCACACCCTTCTCGGTTAGGCGCATGTACGTCCGGTTGTCGCAACTGGTCATCACGATCAGGTCGAGCTTGGCCAGCTGCTTCATGAGTCGGTAGGCGGTGTCGTGCTTATCAGTCAGCAGCGGAAGCTCTTCGCAGATCTTCCCCTTGCCGATGTTGAAGTAGGTGTGGCCATCGATCTGACGCGCATTTGCCCAGGTCGGCACCTGGTGCAGAAACGCAAACAGCATCGCCTGCTGAGCATTGAGCCCCCACTCGACGGCCTTGACTTGGTTGATAGCAACGAGGTACTGCATCAGCGATACCCCCGCATCGCGCATTGGCGACTCGTTTGTGATCGATGCAGACTCATGCCTCACCTCCCGCCAGTGTCAGATATTTGGCAGCGCGGGCCTGATGCCACTGCATGCTGCCCAGATCGCCGTCCTTGTCGCCACGACGGGCCGCCAGCAATGCATTGCACTGGTGCCAGGCGGCATAGGCCGAGTGATATTCGCCGGTGAGGCGCGGCTGGTCTGGCAGCAGCTCCTTCAGCTTGGCGATCTTGCGGCCAGCACGAGACATCTCTGTCTCAAGGCGTGCCGAACTCATTCGTGCCGTGATGCTCATGCCGATACCTCATCGCCCTTGGCTGCCACACCTAGTGACAGGCGCTCGAAACGTCCTGCCTCGCTCATGTGGTGGTCGATCGACAGAGTGCGGCGGGCTTCTTCTCGGGCCGTCTCACCCTGTCCCTTGCCGCATTCCAGCAGGGCCACCATGGCCAGGTGGTGCTGCATGCTCATGCGCAGGTCAATCACGCCACCCACTCGCTCACGCTTCTCGATCATCACCGCCAGCCGATAGGTCTCGGCCTTGAGAGATTCACAGCTCCAAACCCGATAGCTGGTCAACATCTGCCTGGCTTCACTCGTCTTGATCGTCATGCCATACTCCCTTGGCGCTTTGGCGCTTTGAGATGCTTCCCCCGGATTGGTTTGGTCGCCTTCGGGGGATTTTCGTATCTGGTGCCCGGTTATCGGCTCACCACCTTCAGCGGCTTGCGCATCGCCTGTAGCTGGCCCATCAGGGTGCTCATCTGCTGCTCAATGGCCTTGTGCTGCGCCTCAAGCTGCGCCGCCTCTTCCTCGTCTACCTCGCCATCCGCAATCGCTGCCTGAATCAGCGCTGCCATCGCGCCCTGCCCCTGCTGGGTATCCAGCACAGACGCGAACACGTCACCACGGCTCACCTCGCCCTTCTCGCAGCGCGGCACCGCCACCATGCTCAGGTAATCCAGAAACGGAGCCATCAGGCGCATCTGGTGCTCGCGGTCCACGTTCCAGAAGATCCCCACGAAATCGATGAAGCGCAGCGGCATCGGTTCGTCTTCGCTGAGGCGGCGATACATCGACTTGGCTGACATGCCCAGATCGCTCGCCAGCTGCTTGGGCTGGCACTCGAACGCCACGTCGTGCACTGCGTCCAGGAAGGCATCCATGTCTCGCTCGATCTCTGTATGGGCATCCATGGTCAATTTCTCCGTGTTCGTTCCGTTTAAGCCGATATGGGCGGCGGGCTATGCTGTGGGTGTCAGGCGGTGTGCTTATCGCGGCCAAAGACCCGTGGACAAAGGTGTTCAGCCAGAAACGCTCCATCGGTTAATCGCTCTGCTCTCAGGGCCGCTGCAGGCGACATCCCATTTGTGCCGCAAACCCAGTGGGAGACAGACCCTTGATCAACCCCCAAAGCCTCAGCAGTCTTTCGTTGGTTCCCGAAGTGGGCGACAAGACGCCTGTAGATATTGCTCATACAACACCCCTCTATGCGATTTCTCATATTCTAGAGCATGCGAAATCTCATTTGCAACAACATGAGCATGCGCATAACAATCCGGCCATGGAACTCAAAGACAGAATTAGGTCTGCCCGAAAGGCAGCCGGACTCACGCAGGTTCAGCTAGCCGAGCGAGTTGGAATCGACCAATCGGTCATCTCCAGTCTCGAGCGAGGTAAGCACCGGGGTTCGACACACACGATCACCATTGCGCATGCACTTGGCGTCAGCGCGAGATGGCTGGCTACTGGCGAAGGCGAGATGACTGATTCTTGGGCTGCCGCCAAAAGCGACGCCAGCGAGCTAGTACTTCATGAAACGGAAATCGTAGAGGGAAATGAGCCTCTCAGGGATGACGAGGTGGAAATCCCATACTTCCGCGAAGTTGAGATGGCAGCTGGCGATGGCCGCACTCAGGTCATCGAGAACCATGGGGCCTACATGCGCTTCAGCCTGCCGCGCCTGGCGCGTGCCGGGGTAGACCCCAAGCAGGCCGCCTGTGCCACTGTCTCTGGGGATTCCATGGAGCCAGCCATCTTTGACGGCTCCCCCATCGGCATCGACAAGAGTTGCCGTCACATCATCGACGGCAGGGTGTACGCCTTGGATCACGGCGGCATGCTGCGCGTGAAGCGCCTCTACCGCTTGCCGCTGGGGCGCATGCGGGTGGTCAGTGACAACCACATCGAGTATCCGGAGGAGGTCTACACCCTGGGCGATCCGGATGCCCCGAAGATCATCGGTCGTGTCTTCTGGTGGGAAACCTTTGCCTGAGAAATCCTCGCGCACGCGTAACCAGAGAGGATCGGAAAAATATCCGAGAGGGTCGGAAAAATATCCGTACCAGGGTCGGAAAAATATCCGACGAATCAGGGTACCAATGATCCTACCCCCTCTCTCTGGCGCGGGCGAGCCGAGCATCTTCAAACGAGCGGCCCAGCAGGCAGACACTCAGGCCGCCGAAGCGTACAAGCGCCGTATCGAGAACGTAGACCGCTAAGCCTCCCGCAGGCCATCTGACCCGCCCATCGTGGCGGGTTTTTTATTGCCTCCGACATAGCCCCAAAGCTCAATATGGGAAAAATATGCGTAATCTCATTGACCAATAATATGAGCATTGCCATAATCACTCACATCGACACGGCACATCGCCATCGTCACTGAGTGGATTGGAGCAGCCCATGACCGACACAGCCCGCAGCATTCGTTCAGACATCAGCTTTGCCCTCATCGTCGGCGGCCTGGTCACGCTCGCCAGCCTCTCACAGCAAGGCGATGGCCCGCGCCAATTGACCGCTTCCGAAAAAGAATATTGCGAGATGACTGCGTTGTTTGAACAAGACGGACGTAACGGATTCGCCGAAGACGATCGCATCGGCTGGCCGGACTTCCACGGCAATGCCGCCAGCCTCTGCTCCCCTCAGATTACGCATGGTCAGCAGCTCGCCAGTCGCTGATCGGACCTCGCCCCTCGGCCAGCAGGTGGTGCCAGTGGGATTACGAGCATAACCACCCGCAGGTAAGGCGCCGGTTCCTCCCTTGCGCTAGCGGCCTTACCCCCGACACCTGGGCAAGTGGTGTGACAGCTGGAGAGACAGCGCTTATCAGAGGGCATCGGCACTGCCGGTATCGCCTGATGAGTCCCGAACCGCCGGGCAATGCGGCTGCTCTTTAACAATCAGGCATGCCCAGCCCGCCCGTAGCGCTAGACACGCGAGAGGCCGCTGGGAGTACGCCCTCGCCCAGGGCTGTCGAAATACTGGGCATACGACCTCGCCGGCCGTGCCTCAATCACTTGTGCACCGGGCTGCATCACCGGCGTTGTAATGGCCCTAAGAATCTCGACGATGCGATTGAGCCGAGAGGAGGGAAGCCCACGCCAAACCACAACGGAACCGGATCATCTGGTATCGCAGCTGGATGAAATGGCGCTGCCCTGGGCGAGATCAGGGCATCCAAGAAAGGCCATCAGCAAGCCGTCACTCTATGTGTCGGCTTACCCATGCCCTTTCCCTGCAGTGCCTGTGCTTCCCGTCACGTCCCTGACGGGGCCTTTGGGCATCCCCCTTTTCATCGTGTCTCTCGGCGCACCTTGCCCACCCCAACCGGTGGGCTTTTTTGTGCTCACACGCCAGTCTCTTCTGGGGGCTGACCTGTGCGCTCAACCACCCACGAGGAAGCCCCATATGTGGTTCAAGAATCTACAGCTCTACCGTCTGCACGACAGCACGCCGCTTGACGATGGCCGCCTGGCTGAATGCCTGCCTGAGCATCGATTCCGCCCCGTGTCCGGAGTGGAAGCCAAGCGAATCGGGTGGGTGCCGCCAGCGGGGCGAGACAGCGATGTGCTGGTGCATGAAGTGTCCGGACACTTCCTAGTCTCGGCGCTCTATCAGGATCGCATCCTGCCATCGAGCGTCATCAAGGATGAATTGGATGAGCGAGTCGCTGAGCGTGAGGCTACTGAAGGCCGACCGCTTCGCCGGCGGGAGAAGCTGACACTCAAGGAGCAGATATACGAGGAGCTTCTGCCCCGGGCTTTCACGCGCTCAAAGCGCACTGACCTGTGGTGGAGTCACCGCAGCGGGCTGATCGCGATCAATGCAAGCACGGCCAAGCGGGCCGAAGAGGTGCTGGACCTACTGCGACAGTCTCTCGGCAGCCTCAAGGCGACGCCGCTGGCAGTCGCTCAACCACCATCACAGGTCATGACGACTTGGCTCAAGGATGTGAGTTCACGTCCGGAAGGCCTCATCGTCGGCGATGCTGTCACGCTCACGGCGCCAGGTGGTGAGGATGGCGTGCTCCGCGCCCGCCTGTACGACCTTGATGGTGAAGAGATACAGACCGCTCTCAGCCTCGGGCGCATCGTCAGCCAGATGGCCGTTGAGCTGGATGGCAAGGTAGCAATGACGCTCTGCGATGACATGTCGCTCAAGCAGATGCACTTCGCAGACGCCATCATCGATGAGGCCAACGCCCAGGATGATGACGAAGACCCGGTGCTGCGCTTGGAAGCAGACTTCGCACTGATGGCTGGCCTGCTCGACCAGGTGGCATCAGACCTCATCTCATGGATGGGTGGCGAAGCTCAGCCCGCCACGTAACCACTCAAGGAGGCCAGCATGGCCCGCGGCATCAACAAGGCGATCCTGATCGGCCATCTCGGCCAAGACCCAGAGGTGCGCTTCACCCCCAACGGCTCAGCCGTTGCCAACATCAGCATCGCGACCACCGACAAGTGGCGTGACAAACAGACCGGCAACGTCCAGGAGCGCACCGAATGGCACCGGGTGGTGCTGTTCAACAAGACCGCCGAGATCGCCCAGCAGTACCTCAAGAAAGGCGCTCAGGTGTACATCGAAGGGCGCTTGCAGACTCGCAAGTGGACGGATCAGCAGGGCATCGAGCGCTACAGCACCGAGATCGTCGCCAACGACATGCAGATGCTCGGCGGTTCCGGTGGCGGGCAGCCATCCCAGGCACAGCGTCCGCCAGCTCAGCAGGGCTATCAGCAGCCACCCCAGCAGCAAGGCGGCTACCAGCAACCGGCACCCGCAAACACACACCACGGCGCAGGTCAGCCACCAGCAGGCCAACAACAGCCGAACAACTTCGGGGCACCGCCAGCCGGCAGCTTCGATGACTTTGATGATGAGATCCCGTTCTAGGGAATGACCATGATTCACCCGCTACTCATCGCCGCCACTTGCCTGGCGGCTTTCTTTTACCTGCTCGCCGGTGGCTGGCTCGACACGCTGCTCACCAAGGGAGAGTGACCATGATCTATCTGCTCCTCGTAGTTGGTGCGCTTCTGCTCATCGTCTTGGCGCTTTGGGGAGCAGGTGCCATGGACAGCATATTGAAAGAGGACAAGCGCCAATGACCCGCGATCAACTGATGGAAAGCCTGCTGCACCTCCCCCACCCGTGGCCGCGGCCCGAGACGGACTGCAATCTGCCGACCGACAACGGCCACGGCGACCTCGAGGGCTGGATCAAGGGCCCGACCAACAACGAATGGCACTACGCATGGATCGGCGCCCATGAGCGCCGCATTGTCATCACCCGGGAACAATGGGAAGAGGCGCTGCTGGCACACGTCCAACACCTCGAGCGGCCAGTCTGCGATGCGGTTCCAACCACCTCAGCAGATGAAGTCGATCCAGGCGACTGGAATGGCGAGGGCCTGCCGCCGGTGGGTGCGGTGGTAAAGCTGGTGCTAACTACTCATGACCGAGTGAGCGAGGAAGACGTCAGACGTGACGGGAAGGCAGTCGAGGTGATTGCCCACCTCAATCGCGGGCTTGCCGTGTGTATTTGCCGCGAACTATGGGAAACGAAAGATGGCGGCTGGTGGGTGTCAGCGTTCAATGATCTTCAATTCCGCCCCATCCGCAGCGAGCGTGAGACGGCCATTGAGGACATGAAGCAGATAACCAAGGCCGCGGCTGACGCTCATAAGCGCGAGCTGCACGGGGCACTGTCGGAAGAGTATCTGTTGGGCGCGCTCTACGATGCAGGCCATCGGAAGGTGAAGGCATGAACGTCATCGACCTCTTCGCCGGTGCCGGTGGATTCAGCACCGGTGCCACTATGGCCGGCTGCAACGTGGCCTGGGCCGCCAACCACTGGCCGGATGCTGTCGAGTGGCACAGTCGCAACCATCCGGACGCAGCGCACATCTGCCAGGACCTGCATCAAGCGGATTGGAGTCAGGTGCCCGCGCATGACCTGATGCTGGCGTCACCCTGCTGCCAAGGCCACAGCAAGGCGCGAGGCAAGGCCAGCGGTAACCCTCAGCACGATGCCAGCCGCTCGACTGCCTGGGCAGTGGTATCAGCTGCCGAGTATCACCGACCGCCAGCCATCCTCGTGGAGAACGTCCCCGAGTTCCTCGATTGGCAGCTCTACCGTCCTTGGGTGCTGGCCATGCAGGCACTGGGCTATGCCGTCAGCCCACACGTAGTAGACGCCGCGGATCTCGGCGCCCCGCAGAACCGCATCCGCATGTTCCTTGTGCTCACCCAGTCCGCCCAGCCACTCAAGCTGAACCTGCCGACACTCGATCACCTGCCGGCCGCCAGCTTCATCGACTTCGAATCAGGCCGCTGGCAGCCCATCGAGAAGCCCGGGCGAGCCGCCGCCACCCTGGAGCGAGTTCGCGCAGGCCGCGCCACCCACGGCGAGCGATTCCTGATCAGCTACTACGGCAACACCAAGACAGGACGCTCGCTGTATCGCCCTATCGGCACCATCACCACGCGCGATCGCTGGGCCATCGTCGATGGCGACCGCATGCGCATGCTCAGCCGGTGGGAATGTCGGTCGGCTATGAGTTTCCCCGACACCTACCAGCTACCGGACAACCACCGCCTCGCCGTGCATCTGCTCGGCAACGCGGTATGCCCTACGCCGGTCAGCCACATCATCAAGGCGCTGCAGCAAGCCGCGTGAGCGCCTCCGGAGACACCCCGTGAAGACATCCACCAAGCGCTGCCCTCAATGCGGCAGCACGGCACTGGTGCTGTACAGCAGCACCAACGAGAAGCAATGCGGCGACTGCCACCTGATATTCGAGTGGACGCTCGATGAAGGCCAGCCGCCCTTGGTGGGGCCGGCACGCAACGTACAAGGGAGCAAGGCATGACTGATTACATTCAAGTGGGAAAGCGCTTCACCAATAACGTGGCCGAGCACCAGATGGAGGTCATTCTGGATGAAGGCCTCCATCGCCACCTGCTGTTCAAGAAGCCTGGCACCACTGACCAGCACTTCCGCATCGTGACGTGGCCCGGGTACCTCACCATCTGTGGAGACATGGGCACCTTCACGTTCTACCGCAATGCCGACATGTTCGACTTCTTCATGGGCTCCGGTGGAGGCATCAGCCCACATTACTGGCAGGAGAAATTGCAGGCCGGTGCCGGCAGTGAAGGGTCCCGAGCCATCGCAGAGGAGTGGGACTCCGACTCATTCAAGCAGTCCGTACTGGGGTGCTGGAAAGACTGGCTTCAAGGCGATTCATTGCCCGACCCCGAAGCCACGGAAGAGGTGAAGGAATACCTGCGGGACAACCTGCTCAATTGCTGCGATGAGTTCGAAGCAGTCGCCGCGGTTCGTGACTTCGACTGCGATGAAGCGCCGGACATGCTGGACGACTTCCACGAGACCTCAGACACCCGATACCGCTACCACTACCTGTGGTGCTGTTACGCCATTGTCTGGGCCATCAAGCAGTACCGCCAGCATGAAGACCAGGAGGCCGCATGAACACTCAACTGCAGCACGATGACCCCCTCGCCTTCGCCATTCAGCAGCAGCTCACCAACGCCGACCTGCGCACCGAGCTGATGGCAGAGCGCCAGCGCAGCAAGTCGCTTGAAGGCAAGCTCAAGCAGGCCGAGAAGGCCGCCAAGGAAGCGCAGCAGTACAAGGACCGCGCCGACCGACTACGCGCCAAGCTGGATGCCACCGAGAAGCAGGCCAAGCAGATCCGCCACGAGACGAAGCAGGCACTGGACAAGGCCCGCGCAGAAGCCCGGCGAGAGAAGCAACGTGACGCAGGCAACCACGCCACCATCAAGAGTGACGACGGCAAGTGCATCGTGCAGCTGGCCTACAACCAGGTGCATATCCATGAGCCGGATCGCTGGTACATGGTCAGCAGCCAGCCGCTCAACAAGGCAGAGAAAGCCCGCGTCGTATTCTGTGGGCTGATCGACGGCATCCGCGCCGGCGACTACGCCGAATTCGTGGAAGGCGCCATCGGCACCCTGGCCGCCAAGTGGCGCGCCGACAACCACCGGCTGCGCGTCGAAGACCTCGACCTTCCCACCAAGGTGATGCGCCGCCTGGAAGATGCCGGTATCGAGACGCTGGCCGAACTGAAAGCCGACGGCATCGAGCAGCAGCTGACGGCCATCAAGGGCATCGGGCCGGCCACGATCAAGCAAGTCATGAAGGCGGTTGCCAAGGAGGCAGCATGAGCAAGTATCCAGAGATCGATAACATCGAAGTCGGCATCAATCCGAGAGACATTCAGCAGGCAGCGGCAACACTGCTGGGCGCGATCATTGAAGCTCAGGTAACGAAGCATGCGTTTGGTGAAAACGGATGCATTGACCGCTACGGGAAGCCGGGCGATGTGCCACGCGCGGGAGAGGTGACCATCGGAAAGGTCGGGAATCTAGTGGTAAAGATGACCATAGAGCCAGGGGATGTTGACGCTTGGTCTGGTGCGTTCCTCACGCATGACGAGATCGATGCAATCGGCATCAACAACATGACCGTGGACGGCAGGAAGGTGAAGTCATGACCACTCTAAGCGACATGCCGATGATCACCATCGAGCAGAAGAACCGATTTCGAGAGGCCGCGCTGAAGGTAGAGGCTGAGCGTGATGAATTGGCGGCGCACGTTGTCGAGTTGGTGAAAGGCGGGCGCGCCCTTCATGACGAGCTTCAGCAGTGGTCGCTTACAGAACGCGACCCAGAAACGAGCGCGGCGATGGCCAAGTGGCGAACCGTTGTCGGCGAGCAGCCAAGCCTGTCGCCGCTTTACCGCCTCGCCGCCCACATGAAGGCCGAGGCGCTGGAAGCGGCTGTCGAGTTGTGCGTCGAGCTTCGTAAGGGCCAAGAATCCCTAGAGGCTAAGTACATCGAAATTGATGCCGAGGGCGAGCCGATGGTGGTGAGAGATGGGATCAACTACGCAAACAAGGCGCTAGGTATATCGCATTGCATCGACAGACTTGGGGGTTTCGCCGCCGAGTACCGCAAGCAGGTGGAGGGGTGAAGCATGAGCAACGAACAATACCTGACGGACCTGTTCATCTATCAGGCCGAGTCACTGGCGGCATCTGACGTAGACATGATCGACGGCGACGATTTCGAGATCGAGTATGACGGTGGCCATAGCGGTGACGTGTCAATCAGCGGGCTGATGGCGGAGGCGCTCAAGCGGCTTCGGAAGGCTGAGACAGAGCGTGATGAATTGGCGGCGGGCTTAGGTCAAATGCTTGAGGCCCGCAGCGCGTTCATGGGAAGCCGTTCGTCTAGCGCAGATTCCTTCAGTGCATTTCTTGAAGCGGCGCGGGATGTCGAAGACGCAACCACCGCCATTCTCACCCGCCGCGACGCCCGAATGAAGGCTGAGGCGCTGGAGGCGCTTAACCCCCACGATCTTTCCCGCTTCGCAAAGTCGATAGGTGAGGATGCGTGGGATATGAATCCAGTGGGCATCTGCAAGCTGGTCAACCGCATGGCCAACCTGCACCGAGAGCAGGCGGCGACGGAGGCTATGGACGCCATTGACGGAGAGGATGGGGACTTCGCAAACGTGCGAGGGGTCGTTGAGCGCATGATTGCAGCCGGATACCGCAAGCAGGCGGAGGGAAACGATCATGGAGCTAGTTCGTAGCAGACAGGAGCTAATCGACCGCTTCTACCTTCAGCATGGTAAGTGCTGCGCAGGGTGTGATCATTGGCGATGGCACAACACAGTGGTAGGAGACTGCACGCGATCAGCACCGGTATCCGGGAAGGAACGATGCTCGATGATTGATCTGCAAGGCATAAGCCTCCCGGTAGATGCCGGACATATCATCACTCTTCGTGATCACCTTTGCGGAGAATTCGTCGATAGCCATGAATGGAGCAACGGCCAGTGAACATCACCATTACTGAAGCACTCATCGCCATAGGCATCACGCTGGCCATCTGGGGGCTTATGTCGCTGGTCATCTGGGATGTCGGCAGGCAGGAGAAGAAACGAATTCAATGCCTGGAAGAGTTTCTCAAGAGTCGACGACCTCCCCCTCCAGAGCATGAAGACAAGCAATAATCCCTTGTAAATCAATGCATATCGAGAGTCGACGACCTCGAATATCACGGCCACCCACGAGGTGGTTTTTTTGTGCCCGCAGGGAGGCCAGATGCGTCAGGTATCGCAATCAACGTGGGAGCCGCCAGCACATGGCCCGTGCCCGCAGTGTGGTGGCAGCGGCACATTCCATGGCGTCTTCCATCGTTCGCCCTGTGCTCACTGCCATGGCACCGGGTACGCCGCTGACGATGGTGAGGCGCTGCCATTGGAAGACCTGATCGTAATGATCAGTCGGCGCCGCGATCACTGGCGACAAGCACATGCCCAACTGATGAAGGTGCCCGGCGTACGTCAGGCCGTGGATCAGTACCAGGCGGCGCGACAGGCAGAGCAAGAACGTGAGGCCATGGGCTATGGCCAAGGTCGATATCAAGGAGACTGAAAATGTCAGATACAGCTCAAGCACTACACAGCGAACACGAGCTCCGCTTCATCACTACCAATGAGCTCATTGAAAAGACCAGCTTGTCACGGTCAAAGCTCTACAAGCTGCGCAATGAAGATCCGGACTTTCCGAAACCCATCAAGCTCGGGAGGGAAGAACTCCGTACCTGCCAGATCCGCTGGGTCGAAAGCGAGATCGATCAATGGATGACCCAGCGAATGGCAACTCGTGGCTAGACAGTCTTGCGTGACAGCTTCTTCAGCACCTTACCATCGCCGGCTTCCAAGGCATCAAGATAGTCGGCGTACCACTGCATCATCTCCCTCCTCTCCTCCAGATACTCAGCCTGGTTATACACGCCCTCGAGTCCTGGGCGCTTGTGAGCCAGCTGAGTTTCTGTCCAGTCTCGGCTCCAGCCATGCTCAGCCAACAATGTCTTGGCGGTATGCCTGGCGCCGTGGCCTGTCATCTTCCGACCATAGCCAATACGCTTGAAGCATCCATTGATGCTCATATCGCTGATGGTCGGAGCCTCCCCTTGCCCAGGGAATACCCACCTCGACCGTCCGGTCAAGGGCTTGAGATCCTTCAAAAGCTGAACCACCTGTTTGGAAAGTGGCACACGATGAGGCCGTCTGGTCTTCATTTTCTCAGCAGGGACACTCCAGATAGCCTCCTCGAGGTCGAGCTCCTGCCACTCTGCCATTCGAACCATCCCGGGGCGTGATGCAGTCAGCATCACAACCCTGGCAGCTGTACGCACATGCAGCGAACTCGTGCTAAGACTCAGCTTGTTCAGGAAGTCCGGAAGCTCGGATTCCATAAGGTGCGGGTAGCGGTCTGCTACAGGCGTCGGCGCCGCTATGGCCACAAGATTGGTCGCGGGGTTGCTGTCTGCCCAGCCGCTTGCAATGGAATAGTCGAATATCTGCTTCAGCCATACTCGACTCTTTTCCGCTGTGTTGTGCGCCTTGCGATCCTCAATATGCTTTTGCAGCTGAGCACACTCCTTGCGCCCCACATCCGTTAGAGGCATGTCACCCAGCATTGGGAGAGCATCATTCTTCATCCAGAGCTGCATGCCCGTGAGCGTCTTGGCTGCTCTCCCCTGGACCTTCTTGTGCTCGAACCAGGCTTTCGATGCCTCACGGAAAGAGACGCCTTGTTGCTGCTGCTCACCATGAATAGGGTCAACCCCCTCGTCCACCATGGCGGCGACCTCCAACGCTTTGGCTCGTGCACGCTTGGCAGAAATCTTGGGATAGCTACCAGCGCCAACCCACGCCCACTTGCCATCTGAGGGACGCTTGTACCTGACTTCCCATCGCTTGGTGCCGCTGGGTAACACCACGAAATACAGGCGGTCCACACCATAGCTCTCGCGATAGATGCGTTGCTCAGGCTCAAGATTGGCAAGCACGGAATCGGCCAAAGGGCGGCGCTTGATGGCGGTGCGTTTCATGTCGGAGGGGGCCTCGTGTATGTTTCTCAAACAACATACACGACAACATACAGGAATGATCGGCCTACAGGGATATATGGACGCACAACGAAAAACCTCCCGACTGCTAGTTGATAGCAAAATCAGGAGGTTAGAATCAATTTAGAACATCAGAAGATGCCCTATTGGAGCGGGTGAAGGGAATCGAACCCTCGTCTTAAGCTTGGGAAGCTTCTGCTCTCCCATTGAGCTACACCCGCAGGGCGGTGCATTGCGCACGCCAGAACTACATTGTACTCAACGACTTAGCGCGGTCAAGCAACATCTGATGGAGCGGTTGCCGCAGGCGGCGTCGTACTGGCGATGTTGGTGGCCAAGCCGTTGATTGCATTCAGTATTCAAGCGCCGGTGATAATTCTCAGGCTGCGCAGCTATCGAGTTGTGCCAGCAGCACGCCACGGCGGGCGTCACTCATGCCGAGACCTTCGGCGCGCTGCGGGAAGGCGGCGTCGATGGCGTTGCGGCACAGGGTAAGCCACTGCGCCTCGCTGAGATTCAGCACTTGCTGCACGGCGATGAAGTTGTCGAGCATGCCGCCGCCGAAATAGGCCGGGTCATCCGAGTTGAGGGTGATATTGAGGCCCGCCTCGATCAGCTTCGGCAGCGGGTGGTCTTCCATGCGCTCCACCACCTTGAGCGCGACATTGGACAGCGGACACACCGTCAGCGGGATACGCCGCTCGGCCAGCTCCGCGACCAGGGCGGCGTCTTCCAGGCAGCGCACACCGTGGTCGATACGCTCCACCCCCAGCACCTCAAGCGCCGTGCGGATGTACTCTGCCGGGCCTTCCTCACCTGCGTGCGCGACACGATGCCAGCCGCGCTCCCCCGCAAGCTGGAAGACCTCGGTGAACTTCTCCGGCGGATTGCCGATCTCGGCGCTGTCCAGGCCGACGCCCACGAAGCGCGATTCAAAGGGAATCAGCGCGTCGAACAGCTCGCGCGCAGACGCCGCGGAATGACAGCGCAGGAAGCTCGGCACCAGCGCCGAGGTGATATCGAATTCCTTCACTGCCTCACGACAGGCGCGCTCCAGCCCCGCGAACTGGGTTTCCAGACTCACGCCACGCGCCAGATGCGCCTGCGGATCGAAGAACAGCTCCAGATGCTTGACGCCATCGGCGCTCGCACGGCGGAAGTAGTCCTGTGCCAGGCGGTAGAAGTGTGACTCGTCGTTCAAGACGCCCATGCCCTGGTAATAGAGCGCGAGGAAGGCAGGCAGATCCGCGAAGTCATAGGCCGCCTCGACCTCTTCCAGGGTGGCGTAGGGCAATGTGATGCCCTGCTCCGCCGCCAGCTCGAACATCAAGGCCGGCGTCAGCGAGCCTTCGATGTGCAGGTGCAGCTCCACCTTGGGCAGGCGGGCGAGAAAGTCGTGCATGCGCGGGGTAAGGGTCATGGCCCGTCTCCTCAATGAAAGGCGGCGGCTGGAAGATCGCGGAGCGCTCACCACAGCCTGATGGCGCAATTCTAGCAATCCCGAGACCACCTTGAGGAGTGACGGCGCGGGAAATGCGATTTCTCTGCGCACTGCCCGCCTGCCGTGCCTTTTCGCGACTCGCCGAAATAGGCTATTTTCGTTCATTCGCACTCTCGCAAGCTCACGACACAAACTCACGACACAGGTTCACCACAACAGTCACGAGCGTGCGACAGCCAGCAACGCCCAGCCCGATGCCGCGCTGACCGACATAACCATAACGATCGACGCTGAACACCAAGGACACGATTGCCATGCACGCCACATCCCCTGCCCGCCATCCCTTCTCACGCAGAAAGCATTCTCGACAGCGCACTGGCGCCCTGCCCGCTGCGCTGCTGCTCAGCCTTGGCCTGCTGGCGCCCTTGAGCGCCAACGCCGCCCAAGAGGAGCAGAACGAACAGACCGACTTCGCCCCGCAGGGCAAGACGGAGTGCATCGCACCCGCCAAGCCCGGCGGTGGCTGGGATTTCACCTGTCGCAGCGTAGCCCGCCTGCTGGATGAGCAGAACCTCATCCCTGCCGGCATGCAGACCCTCAACGTGCCCGGCGCCAGCGGTGGCGTCGCCTTCGCGCATGTGAAGTCCAAGCGCCACGCCGATGAGCAGGTCATCGTCGCCGCCTCGAGCGCGACCACCACCCGCCTGGGCCAGCATGCCTATCAGGACGGCAAGGTCGACGACGTGCGCTGGCTGATGACTCTCGGCGCCGACTACGGTGTGATTGCCGTGGCCGAGGACTCGCCCTACCAATCGCTGAACGAGCTGCTGGCCGCCATGCAGGCAGACCCCAAGGCGGTGCGCTTCGCCGGTGGCGATGTCGCGGGCGGCTTCGATCACCTCAAGGTGCTGATGGCGGCGCGTGAGGCGGGCATCGACAATCTACGCGCCCTGCCATATCTCGCCTACGACTCAGGCTCCGTCGCCATCACCCAGGTGATGGGCGGCCACCTGGAAGCCTTCACCGGCGACATGACCGAGGCCCGCGGCTTCGTCGAATCTGGCCATCTGCGCCTGCTGGCAGTGTTCAGTGAAGAGCGTCTGCCCGGCCAGTACAGCGACATCCCCACCGCACGTGAGCAGGGGATCGATGTGGTCGCGCCCAACTGGCGCGGCTTCTACCTGCCGGGTGGCGCATCGGATGCCGCCTTCGACTGGTGGGAGCAGACCCTCAACCGCATGGCCGAGACGCCCGAGTGGCAGCAGGTGATGCAGGCCAATGGCCTGATGCCGTTCCACAAGTCCGGCAAGGCGTTGGATCGTTTCATCACCCAGCAAGTCAGCGATGTCGAGCAGATGTCGCAGGAGCTGGGCCTGCAGTGATCGACTGAAGCACTGAGATACTGGCTCTCTGAGGCCCTTGAGCCCTGAGCCCTGAGCGCTGCGCTCGCCCGGCAAACGCTCAAGACTGGCAAAAGCTCATGGCAGCCCCAAAAAAGCCGCCACCCCGTTTGCCGGGGTGGCGGCTTTTGGCTACTGACTGGTTCTCTTCAACGACCTCAGGGCATGGAGGGCCACGGCCCCTTGGGCGGCTGATGTTCGGAGTCAAACTGATAGGGCGATTGCGGGTCGCGCTCTTCGTGCGGCTCAGAATCTCTCTCTGAATCTTTCTGTGAGCGAGGCTCTGTTTCCGTTGCCGGCGCTGCTTCTGTCTCAGTTGTCAGCTCCGCTCCCGGCAACAGCTCGGACAACAGTTCCGTCTCGAACGCGATTTCCGTGTCAGCATCAGCCTCGAGCAACGGCTCTGCCACGTACTCGTGATCCGGCTCCACCAGCTCCGCCTCCTCCAGCGGCGCGACGTTGGCCTCGAACGCCTCATCCAGCGCCTCTTCCAATGCCTCCTCGAAGGCTTCTTCCAGCGCGACCTCGAAGGCCTCTTCCTGCGCCGCCGCCTCAGCGGCCTCGGCGGCCAGCTGCTCATCCTCGGCGTGTTCATGCGCCCATTCCACCGCCACCTCGACCGCCATCGGTGACGCCGTCGGCAGGATGTTGAGGTAACTGTCGGTCTCCTCGACCGGCACCATCTCGCGTTGGGTGATCTGATAGAGCGCATACAGCGAGATGGCCACGAAGGTGGTCGCCAGCACCAGCCAGAAGGCGTAGGGGTCCATCACCTCCATCGCGCCACCTGCCGCCAGCGGCCCGACGATGGCGCCCAGCCCGAAGGCGAACACCAGCCCGCCGGAGGCGCCCGGCATCTCCTCGGCCGTCAGCGAATCATTGGTGAAGGCCAGCAGCAACGCATACAGCGGTGTGGTCACGCCCCCGGCAAAGAAGGCCGAGGCAATCAACGGCCACAGCGCATCGCCCGCCATCCAGCCGAACAGACATGAGCCTGCCCCGGCGGCGGACAGGCCGCAGATGAGCACGCGGCGGTCCATGCGGTCCGACAGCCAGCCGATCGGGGTCTGCAACACCAGTGCACCGGCGAACAGCATGGCGATGAACAGAGCGATATGTGAGCCCGACAGGCCCACCTGGGTGCCAAAGACCGCGCCCATCCCCGACTGGGTCGCATAGACACTGCCGAGCAGGAAGATGCCGATGGCGCCCAGCGGTGACGCCTTGAACAGTTTCGCGAACGACATGGCCCGCGACACCTCGACCACCGGAGCCACGGCCGCCGACAGCAGAATCGGCCCGAAGGAGATCGACACCAGGATGGAGGCACAGATGAACAGCACCGAGGTCGCGGCATCGCCCAGCGTCAACAGACCCTGCGCGCCGATGATGCCCAGCGTCTGCGCCATCATGTAGGCCGACAGCACCTTGCCGCGCGTCTCGTTGCTGGCGGCCGCATTCAGCCAGCTTTCCGCCGTGACATAGATGCCCGACATGCAGAAGCCGATCAGCAGACGCAGCAGCGTCCAGGCCCAGGGTTCGGTCAGCAGTGGCAAGGCGATCAAGGCCGCCGAGATGAAGCTGCCCAGCGCCGCGAACACCCGCACATGCCCGACTCGCTGGATCAGCACCGGCGTATAGCGCGCGCCGGAGAGAAAGCCCACGAAGTAGCCCGAGGTGACGATCGCCAGCTCCGCCGAGGAGAAGCCCTCGATGCCGCCACGCAGACCGATCAGCGTGAAGTGCATGCCATTGCCGAGCATGATCAGCACGATACCCAGCAACAACGCCCACACACTGCCCAACACCTTGGCCATGAGTCTTCTCCCCTCCCCTGTCCCCTTGCACGATTGCCGATGGCACCCGGTCAGCACGCAGTCTGGCCACCGGCTACACGCTAGACCAAAGCCCAATGGCCACGCTTCTGCTGCAACGCCGCATAACGTTTCAAACACGACAAGCAAGCCATGACGCCCGTGAACGCACAGCTCACGCAGGCGACGCAAGCGCCCCGCTCGGGCGTGCCGGGAGAGGCGCGAGGGAGGCATGCAAGAGCAGCGAGAGAGAAACAAGAGAGGAGTGAGAGAGAAGCAAGAGAGGGGCAAGAAAGGAGAAAGAGATCGCCAGACAGCGCCAGATTCCGACACGACACCCCGCCGGATCATTCACAAAAATGCACCGCAAAGGTGCGCAAATACGCCTTTCGACCAAGGTCGGTGCGACGAATGGGTATCTTGCGAGCCATCGGGCGGCAGTCTAATTTCACCATACAGAATAAAGTTCCGCCTTACAGAATTGTAAGGTTGCTGTCAGGTTCGCGGCTGCAGGGCGAGTCTCTCGCTCAGCCGCTGCCAGCGCCTGACCCACGACATGTGCCGCTACCACAATCCAATAACACCAGAGGTCGCCATGACACGTCATATGACACTCAAACTCCTGACAGCCGCGGTGGTCACCGCCATGTCCGCCCAGGCCTTCGCCTTCGAACCGAAAGGCAAGGTTGACTGCATCGCGCCGGCTGATCCGGGCGGCGGCTGGGACTTCACCTGCCGCAGCGTCGGCAAGATCCTGTCTGAGCTCGATTTCGTGCCGGGCAACGTGCAGACCATCAACATGGCCGGTGCCGGTGGCGGCGTCGCCTTCGCGCATACCGTCTCCAAGCGTGCCGGTGACGAGCAGCTGCTGGTGGCCGCCTCCACCGCGACCACCACCCGTCTGGCCCAGGGCCAGTTCCCGGGCATGAATCAGGACCAGGTCGAGTGGATCGGCGCACTGGGCGCGGACTACGGCGCCATCGCCGTCTCCAAGGATTCGCCGTACAACACCCTGAGCGAGGTGATGGACGCGCTGAAGAAAGACCCGAAATCCGTCAAGTTCGCCGGCGGCAGTGCCGCAGGTGGCTGGGATCACCTCAAGGTGCTGATCGCTGCCCAGGCAGCCGATGTCGAGAACCTGCCCAAAGTCTCCTACCTGTCCTACAACAACGGCGGCGAAGCCATCACCCAGGTCGTCGGCGGCCACGTGCAGGCCTTCACCGGTGATATCTCCGAGATTCAGGGCTTCATGGAATCCGGCGACCTGAAAGTGCTGGCCGTGCTCTCCGAAGAGCGCCTGCCGGGCAAGCTGGCTGAGGTGCCGACCGCTCGTGAACAGGGCATCGATGCCGTCGCCCCCAACTGGCGTGGCTTCTACATCCCGGCGGGTGTCAGCGACGATGCCGAGCAGTACTGGACCACCACGCTGGACAGCGTCTATGAAAGCGAAGAATGGAAAGACGTGATGACCAAGAGCGGCCTGATGCCGTTCCACAAATCGGGTGCCGAGTTTGATGCCTTCGTGAAGGCACAGATCCAGGACATCCAGACCCTTTCCAAGGACATTGGGCTGATTCGCTGATGAATGACCGCATCTTTGGTCTGCTGATGCTCACCCTGGCCGTCGCGTACGGCTGGGGTGCCCAGCAGTTCCCCGAACCCTTCGGCGGGGCCGAGTCCATCGGGCCCGAAACCTTCCCCACGGTGCTCTCGATCGTGCTGGCGCTGAGCAGCCTGTATCTGATCGTGCGTCCCGACCCGGACCAGCAATGGCCGTGGAGCCGCACCGGCGCCGAGATGGTGCTGGCCATCGTCATCCTGTGCCTGTACACCGCACTGCTTGAGCCGCTGGGCTTCATCGTCACGACCACCGCTGCGGTCGGCACCCTGTGCTGGCGCATGGGCTCCAAGCCGGTTCGCGCTTACGTGACTGGCCTGCTCGGCGGCATCGTCGTCTTCGCCCTGTTCAACTTCGTGCTTGAGCTACCACTGCCGCTGGGCATCCTGGAGGTGGCGTAATGGAAAGTCTTGGCTTCTTGATGCAGGGCTTCGGCATCGCCCTGCAGCCAGAGAATCTGATGTTCGCCGTGCTGGGGGCCTTCCTGGGCACCCTGATCGGCGCACTGCCGGGCCTGGGCCCGGCCAATGGTGTGGCCATCCTGATTCCGCTGGCCTTCACCCTGGGCCTGAGCCCGGAAACCTCGCTGATCCTGCTGACCTCGGTCTACGCCGGTGCCATGTACGGCGGGCGCATCTCCTCGATTCTGCTCAACATTCCGGGCGATGAGCCGGCGATGATGACCTGTCTCGATGGCTATCCGATGGCCCAGAAAGGCAAGGCCGCCGAAGCGATGGCCATCTCGGCGATCGCTTCCTTCATCGGCAGCCTGATCGCCACCATCGGTCTGATCGTGATGGCGCCGTGGCTGGCCAGCTTCGCGCTGACCTTCGGCCCGGCGGAATATTTCGCGCTGTTCGTGCTGGCCTTCGCCACCCTGGGCGGCATCACCGGCAAGAATCCGGTCAAGACACTGATGGCCGCCGCCATCGGCCTGATGATCGCCACCGTCGGCATCGATGGTTCCACCGGCACCCAGCGCTACACATTCGATGTGCTGGAGCTGTTCGAGGGCATCGACTTCATCATCGCCATCGTCGGTCTGTTCGCCATCTCGGAGCTGCTGTTCTTCATCGAACAGCACGCCGGTGAAGGCAAGCCGATGATCGCCATGAACAAGATGACCCTGAAGCTGAAGGACATCGTCGCCATCCTGCCGACCTCCTTCCGCGGCGGCGTGCTGGGCTTCATTTCCGGCGTGTTGCCGGGTGCCGGTGCGTCGCTGGGCAGCTTCATCAGCTACACGCTGGAGAAGAAGGTCCTCGGCAAGAAAGGCAACTTCGGCGAAGGTGATCCGCGCGGCGTGGCCGCCCCGGAAGCCGGCAACAACGGTGCCGCCTCTGGCGCCCTGGTGCCGATGCTGACGCTGGGCGTGCCGGGCTCCGGCACCACCGCGGTGCTGCTGGCGATGCTGATCTCGCTCAACATCACCCCGGGGCCGCTGATGTTTACCCAGCACGGCGACATCGTGTGGGGCGTGATCGCGGCGCTGCTGATCGGGAACGTCATCCTGCTGCTGATGAACATCCCGATGGTCGGCATCTTCGTCAAGCTGCTGTCCGTGCCGCCCAAGTACCTGCTGCCGGTTGTGACCATGGTCGCCTTCGTGGGCATCTACTCCATCAGCCACTCGACCTTCGATCTGTACTTCATGGTCGCCTTCGGGGTCGCTGGCTACTTCCTGCGCAAGCTGGATATCCCGCTGGTGCCGGTCATTCTCGGCATGCTGCTGGGGCCGGAGATGGAGAAGAACCTGCGTCACGCCATGCAGCTGTCTGACGGCGACTGGACCATCCTGATCGGTAGCCCCTTGGCTGTGACCCTGTGGTGCATCGCCATCGCCGGTCTACTGCTGCCGGTGATCGTCGGCCCCATCCTGCGTCGCCGCATGAGCGCCGCCAAGGCCGCCACCGACGCCTGATCCTGGCCAGGGTCCGCGCCTCTCATGAGGTGACACGCCCTGAACGACAACGCCCTGAATGACAGCGCTCTGAAATGACGACGCCCCCGCCGGTCTTACCGGCGGGGGCGTCGTCATTTCAGCACTTCAAGACTCCCGTCACTGGTGAGCGCGCATCAGTCGCCCTGCTGCCACTGGGCGAGCAGGCGGTGGGCCTGGGCAGGCGTCAGGCGCGCCGTCGGGCCACTGAGCACGATGACTTCCGCCGGTGCCAGCCCCTCGTCGTGATGCTGGGCGACGCTGATCGCCAGCGCCGCCACCGACAGGCCGGCCGCCTCACCGGTCTCGATCTCGCCACTGTCGACACACTGCTGCAGCAAGACGGACAGCGCCTCATCGACCAGCTCGCCCTCCTCCAGTTGATGACGCAACGGCCACTGGCTGACATGCGCGTACTGGCACATCGCCTGACGCGGGCGTGTCACGCCCGCCACCGGGCGCGCCTCGGCCAGCGGGCCATGCTCGACCAGCATCAGGCTGGCCGTCTCGCCACTGGCGGCATTCAGCGCCGCCAGCCAGCCGCGCAGCTGAGCCTCTCGGGCCGGCAGCGCCGGCGCCAGCTGGGCAAAACGCCCCAGCGCCGCGCCGATGGAGTAGATGCCATGGCTGTCACGCGCCACATAGCCGAAGTGCTCAAGCGAGCCCATCAGCCGCAGAATCGTGCTCTTGTAGAAACCACTGGCCTGCGCCAGCTCGTTGAGCGTCAGGCGAGGGGTCGCGGGGGTAAAGGCTTCCAGCAGCGTCAAGGCACGCTCGACCGCTTCCACACGTTGATTGGCCATGCGGCGGGGCTCCCACGGCAGGTGAAGAACGAGGCTGACAGGCAACGTGTGCCATGCCGTCTCAATGGACTTGAATCATGCCATAACGTTCTGACAGACAGAACATGACGCGCCTGTCGCACTGACGATACTGGCCGTGCAGCGTGATAGAATGGTGAGCTACGACACTATTTCCGGTTACGTCCGCACAAGGTTCGCTAATGTCCATCTTCATCATCACCTTCGTGGTCTGCCTGATCGTCACCGTCGGCACCGTGGCCATGCTGATGATGTCGCGTACGCCGCGCTTTCGCACCGACTACAGCGACATCGCCCGCGTGCTGGACCAGGCGATCAGCGGCGAGATCAACGAGAACGAGTGGCACAGCGTGATCGGCTACCCGATTCGCCATGATGAGTATCTGGAGAGTCTGCGGCGCCGCTGCCAGGGCATCTTCGACAACCATGCCCGGCCGTGGCAGCTGGCCCAGGGCGGTGCGCTGTTCTCGCGCGCCGGTCGTGAAGAGCTCAACGTGCTGCTGGGCCATCTGCGTGCCCGCACCGGTGTCGCGGAGACTCGCGCCTGATGGCCGCCAGCGAGATGCGCCTGATCCCGCTCTCCAATCTGCGTGAGCACCACGATCACAGCTACCACCAGCTGGTGATCGGCCTCGATGGCCTGGCCGAGTTCGAGATCGAGGGCCAGGGTGGCGAGATTCGCCCGCTGACCGGCTGCATCGTGCCGGCCGATCATGTCCACTACTACGCGGGCATCGGCGAGAATCGCCAGCTGATTCTCGACCTGCCCGATGATGCCCCCTACCTGACCGGCCATCATCGCGAGCTCAAGCGCCTGTTCGAGCGCCCACGCTTCTTCACGCTGGACACCCGCCTGCGCGGCTATCTCGAATTCATGCTCGCGGAAGTCAACGACTACCAGCAGGCGCCGGGCGACCTGCTCGCCGCCACCTTCCTCGCCTGCCTGAACACGCGCATCGAAGAGCCGATGAGCGCGCTGAGCACCAGCGGTCGTCAACTGGATCTGGTCGCGCTCAACCGCTTCATCGACGCCAATCTCGGCCAGCGCCTCAGCGTGGCGGATCTTGCCCGCCAGTCGCATCTCTCCGAGCAGCATTTCAGCGAGCGCTTCCGCGTCCTGACCGGCCTCTCGCCCTATCAGTATCTGCTGCGCCGTCGGCTGGAAGAGGCGCGCCAGCTGCTGGGCACCAGCGAGCTTTCCCTGTCCCAGATCGCGGATCGCTGCGGCTTTGCCAACCAGAGCGCCCTGTCCCACGCCTTCCGCAAGCATCTCGGCTTCCCGCCTTCGGCACTGCGCAAGTCCTGATCGAGTCGGCAGGAGCCGGTGAGGCGTGCGTGTCAGGTCCGCCCGTGTGTCTGACACGCCGCTCTTCAATTCGCCCCTCAAGCCTCTACCACCTTGGTATAACAAGATCGCGTCATTTCGCGGCACAGCCTTCGACAAAGGTCGGAGAAGCGCGTCACTTTTCTGACATGCCCGTGAATTTGACATGCGCAGCCGAGAAATTGGAAAGACCCGCCCCCCTGCGCCACCCTACATTCTCAGTCATACATCCAGACGTGCCGCTGTCGCGCTTTCTGATGCGTTCTGCATCACTCCCGGCGCTGTGACTCGGCAATCCCATTCGGCGCTTCGACGCCCAGCAGCAAGGGGTTCGCACCATGACCACCTCCACTCCCTCCGATCAGTCCAGTGCAGTGAATGCCGCGATCGCCTCGGCCACGTCCACAGCCACGTCCCCGCAGTCCTCGACAAACGACAAGCAAGGGGTGCTCAAGGGCAATGTGCTCAAGGACAACATCCTGCGCAGTGACCAGATGCTGGCCGCCAGCACCTGGCAGCAGTCTCCGGAGGCGCTGTTCGCGCGCGTCAGCGACCACTACCTGGTCGATGAAAGCGCCTACGTCAGCGAGCTGGTCGGGCTGCTGAACGCCGAAGACAAGGATGCCAAGCGCATCGGCGACAAGACGGCCGAGCTGGTTCGCGAGATCCGCACCATGGACACCGCCGTCGATTCCATCGACGAGCTGCTGCAGCAGTACAGCCTCGACACCCAGGAAGGCGTGCTGCTGATGTGCCTGGCCGAGGCGCTGCTGCGCATTCCGGACAAGGAAACCGCCGATGCGCTGATCGAGGACAAGCTCGGCGTGGCCGACTGGAAGTCCCACCTGGGCCAGAGCGAGTCCTGGTTCGTCAACGCCTCCACCTGGGGCCTTCTGATGACCGGCAACGTCATCAAGATGGATCTGCCCAAGGGTGACGGCAAGCCGGCCACCTTCATCAACCGCATGGTCAATCGTCTCGGCGAGCCGGTCATCCGCCGCGCCATGTACCAGGCGATGAAGGTGATGGGCAAGCAGTTCGTGCTGGGCCGCGACATCAAGGAAGCGCTCAAGCGCTCCCAGCCGCTGTTCGACAAGGGCTACACCTATTCCTACGACATGCTGGGTGAAGCGGCCTGTACCCGCGACGACGCCAAGGGCTACTTCGACGACTACGCGCGTGCCATCCGCACCGTCGGCGAAACCTCGCGCAAGCTGAAGGAAGGCACCCCGTCGCCGTCCGTCTCCATCAAGCTGTCCGCTCTGCATCCGCGCTATGAATTCGGCCGTCGTGAGCAGGTGCTGGAAGAGCTGGTGGCAAGCGTGCGTGAACTGGCCGGCATCGCCCGCGAGCTGAACGTCGCCATCACCATCGATGCCGAGGAAGTCGATCGCCTCGAGATCTCGCTGGAAGTGTTCCGCGCCGTCTACGAGAGCGACACCTGCCGCGGCTGGGGCAAGTTCGGCCTCGTCGTGCAGGCCTACTCGACACGTGCCCTGCCGACCCTGCAGTACCTGAACCGCATCGCCGACCTGCAAGGCGACGAGATCCCGCTGCGTCTGGTCAAGGGCGCCTACTGGGACAGCGAGATCAAGGAATCCCAGGAGCTGGGTGTCGAAGGCTATCCGGTGTTCACCCGCAAGGCCTCCACCGACGTCAGCTACCTGGTCTGCGTGCGCTTCCTGCTGTCCGAGAACACTCGCGGACGCATCTACCCGCAGTTCGCCACCCACAATGCCCACACCATCAGCACCATCCTGGATGTGGCCAACGCCGGCGAGACACGTCAGTTCGAATTCCAGCGTCTGCACGGCATGGGCGAAGCCCTGTATGAAGCCGCGCTCAAGCGTGCCCCCAAGGGGACCTGGTGCCGTATCTATGCGCCGGTCGGCGCGCACAAGGACCTGCTCCCGTACCTGGTACGTCGTCTGCTGGAGAACGGGGCCAACTCCTCGTTCGTTCACCAGCTGGTCGACCCGCGCGTGCCGGTCGAGAGCCTGTGCACCCACCCTGTGGTCACGCTCAATCAGTACAAGACCTACCACAACCCACGCATCGCGCTGCCGCCGAACATCTATGGCGCAGACCGCCTGAATTCACGGGGCATCAATCTGAACATCAATAGCCAGTACCAGCCGCTGATCGACGAGATGGCCACGCACATGGACACCACCTACGACGTGCGTCCGCAGCTGGCCTTCGATGTCGAGGTCAATGCCGAGCGTCGTCAGGCCGTCACCTGCCCGTTCGACCGTCGTGACACCCTGGGCCACGTGCAGTGGACCAGCGCCGAGGAAGCCTCCAAGGCCATCGACGCCGCCTGGGCTGCCTTCCCGCGCTGGGAGCAGACGCCGGTCGAGGAACGCGCCGCGATTCTCGAGCGCTTCGGTGACCTGATGGAAACCCACACCGCCGAGCTGATGACCCTGTGCTCCCGCGAGGGTGGCAAGCTGCTCACCGACGGCATCGCCGAGATCCGTGAAGCGGTCGACTTCTGCCGCTACTACGCCAACCGTGCGCGTGCCGACTTCGCCGAGCCGACCGAGCTGCAGGGCCCGACCGGCGAGCACAACCAGATCATGCTCGGCGGCAAGGGCGTCTTCGCCTGCATCAGCCCGTGGAACTTCCCGGTCGCGATCTTCTGCGGCCAGATGGTCGCCGCCGCCGTCACCGGCAACACCGTGGTCGCCAAGCCCGCCGAGCAGACCTCGCTGGTCGCTCACCGCGTGGTCGAGCTGCTGCGCGAAGCCGGCATGCCGCACGATGTCGTCCAGCTGCTGCCGGGCGATGGCCCGACCGTGGGTAGCGTGCTGTCCAGCGACCCGCGCATCACTGGCGTGTGCTTCACCGGCTCCACCCAGACCGCGCAGATCATCAACCGCTCGCTGGCCGCGCGTGAGAACGCTCCGCTGCCGACGCTGATCGCCGAGACCGGTGGCCTCAACGCCATGATCGTCGACTCCACCGCCCTGCCGGAGCAGGTCGTCAATGACGTGGTGCAGTCCGCCTTCCAGAGTGCCGGTCAGCGCTGTTCCGCCCTGCGTGTGCTCTACGTGCAGGAAGACGTCGCCGAGCGCGTCATCGGCCTGCTCAAGGGCGCGATGGACGAGCTGAAGATCGGCGACCCGCGTGATCTGGGCACCGACGTCGGCCCGGTCATCGACGAGGAAGCGCGTGCCGGTCTGCTCAAGCACATCGAGGAATATCGCAGCCAGGGCCGCGTGATCGCCGAAGCCGCCGTCGACAAGACCATCACCGAGCACGGCACCTTCGTCGCGCCGGTCGCCCTGCGCATCGATGGCATCGATAGCCTGGAAAGCGAGCAGTTCGGTCCGGTCCTGCACATCGCGACCTGGAAAGGCGGCGAAGTGGACAAGGTCATCGATACCATCAATGGCCTCGGCTACGGCCTGACCTTCGGTGTGCATTCGCGAAACGAAAGTTTTGCTAATGCCGTTGCACAGAAAATTCGTGTTGGTAATGTCTACGTCAACAGGAATATCATCGGTGCTGTGGTAGGTGTACAGCCGTTTGGTGGCCAGGGCTTCTCTGGTACTGGCCCGAAAGCCGGCGGCCCGCACTACCTGCACCGCTTCGCTACCGAGAAGACCCGTACCGTCAACACCACGGCTCTCGGCGGCAACGCGTCTCTTCTCGCCATGGGCGACGAATGACCGACGCTGCCAGCTCTCGCGGCAGCAGCAGAGGTCATGCCTGGCGGAAGACTGCATGCTGGACGTGCATGAGGTAGCCAGGTGACAGGGCATCAGGACGATGCCCAGTGGATGACGGCGAGCAAGCCGTCATCTGCCCCGGACACCGACAGGGACGCCCACGGACATGAATCGCCAGCGACTGGCCCCTCATGCTCGTGCCCTGCGGTGTCCGTTGCCGTTTCCCCTTTTGACTCGACGGCAATATGCGGGGACGGACGAACGTCAGAAGATTCGTTTATGCGCTAGTCTGAACGTACAAGATTGGCAGGAACTTGCGAGAGCCACCGCGACAAGGCCCTCGAAGGACGTTAGATGCATGACGCAGGACTCCCGGCGACGGTCTGACAGGAACCGTCACTGGCAGTGAATCATCACGACGCTCGCCGTCCGACAACAATAAATGCAAAGGATTTACTCCACGATGGTCGATAACAGCCCCACCATACTCATCACGTTCGCTATCTATCTGGCGGTGATGCTCGGCATTGGCCTGCTGGCCTACAAGCGCACCTCCAACATGTCGGATTACATCCTGGGTGGCCGCTCATTGGGCCCCTGGACATCCGCCATTTCCGCCGGCGCATCTGACATGTCCGGCTGGCTGCTGCTGGGCCTGCCCGGCGCTGCCTACCTCAGCGGCCTGTCCGCTGCCTGGATCGGCATCGGTCTGCTGGCCGGTACCTGGCTCAACTGGCTGATCGTCGCCAAGCGCCTGCGTATCTACAGCTTCGTCGCCAGCGACTCGCTGACCCTGCCGGATTACTTCGAGAAGCGCTTCCGCGACAACTCCAAGATGTTGCGCGTCATCTCGGCCGTCTTCATCCTGCTGTTCTTCCTCTTCTACACCAGCTCCGGTCTGGTGGCAGGTGGCAAGCTGTTCGAGACCGTCTTCGGCCTCGACTACACCATCGCCGTGACCGTCGGTACCATCGCCATCGTGTCCTACACCTTCTTCGGCGGCTTCCTCGCCGTGTCGTGGACTGACCTCATCCAGGGTCTGATGATGGCTGTTGCCCTGATCGTGGTGCCCATCGTGGCACTCACCGACATGGGTGGCGTGGCAGAAGCGACCTCGCGCATCACTGCCGAGAACCCGCTGCTGCTGGAATGGTTCCGTGACGCCTCCACCGGCGAAGCGCTGACCCTGGTCGGCATCGTCTCCTCACTGGCGTGGGGCCTGGGCTACTTTGGTCAGCCGCATATCCTGGCGCGTTTCGCGGCCATCCGCAGCGAGAAGGACATCGGCGCGGCCCGTACCATCGCCGTCGTCTGGTCTGCACTGGGTCTGTTCGCGGCCATCTGTATCGGCCTGCTGGGTCTCGTCTACGTGCCGAAGGACCTGGCCGACAGCGAGAAGATCTTCATGGTCATGGTGAACTTCATCTTCCACCCGGCGGTTGCCGGCGTGCTGCTGGCCGCCATCCTGGCTGCCGTGATGTCCACCGCTGACTCCCAGCTGCTGGTGTCGTCCTCTGCCCTCGCCGATGACTTCTACAAGGCGCTGTTCAAGAAGAATGCGACCCAGTCCGAGCTGGTGTGGGTCGGTCGCTTCGCGGTGGTCGGTATCGCCATCATCGCCTGGATCCTGGCGCTGGACCCGAACTCCAGCGTGCTGGGTCTGGTGTCCTACGCCTGGGCCGGCTTCGGTGCCGCCTTCGGTCCGGCTCTGATCATGTCGCTGTACTGGCGTCGCATGAACCGCTTCGGCGCGCTGGCCGGCATCATCGTCGGTGGCGTGACCGTGGTGGTCTGGAAGCAGCTTTCCGGTGGCATCTTCGATCTCTACGAGATCGTGCCGGGCGTCATCTTCGCCTACATCGCCATCTACGTGGTCAGCATCATGAGCGCAGCACCGGCTGATGAAATCACCACGGAATTCGACAAGGTCGAGAACCACGCCTGATCGAGGTGTGACAATACACTGTTGAAGCCTGTACCTATTGCCGTTCATATCGGCAATACGACAACGCCGCCCCTCGGGGCGGCGTTGTCGTTCATTGCAACTTGTCCTCACTGACTCTCGCTGTCATGGCCCCTCCCTCATATGAGCCCCGCATGGCCTGGGCACATGAGTGACTCGCATGGCCTAATCACATTGGCGAGGCTTGCGGAAATCGATTACCCAGACTCCCTCTTGCAACGACAGCGCTGGCAACGGCACGTGAGACTGCACTTGCGACAGAACTTGAGATTGAGCGGATGAAGGAGCTGAGGGCTGGCTGGTGGGCTGATCGGAGGCCTGACTGACAGCATCGCCCGGCGCACAGGGCGACCGCGCTTGCAGGCGTGCCTTGAGCGCCTCATCGCGCAGCAAGGTCACCGCGCTAGCGCCCGCCAGGCGCAGCCGCACCACGGCCCAGTAGTTGTCGGGCGTGAAGGCTGCGACCAGATTCTGGCCTACGGCCGCCACCTGCTGGCGAGCGACCCGCGCCAGTGGCGCCACTGGCGCCTCGCCCAGCACCAGTACCGGCAAGGCATCGCGCGGCTGGTAGCGCTCGGCGTCGCGGGGCGAGTCCAGCGGCAGGCCCTGCTCCCGCGCCTGAGCTACGAGGGTGCGCGCCAGCTGTGTCTCATGGACCTGTTGGGCGGCCAGCGCATTGCTCCAGGCGGCGAAGATCACCCCATGGCGCACCAGCAACAGACAGGCGACGATCAACAGACACGGCTTCAACGGGCACTGCATCACACGCCGCCAGACAGGTGTCTTGCGCTGCGTGTTGGCCGCTTCCGTCATGCTCGGCGTTGCGCTGGCGTCGGCACTCGCTCTCACGCTCTCTCTTGCTCTCACGCTCAGTGCCAGCATCAGGGCGCCACCCAGCAGCGGCCCCCAGGCGATCAGGGTGCGCGAATGAAATACCGGCTCGGCCAGCAACAGCATCGGCCCCCACAGGGCGGGAACCAGCAGCAGCGCCCACAGGACCCAGCTCATGCGCTGCAGCGATAGCTGGCGCGCCAAGCGAGACCTGCCCTCGGGGGCGCCAGCGGCCTCGGCGTGACGAAAAGGCGCGCCGCGAGGCAGGAGTCGCAACAGCGCTGCCCCGGCCAGCAGCGCCAGACTGAGCAACAGCGTGACCTGCCCCAGCCCCTCACGCAGCGCGCCCAGCGCCACGTTCAGGTTGTGCTCGATCCCTGCCAGCAAGGCCTGAGGGTCGGCGAAGGGCAGCATCTGGCCATGCTGCTGACTGTACTCCCCCGCCACCAGCAGCCGCGTGATGGGCAGATAGAGCAGCAAGGCGACGGCGGCCAGCGCCCCACGCTGCAACAGCATCCGCCAGCGCGACCACAGTGAGGTGCTGGTAGCGCCCGCGAACAGGGCCTCGAGCAGACTCAGCACCAGAAAGGCATTCAGGGCCGGTTGATAGCAGCAAAGCGCCAGCAGCAACAGCAGCAAGGCGCTCAGCGGCGGCTGCCAGGCCTGCCATGGGCCTCGCCCTTCGCTTATCCCTCCGGCTGGCTCTCCCTCCGCCCTGCTTTTCCCGCCAGCACGCAGCACCAGACTGGCCAGTATGGCGCTGGCCAGCGCCACGCTCATCGGCAGGCTGTCGAAGGCGTAACTGAAATTCTGCAGGGTGAAGGGCGTCAGCCAGATCAGCGCATTGCCCACTACACAGCCCGCCAGCGAAAGCCCCGGCAGCCATCGCCACCAGGCCAGCGCCATGCCCGCCGCCAGTCCCCAGGCCGCCAATTGCGGCAAGGGCGCGACATTGACCAGCACATCGCCGAAGCCCAGCAGACGCATGATGCCCTCGGCGGCCGGGCGCGCATTGAGCATCCAACCGAAATAGCCATCCAGCGCACGGCTCATGTCATCCAGATACAGCGCGCGCGTGGCAATCAGCAGCACAAGCCCGAGGCCGATCACCACCAGACTGGCAAGCAGAATGCGCGATGCCTGACGCCGTCTGGCATCAGCGGCATCACACGCTTGGGACAACAGCTGCGACCTTGTCATGCACTGGACTCCCGATCAGAACGATACCCAGGACGGATGACGTCGAGAGTACCTGACTCGGGGCGCGATGGAATGCCCCGACGAAAGCCCATGAAAAACGCCACCCGAGGGTGGCGTTGTCGACATGCCTACGTGATGCGGAAGTTACTCGGCCGGCGTGCTGGCCTGATGGAAGTGCACATCGCGCTGCGGATAGGGAATGCTGATGCCGCGCTCATCAAAGGTCAGCTTGATGCGTTCGGTCATGTCCCACTTCAGCGCCCAGTAATCGGAGGCCTGGCACCACATGCGAAAGTTGAAGTTGACCGAGCTGTCGGCCAGCTCTGACACGGCGATCAGGTGGGACGGCTCCTTCATGATGCGCTCGTCACCGGCGACCAGCTCCTCGAGCACCGCCTTGACCTGACGGATGTCGTCGTCATAGCTGACACCGACGACCAGGTCCAGACGACGCGTCGGCAGCGCCGAGTAGTTGGTGATGGTGTTGGACATGACGCTGGAGTTCGGCACGGTGACCTTGCGGTTGTCCGGCGTCACCAGGCGGGTCTGCAGCATGGTGATCTGATCGACGCTACCGGAGGTGCCGGCGGCTTCGACGTAATCGCCCTTCTTGAACGGACGCAGCGTGACCAGCAGGAAGCCGGAGGCCAGATTGGACAGCGAGCTCTGCAGCGCCAGACCGATCGCCAGACCCGCCGCACCCAGCGCGGCGATCATGGAGGTGGTATCGACGCCGAGCTGATCCAGAGCGGTCAGCAGCACCATGACCACCAGGATGGCGTAGGCGATCTGGCCGACGAAACCGGCCGCCGCCTCGTCCATGCTCTTGCGGTGCAGCAGCGAGGTCGCCCACTGGGTCAGACGCTTGGCGACCCACATGCCGAAGACCAGCACGGCCAGCGCCGACAGCAGGGTTCCGCCCCATTGCAGCCCTATCTCGAACAGCTGACTGGTATCCATGGGAATGGCATTCAAAAATTCCACGACAACTCCTTGAGCATCCCTTGCGTGGCAGTCAGCAGACCACCGGGTGCTTTATCATTATAGGGCACGAGGCGCGCGCCGAGGACGCACTGACACTCGGCCGAACGGATCATTGGGTATTCACGCGCGCACAATTTACCTGACTATCGACGTCACGTCAGTGCTCTTGCGCCCGGGGCCGCGTGCTCTGCTCTGCGCTCATCACGCCATTCATCACGGTATCCATCACGCCAGTCCTCAATTCAGGGCGCACTCCAATTCAGGGCGCACTTAAATTCAAGGCACCCTTCAATCCAGGGCATACGTCAGGGCTGCGCCCGAGCGGGCGTCAGTCCCAGCGGTGAGCGCAGCGTCAGCGCGTCCAGGCGCAGGCCCACGGGAAACTTGTTGGCATCCAGGCCCGCATCACGCGGCGCGATGGGCGGCGGCCCCTTGAGGGTCAGGCTGAAGCTGCCGTCGCTCGCGATCAGCGCGGCGGGCACCTCGACCTCGAAGCGCTCATAACGGCCGCCTACCGGCCAGCGCGTGACGGTCTGCTCCCCGATCATGACTTCCACCGGCAGCGCGGCGGCCGAATCCGGGAAACGTGACAGCTCAAGCGCCACGACCACGGCCTGCGAGCCTGCCGGCGAGACCTCGGGTGCGACCCGCAGGCGCAAGGTGACCTCCGCCAGCCGCGCACTGACCGGCACGTCTGGCTGGGGCGAGTAGAAACCGGCCCACAGCACGCCACAATTGCCCAGCGACTCGCCCTTGCGGACGGGGTAGCGCTCACCGGGCGTCAGTACCGGCACCTCGCCCATCGGCCGGTAGCAGGTGGTGGCATGCTCGATGAAGTAGCGCCGATAGTGATCATCGACCCTGGGCGTGCGCGCCAGCCACAGCAGGGTGAGTTCGAAGGCCAGCACCACCACGGTGGCCAGCAGCCACCAGATCCGCTGGCTGCGCCGTGGCCGTGGCGCGCCATACAGGGCATCAGACGAGCCAGAAGACGGTGTCATACCAGTTCTCCACCAGCCAGAGATTAGCGAGCGCGCCCAGCATGACCAGGCCCCAGGCCAGCGTGCGTGGCAGACGAGTGAGCAGGTCATGCAGGGCCAGCACGAACACCGGCATGCCGATCATGTAGCGCGGAATGGCGTCCAGCCCGGTCGCCAGCGGTACGAACAGCGTGAAGCCCGCCAGCCCCATCTCAAGCCAGCGCCGCTGCACGCCCAGCCAGCCGATCAGGCCGACACCGATCAGTGCCATACTCGCCTGCCACGCCGGGCGCAGCGTCTCCGGCGCGCTCTGCCAGTAGCTCAGCCCTTCAATGAGGTTGGTGAGGGGATTGCCCATCTCACGGCCCCAAGAAATCTGCACATGGCTGAAGGCCAGCGCATCGCCCGTCCGGTGGTAGAGCAGCGCCATGAACAGAAACAGCCCCAAGGGCCCCACCACGCCGATCAGCAGCCAATCGGGCCGCCGCCACAGCTCGGCGAAGGCGCGTAGGCGCAGGCGCGCCACAAGCTCGATTCCCATCGCGATGACCCAGAACACCCCGGTGGCGCGGGTCATCGACAACAGCAGTGTCCAGAGCATCACGCGGCCGGTGCGCTGACAGCGCCAGTCGATCAAAGACGCCAGACACAGCAGCCAGAACAGTGACTCGGAATAGAGCGCGCTGAAATAGAAGCTGTACGGCATGCTGGCTGCCAGCCACACGAACAGCAGCAACGGCGCGCCGGGCCGCGTGATGGCCAGATAGCGACAGCCCAGCCCCAGCGCCACGGCCAGCAAGGCATTGCTCAGGAGCACGCCCATCAGTTCGGGGTCCAGTTGACCGCCCAGCGTCACCAGCCACAGCAGCGCCGGATAGAGCGGGAAGAACGCCCAGTTGGCAGCGTCGCCGTCGCTCATGCCGCGCGCCTCGACATCGTAGCCGCGCGTCATGATGCCCTTGAACCAGCTGCCGTCGAACTGCGCCATGGCGTGCAGATAGCTGTGATCGCCCCACAGCGCGATGGCGAGCCAGACTGCGCGTGTCACCAGCAGCGCCAGCAGGATATGCCCCCAGGGAATGCGCACGGCCTGCGCCCGCGCGAGTGCCTCGGCAGGGGGCGGCGTCTCGGCTGCCAATGTCTTGAAGCGCTCCCCCAGCGTCGAGCGCGGTCCTGCGGTGACGCTGTCATTCATGCATGGTCTTCCTTGAAGGCCCACAGCCGTGAGGCCAGATAGGTCACGATCGGCACCGAGAGCGTGGCGATCGCGATGGCGACGAAGCCCGACAGATCAAGCCCCTGCATCAGCAGTGCCAACAGGCCATTGTTGAGCGCGAAGCCGCCCGCCGCGACCAGTCCGAAGCGCCAGGCACTGCCCTGGCGCTTGAAGGTCAGCCGCCGGTGGCCGACCAGCGAGACCTGAAAGGCGACGCAGAAGGCAATGATGTTGGCGACGAACTCATTGAGCTGCGGCCACAGGAACAGCAGCAAGGCGGCGACGCCCAGGTGCACGCCCGTCGCGGCCAGCCCGACCAGCCCGAAGCGGGTCGCGGTGCCCGCCTCCTCCCTGGCGCGCGCAGTGACTGGCCTGTCGGACTCGCTGACGCCCTCACGATCAGCGCTCAAGTGATTCACCTCGCGCCGCATCGCGTGACGCGCCGCGCACGACTCGCGCAGTGCTCAGGCCGCTGTCGAGGCCCCTGTCCGGTGACACGCTGCCCGGCGGGCTGTCGTGCAGGCTGTCATGGTCGATAAGGTAAAGCGGACGCTGCTTGGTTTCCATGAACAGACGACCGAGGTATTCGCCCAGCACGCCGATCGAGATCAACTGCATGCCGCCGAAGAACAGGATCGCGACCATCAGAGAGGCATAGCCCGGCGCATCGGCGCCGAACAACACCGTCTTGCTGATGATCACCAGGATATAGAGGAAGGACAGAGCGGCGACGACACTGCCGATATAGGTCCAGACCCGCAGCGGCCAGGTCGAGAAGCTCACCACGCCATCGAGGGCGAAGTTCCACAGCTTCCAGTAGTTGAACTTGGTGGTGCCGGCCGTGCGCGACGGGCGCTGGTAGGTGACGCCCACCGAGCGATAGCCGGGCCATGAGAACAGGCCCTTCATGAAGCGATTGCGCTCGGGCAGGCGCCGCAGCGCCTCGACGACACGGCGGTCCAGCAGGCGGAAGTCGCCCGCATCGCGTGGTATCTCGGTGAAGGTCAGGCGGTTGAAGACGCGGTAGAACCAGCCTGCCGTCTTGCGTTTGGTGGCGGTGTCCTCATGACGCGCGGCGCGTACGCCATAGACCATGTCGTAGCCGGCCTGCCATTGGCTGATGAACTCGAGGATCACCTCCGGCGGGTCCTGCAGATCGACATCCATCGGCACGACGGCATCGCCACGCGCCTGCTCGATGCCGGCGGACATGGCCGCTTCCTTGCCGAAGTTGCGTGTCAGGCTCAGGTAGCGCACGCGGGCATCGCCGGCCGCCGCGGCCTCCAGACACGCCAGGGTGCCATCGGTTGAGCCATCATCGACGAACAGCACTTCAAGATGCGGCACCTGTGAGCCCAGGGTCTTCTCGATGGCCTCCAGAAAGAGACCGATGGTCTCCTCCTCGTTCATCACCGGCACCACCAATGACAAGACCCAGTCACCGGAAAGGCGGCGCGACATGTCGCGGGGAATATGCCCCGACGAGGACGAGGACTGCCGGCCAGACGTCTGGCCGCAGGATGCATCAGCTGAGGACCGCATGGTATTTCCTCCATCGAGAGCCCCGTCATTCATGCACGCCAGGGCATCATCATCTGACAAGGTGAGAGTGAAGAGGACACAGGTGCTGCACCAGCGGCTTACCAGACACTCTCCCGCTCTCGATCGGCGCCTCTCCTCCCTCCGCTCCATTACCTCTTGGGGCCGAGGGCGACGAATACAACGCAGCGTCAATGCGGATGGCGGCCAGCGCGAAAGGGCCTGCCAGCTGCAAGAATCCGTGAAAAGCCCCGCACAGCGCCAGACATCGGCAAGGGCCTGCAAGAGCCAGCAAGGGTTTACGATGGCCTGCGGGGCCGGCGAAGGCTTGCGAGAGCGGTCTGCGCGGGGCAATGAGCGCGACGCCACCTCGCTGCGTTATAGAGCCTGCGGCCTCAACAAGTAAAGCCTGAATCACTCAAGGGCTCGCAAGCCATGCCCTTGAGCCATGCCTTTAGCCCTAAACAAACACGGCCGCTCCAGGGAGCGGCCGTGTTTGTTGATGTAATGAATAGAGCCTGCGCAATCGGGTTACTGGCTGGACGCGAGGGTCACCAGCGTGATGAGCAGAAGACACCAGCTCAGCGGCGCCCCCAGCAGCCAGGCGCGGGTCGCATGGCGCGGCACCAGACCGACGCCATGCGTGAAGCCGGCGCCCAGCCCCCACAGCGCGACCAGCAACATCAGATAGCGCGGTCCTGTCTGCATCGAGGCTATCGCATCCGGCCCCAGCAGCATCCAGATGGCCACCATGGCAGACAGCAGCAGCGAGGCCAGGTGGGCAGGTCGAGTTCGGCACCAGGCCGGTGGTCGTGAGGCGTACCAGGGTCGTGACATCGAGCTCTCCTTGATCGGAACAGTCAGCGGCGCAGAAGTAACGTTGGGGGCCGCCTCACTCAATCATCGTCAAAGGTGTGGGTCTGCTCAAGCCACAATGCATTGATGATGCCCGCGAAGCAGGCCAGCAACACACCGAGAATCCAGGCGAAATACCACATGGTGTCGTCTCCTGACGAGGGCAGTGCCCTCGTCTTTTGATAGCAAATGGGAGCAATTGGCTCAGCTAGCTCAACTCAACTCAACTCAATACAGACTGTGACCGTCCTGCTCGATATGCGCGACGGTGACGCGACGCCACATCTTCACGTAGCACCAGGTGGTGTAGAGGATGATGGTCGGCACCATCACCAGACCCGCCACGGTGACGATGGAGAGCGTCAGCTCGCTGGAAACGGAATCCCACAGCGTCAGGCTGGCCTCGCTCATGCGCGAGGACGGCACGATGAACGGGAACATGCTGATGCCCGCGGTGGCGACCACACCCCCTACCCCGACGGAGCTTGCCGTGAAGGCCGCGCCGCCCTTGCGCCGGGCCGACAGCACCATCGCGGCCAGCACACCGACCACCGCGCTGAGCGGTGCCAGCAGTGTCAACGGCTCACGCGCATAGACATCCAGCCAGCTGCCCGGCCCGACCTGCTTGTCGAGCAGCTTCAGGGCCGAGGCGGTATCGCCCATCTGATCGATGCTGTAGCCCATGCCGGACAGCCACACCCACAGGCCGCCCAGCGCGAACAGCCCCAGCGTCAAAAGGCCCAGCGGCTGCACCAGACGCGCGCTGCGTGCGGCGACGGCCTCATCGGCACGTGCCACCAGCCAGGTACCGCCATGCAGCATCACCATCACCACGGACAGCGCGGCGCACAGCAAGGCGAAGGGGTTGAACAGGCCCAGGTAGCTGCCGGCATAGCTGGCACGCATGAACTGATCGACTTCCAGCGGCACGCCCTGCAGCAGATTGCCGAAGATCAGCCCGAAGAAGGCGGTGGGAATCAGGCTGCCGGCGACGATGCCGCGGTCCCACCAGCCACGCCACTGGGTGTTCTCGAGCTTGGAGCGGTAGTCAAAGCCCAGCGGACGGAAGAACAGCGAGAACAGGATGGTCAGCATCGCGAAATAGAAGCTGGAGAACACGGCGCCGTAGACCACAGGCCACACCGCGAACACCGCGCCGATGGCGGTGACCAGCCATACCTGATTGCCATCCCAGTGCGGCGCCAGGGTATTGATCACCACGCGGCGCTCGCTGTCATTGCGGCTGACCAGCGGCATCAGCATCGCCGCGCCCATGTCCATGCCATCGGTGATGACGAAGCCGATCAGCAGCAGCCCTACCGCCACCCACCAGAACAGCTTGAGGATCTCGTAATCCCACATGATCCGTTACTCCTTGAATGACAGCGAAGGATTGAGTGACATGCCGTCATCTTCGGACATGGCGCCATGGTGGATGCCGCCGCGCTCGAAGTGATAGCGACCGGTGTGCAGGGAAGACGGCCCCTTGCGCGCGAAGTGGAACATCAGCCACATCTCGATGACGAAGAACAGGCTGTAGAAGGCCAGGAAGCCACCGATGGACCACCACAGATCGGACTCATCCAGACTCGAGGCCGCCATGAAGGTCGGCAGAATCTCCCCCACCGCCCACGGCTGACGCCCGAATTCGGCCACGAACCAGCCGGTTTCCACGGCGATGAACGGCAGCGGGATCGACAGCAGACAGATCCACAGGAAGGGCCGCACGTCGAAGCGCTGCTTGGCGGTCATCCACACCGCCGCGATGAAGATCACCAGCATCGCCATGCCGCAGGCGACCATGATGCGGAACGAGAAGAACATCGGCGCGACCGGCGGAATCGAGTCTGCGGCGGCCTTGTCGATCATCTCCGGCGTGGCATCTGACGGCGTCTCGACGTAGCGCTTAAGCAGCATGCCGTAACCGAGATCATCCTTGACCGCATCGAAGGCCTTGCGGGTCGCGATGTCGTCCTGGCCATCGCGCAGCTGCTGGAGCAGGTCATAGGCCTGCATGCCATTGAGGATGCGTCCGCGGTGCTCCTCGGTCAGCTCCTTGATGCCGGGGATCTCGGTATCCAGCGAGCGCGTACCGATCAGGCCCATCACATAGGGAATATGGATGCCGTAATCGGTGTGCTGGGTCTCCTCGTTGGGCAGACCGATCAGCGTGAAGGACGCCGGCGCCGGCTCGGTTTCCCACATCGCCTCGATGGCGGCCATCTTGGCCTTCTGGACATCCCCGACCTCGTAGCCGGACTCATCGCCCAGCACGATCACCGAAGCCACCGAGAACAGGCCGAAGGCGGCGGCGATGGCGAAGCTGCGCTTGGCAAAGCCCAGGTCACGACCCTTGAGCAGGTAGAAGGCGCTGATGCCGAGCACGAACATGGCGCCTGTCACATAGCCTGCCGACACGGTATGCACGAACTTGGCCTGGGCGACCGGGTTGAAGATGACATCCGCGAAGCTGGTCAGCTCCATGCGCATGGTCTCGAAATTGAAGGCCGCACCGACCGGATTCTGCATCCAGCCGTTGGCGATCAGGATCCACAGCGCCGAGAAGTTGGAGCCGAAGGCCACAAGCCAGGTCACCATCAGGTGCTGACGCTTGGTCAGGCGGTCCCAGCCGAAGAAGAACAGGCCAACGAAGGTGGACTCGAGGAAGAAGGCCACCAGGCCCTCGATGGCCAGCGGCGCACCGAAGATGTCGCCGACGTAATGCGAGTAGTAGGCCCAGTTGGTGCCGAACTGGAATTCCATCGTCAGGCCAGTGGCCACGCCGAGCGCGAAGTTGATGCCGAACAGCTTGCCCCAGAATTTGGTCATGTCCTGGTAGACCTGCTTGCCGGTCATGACATACAGGGATTCCATGATGGCCAGCAGGAAGGCCATGCCGATGGTCAATGGTACGAACAGGAAGTGGTAGAGCGCGGTCATGCCGAACTGGAACCGCGACAGCTCCACGACGGTATCGGAGATCATGTCTTAACCCCTTTGCGATAAGGCGGACGGTCAGGCTGCCGTCCCTGCATGCGCTTGCCACCGACGTCGGACGGACACATCAGGCCGACTCTCGCCGGCAAGCACACAGGCAATGGCACCGTGGCACCAAGACCTTGGTCGACATTGTCTACCCTCCCGCGCCAGTCTCCAGATGTCAGGTTGTCGCACTCACCGGGCGCATGTCGCACCCGCTACCTCCGCCAAGTACCTGCTGTCACTGGACAACTCCGCTGCAAGCCGCATGGATGCTGGAGCGACGGGCCTCGCTGGCCTGGCGCCATCTCAACGCTGACTCTGCGCACCCCTGCGCGCGCTGCGACCATCGACCACACTGCGACGTTGCACCACGCCGCGACCGACTGGCGCACCCAAGCGGCGCCAGCCGCCGCGCAGCAAGCCATCACGGCCCCGCGCCATTGACGCGCTGGGAAGGAGAGTTTTGTCCCGCAGGCCTGTCACTTCCCCAGCAGGCTAACTATCATGGCCAGTCATCGCAGCGCTCACCGACAAGGATTGCCAGTGCACGCTTACCGCCTATCACCCGAGACCGTGATTCCTACCTGACATGACGCATCGCTCCCCCATTCATCCCTCTGCTGGTCACACCGCCACCACCAGCCCCAGCGCCACGGCGCCGCGCGGCCACGGCGATTACTGCGAAGCCGGCCTCGCCCGTCTGCTGGAGCAGCACGACCTCAATAGCTTCGATGCCCTGTGGCAAGTGGCAGCCCACGACGTCGACGCGCCGAATCGTGAACGCGGCGGCGTCTCGACGGTTTCGCTGCTGACGCTCGAGGATGAGGACGGCAACAGCCATCGCCTCTATCTCAAGCGCCAGACCAACCACCTGGGCCGCAGCCTGGCGCGCCCGCTGGGCGAGCCGACCTTCTCTCGTGAATGGCGTGCCATCCGCCACTATCACGCGCTGGGAATACCGGCAGTGGACGCCGGCTGGTACGGCGAGCGGCGTGCTGGCCGGGAATGGCGCGCCATCCTGATCACCTTCGATCTCGCCGAGCGCGATGATCTGGATCACTGGCATGAACGCTGGTCAGAGCTCGATGCGGGCATGCGCTCTCAGGTCATCACCGCCAGCGCCCGCCTCGTGCGCGAGATTCACCAGGCTGGCCTGATGCATGGCTGTCTGTTCCCCAAGCACCTTTTCCTGAGTCGCCCGCCGAGTGAGTCGCCGGACAGCACCTGGCAGATGGACGCCGTCATCATCGACCTCGAGAAGACGCGCCGCTTCGTGCTGCGCCGCCACGAGTGCCTGCGCGATCTCTACGTGCTGTGGCGCCGCCTGAAGGGCTGGCAGCACGATGAATGGCGACAATTTCTTGCCGTCTACCGCGATGCGGATGCGCAGAGCGCCGAGGTCAGTCAGTGGCTGAAAGAGCTGGAAGCACGCGCCGCACGCAAGCGGCGCTGAGCCTGCAGAAGCCGGTGACGGTCTTTGGCGTAGTGAGCAATAACCTCGCGCACGGCATGCGACCAAGGTCTTGGTCACCTTGCGCGAGGATGAATGAGGATGTCGCTCGAATGCGTCAGCACAAGTCTCACTCGTGAGACATTAAACTTCCCTGAAATAATCGGTAACATCCGCTAACAGGACACCTAATAAGTTTTCAAACAACGTTCTAAAAAAATGCTTGCCAAACAGAACGCTGTTTTTTATAGTTTGCAGCGTCCCCTGATCGACGCAGCCACGCAGAGCACACGGCCCAAGCCGTAGGGTAGCGAGGCACTGCTGACAGGCAGCTCACGAAGCCAAGCTTCAAGGAGAATTACACATGAAAGCTATCAAGATCCTGACCGCTACTGTTATCGCCGGCACCATGGCTATGGGCGCACAATCCGCCATGGCATATGGCAAGGGTGATACCTTCCTGCGCGGTGGCGTTGCCAAGGTCGACGGCAAGAGCAACAACGGCAACGGTCTGATCGCCAAGGACGAGTCTGGCTTCGCCGGTTCCGTGGGCTACATGTTCCACGACAACCTGGCCATCGCCCTGCAGTCCACTGAAGAATTCAGCACTGACTGGGAAAACAGCGCCGGTGGTTTCGATCAGATGCCGATCAACCTGATGCTGCAGTACTACCCGCTGGGCGGTACTGAAGCCCGCGTCCAGCCGTACGCTGGTGTCGGCCTGAACTACACCCACTTCTCCGGTGAGTCTGCCGGTGGCCAGAGCATGGACATCGACGACAGCTACGGCGCCGCTGCCGAGCTGGGTGTTGACCTCAAGATCACCGAAGCCTGGGCCGTCAACGGCTTCGCTCGTTACGCCGACGTCAAGGCCGATACCAAGATCGCCGGTCAGGACGTGAACGACACCGAGCTGGACCCGGTCACTGTCGGTGCCGGTGTCACCTACCGCTTCTAAGTCCTCGCACGAGGCGTGAACATGCCTCCAGCGAGTACCTGGCAAGCCGTGTGATGCCGCATCATTCACTAAAGCGTCAGCGATGGAGCTCGGCAACGCCGAGCCGCCCAGGCGCCAGATGGGCATCACACACAAACGCCGCAGACCTTCGGGTCTGCGGCGTTTTCGTTGTGGGCAGCCAACGGCCACATGGCCAATCTTCGCCGGCGCGGCGCAGAAATTGACCTGGATCAACCACGCCCCTGACCAAGCAAGAACGCCCGTAAACTTTTGCCCCAGGTCAAATTTCTCGAAATTCGGCTACCTAGAATGAGGGCATTGTTTCCCGCCATCCTTCAGGAGCCATCATGTCCGACGTCGTCACTCGCCAAGCCTCCCTCCCCGCGCACCTGACTTCGCGTAGCCCGCGCTCTGCAGCACGCCCGTGGCAGCTTCTGGCACTGGCAGGCCTCACCGGCCTCGCGACTCTCGGTGCCGCACCGGCCATGGCCGCCGACTCGCTGAATGCCAGCTCTCACAGCTCTCTCAACTCTCTCAGCTCTCTCAACTACGGCGCCGGGCAGTTCTGGACGCGTGCGGGTGTCGCCAAGGTCTCGCCGAAGAGTGACAACGGTCGCATCGATGCCATCGGTGCCGACGTGGATGTCGATGATGACAGCGCCTTTGCCTTCACTCTCGGCTATCGCTTCACCGACACCTTCGGTATCGAGCTGCTGGCGGCGCAGGATTTCGACCACGACATCTCGCTCAATGGCCAGAAAGCCGGTTCCGTCGACCACCTGCCGCCGACCCTGACACTGCAGTACTACCCGCTTGGCGGACGTGAATCGCGCATCCAGCCGTACATCGGTGCGGGCGTCAACTACACCCACTTCTCCGATGAAACCCTCGACGATGGCACCAAGCTCGAGATGGATGACAGCTGGGGCGCGGCCGCACAGATCGGCGTCGATCTGGTGATCAACGAGCACTGGGCGGCCAACGTCGCCGCCTGGTATCTGGATATCGATTCCGATGTCACCGTGGCAGGCAGCGTCAACGACAAGGTCGAGATCGACCCCATCGTGACCATGGCCGGGATCAGCTACCGCTTCTGATCAGCCACTTCCTGGCTAGCGCTTCTGACTGGCCAGAAACGACAACGCCCCGCCAGCCCATCTCGGGCCGGCGGGGCGTTGCGCTTTGTACCTGGTGCGGTGTGCGCTGTGCGTTGTGAGTTGTGCGCTCGGCACGTATCAGCGCGGGGCGGCCTGCCCACTGTTCGTTGCCGAAGCATTGGAAGTTGTTGCAGTCGATGAGGTTGAGTACGCTGGCGGCGTGGCGTCCTCCGCCGGCGCCTTGCTCACCTTGCCCGGACGCGGGCGGTCCAGCACCAGTCCCAGCACCACCAGTGCGGCACCCGCCACCATCAGCGCGGTCCACTGTTCATCGAACAGCCACCATGCCATCAGCGCGGCACACGGCGGCACCAGGAAGAAGGTGCGCGCGACCTGATGGGCCTCACCCCGCTCCAGCATCAGCATCAGCAGCCAGATGGCACCGACCGAGATGGCGATCACCAGCCAGGCCATGGTCAGCAGCAGACGCGGCGTGGGGTCAAAGACAAAGCTGCCGACACTGGTCGCGGCGACGACGAACACCGCGCCCGCACCGAGATACTGGAACATCAGCCCCTCGACCAGCCCCATGCGCCCGGAGACCCGCTTCTGCCAAAGCGTCGAGCTGGACACGCCGATCAGCGCCACCAGGCACCAGACAAGCCCGATCAGCGGCCACTCCAGGGTACCAGCGCCGTCCTTGGCAAGCCCTGCCCCCAGCACCAGACTGACGCCGATGGCGCCACAGCCAAGCCCCACCCACTGCCTGGCGCCCAGCCGCACGCCGAACAATGGCAGTGACAAGGCCGCCGTCACCAGTGGATGCAGGCTGACCAGCAGCGCCGTCAGGCCCGCCGGCAGCCCCGTCTTGACCGCCGCGAACACGCCGCCCAGGTAGGCGCCATGCAACAGCATGCCGATGCCCACCTGCGCCAGACGGTCGTTGCGTCGGCCCCACTGACGCGGCTTGCGGCGCAGCCACAGAATCACTCCCAGCACCGGCAGCACCAGCAGGCTGCGCACCAGCAGCAAGGTGAAGGGTTCAGCGTCCAGGGTACCGAAGCGGGCGGCGATGAAGCCGCTGGCGAACAGAAACACGAAGCAAAGTGGCATCCACATCACGCAGACTCCAGCGAGAGAAATGGCAAGCGGTCGGCCCATAGGCAGGTGCAGGACGTACACCGACGGGACCACGACATGAGCCTTCAGCTTGCCGCGAACCCTCAAGGGGGCACAAGATACAGATAACCACCAATTCAAGGGGTACAGACAGGCATGTCATCCGCCGAGCACGCTTCGTCCGCCAGCCGCCCTTCGCTTGCCGGCGATGCCATCAACTCAACCACCAGCTCAACCGCCAGTTCAGGCGCCAGCTCAGGTGCCACTGCCGCGACGCTGCCGCGCTATCAGCAGCTGGTCGAGCGGCTCAAGGCCCAGATGGCGACGGGCAAACTGAGCGCAGGACAGCGCCTGCCTTCGCTCAGGCGGCAGGCGGCTCAGTCGGGGCTCGGCCTCAACAGCGTGATTCGTGCCTATGGCGAGCTGGAGGCGGCGGGCCTGATCATCGCCGAACCGCGTGCCGGCTATCGGGTCGTGCCAGCGACGCAGGCTGCTCACGCCCCGGATGACCTGAATGGCGCCCTGAATGGCGGCTCACAGACCAGCCCGACTTCATCCCGTCATCCCGGCGTAGGGCAGCACGGACAGCACGGACAGCGGGAGTCACATCACAGGCCGCGCGCCATCACCACACTCACCATCAGTGACCCGGCCTGGCAGGCGATGGCGAATGCCAGTGATCCGCGCCTGGCGCCGTTGGGTGCCGCTCACCCGGAGCTGGACGCCCCCGCCGTGCGTCGCCTGTATCGTCTGGCGCGCACTCAGCTCGGGGCGCATGCCCAGCATCCCAGCGCCTATGCCCTGCCACCGGGCTCGAGTGCGCTGCGCACCGCCATCGCCCAGCACCTCAGCCACCACGGCCATCCCTGTGACAGCGATGCCCTGTTGATCAGCCAGGGGGCGCAGCATGGCATGTCACTGCTGCTCGGCCAGCTGCGTGCTGCCAAGGGCCGCTGTCGGATCGGCGTCGAAGCGCCGGGCTATTTCGGTATCGTGGCCGCCATCGAAGCCCAGGGCCATCAGGCGATCGCCATTCCTGCCCGCGCGCACCAGGGACTGGATGTCGCGGCGCTCGAGCGTCTGCTCGAACGTCATGATGACAAGACGCCCGCCCTGACGCTGGATGCCCTGATCGTGACCGCGGATGGCCACAATCCCCTGGGCGGGCAGCTGAGCACGCCAGATCGCCACCGCCTGCTGGCACTG